>OGYI01002102.1_pt1 | contig 16303 bp, 9 predicted proteins | sample 1576521 | NCBI WGS metagenome assembly OGYI01 (sample SAMEA3541484, study PRJEB24748) | human gut metagenome | biome: human gut; feature: human-associated habitat; material: faeces | place: China | collected 2012
CTGGATTTTCGCTGGGAAGGACTTCTTCCGTTACCGAATCTACTTTGTAAAACTCAATGGCCGTATGGTCGTCCTCCATCACAAAGGACTGAACCTCTCCGGTCTCCTCGATGATAACCTCCACATCCTCTGAGGTCACATAGCCGGCTTTGGTCGGTACCCTGGTCTCCCGCAAGATGTAATCTCCCGGCATGATATGGTCAATCCAGTAGGGTGTATTTCCATCGGATACCCAGTTTGCCGCAATCACCGGTTCCCCTGCGGTACCCAGCAGAATTTCTAGGTGCCATCCCCGGTCCGTATCATCATAAACCCGGTATGCCTCATAAAGGGTCAGCTCCGCGCCTGCAATCTCCTCCCTGGAGGTCATATCCAGTTTGGAAATCTCCAGCTTCGTGTAATCGTCTTCCATTGTGAAGGACTGTATCCCGGAAGTATCCTCTACCACCAGGCCGATTGCCATGGACTGTACATAGCCGTCTCCAAGAGGAGCCGCGGTTTCTTCCAGAATGTACGCTCCCTGGGGCACTCTTGCAATCTCCCAGGCGCCTTCGTCCGTGGTAATCCATTCGTTCTCTACCCAGGTTACGCCGCCGTCTTTATAGTAAATGGGCAGTCCATTTTCATCCACTACCGGCTGCAGGTCGCTATTAATGGTCTGCTTCCCGGTTTCATCCGTATAAACGTCCACAGACTGGGAGATTATCTTATCCCCATTTTCATCCAACGGCCAGACAACGAGATTACCCTGCTCATCCGTCACATAGGCCATTCCGGTTTCCGAATCCAGCATGCAGACCCGGTTGCCCCAGTCATCCAGGCCGTAGAGGATACCGGTTTCCTCATCGTATTCCGTCGGGTCATACTCTAAGTCAAAATACCAGAGTGCTGCCGGAGGATTCTGCTCCTGGGTAATATCCCATTCTGCCTCTCCCTGGTCATTAGTTCTTGTCTGCCGGATGTCCGTGCTGTACCCGGTTTCATAGGCAGTAATGCCGATTACGGAATCGAACAGGTTCCGCTCAACCTCAACACCTTCGTATTCATGTTCTCCTGTCTGCTTGACGACCAGGCCTTTATATAAGGTCAGGGTCGCGTTCTCCACATAAACCGGCTCAGAAGAGACTTCCAGTTCCTTTGTCACATACCCGAATCCGGCAAATTCACCGTTCGGAAGATATTGAAGCTCAACATCTCCCCGGTTCTTTAACTGCTCCTCGTCCCCTTCCACCCGGTAAGTAATGGATTCCTGCTGCTTTTCCAGCTTATGGATTTCCACATGGGTGGGCTGATCCTTGACTACAATCTGGTGCATATCCTCCACAACCGTCTTGCCATCGGAACCGATGGGACGGATGTACTGGTATTTCACCGCCTGGACTTTCTTTCCGGCATCTCCGTCCTCATAATACTCCACCTTATCGCTGTACACCGTAAAGGCAATGGGTTTGGATTTCACATAGCCTTCCGGGGCTTCCACCTCTACCAGCACATAAGCGCCGGCGCCCAGGGGCTGATAGGTTTCAATGTAGCCCACACACTGTTTTTCCGTGGATACCGTTCCATCCGGATGCTCCACTTCTCCGTCCCGTATGGTGGTATAGGCTTTAAAGACTCCGACTTCCGCTCCGGACTCATCCTGCATAACAATCTGTTCGCTCTCATCGTAGAGAGGAATCCCGTTCTCATCGAACAGGATATCACCGGTTCCCGTTACGTTGTCAGCGCCGTCCCCGGATATGTCCCGCTTTGCTGCATAAATCTTAAAGAGCGCTCCTTCGTGGATGATGTTTTCTCCGGTTTCGGAGTCAATCTTCTCAATCCGCAGTCTGGAGCTGTAAAACTCATTTTCTACATCTTCATTGGCGTAGGAGATAAAATTGAAACTTCCATCCTCTTCCAGGCCCGGTTCCCGGTTGCCAATATCCCCGTCATCATTAATGACCTTGCCATAGCGGGGATCCAGTACACTCCAGGGAATCAGAGCTTTGGCAAACTTCCGGTCGATGGCAGTGGATTTGCCTGTCATGGTTGCCACATTATCCAGGGTAACCCCATAGTCGGAAATCGTTCCGTCCCGGTCATAATAGGTTTCATAGTACACATCGTCCATGGTCCCTGCATTTTCGCTGATAGAACCATAGTGGTAATAGGCCGCTACTGCGTCATTCTGGCAGTCTTTTGCGCTGTCCGGTTCCAGACCGTACTTGAATACCTCAAAATCCCCGTCATCGTTATGGGCTTTGATTACATGAACTTCCTCGTTGAACCGGATCAGGTAGCGCTCCGCCAGTTCTTCCGGCGTCAGTTCGGAATCGTAAAGGTATTCGGTTGAAGGAATCTTATCATGAACCGTTCCATCTTCATCCACCTGAGGGATAAAGGGCAGTTCCACTTCTTTTGGAGAGTCAATCTGGTAATGCTTCTGGGGAATCTCCGTAGGCTGCTGCTCTACCAGCACATACGTGCCATAAGGCAGCATCCGGCTCTCACCCCAGTAATCGTCCCTGCCGCCGCCCTGGTTCGCATGAACAGTCGTCATATCTCCATCCGCATCATGCTCTGCAGTGTCCCACTCCAGAGCCAGGAATGCTGCATACTCTGGGTTTTCTTCAAAGAAACTCTCATAGTCGTAGCTGCCGTCCTCTTTTGTCTCCAGCTTCCCGGTTGCAATCAGGTCTGAGCGCAGATACAGCTTAAAGAAGAAGCCCGGAAGGGTCTTTGTTTCTTCCTTTCCATTATATCCGCCAAACAGGACCGTAAAGGGGTCACGGTGGATCTCATAGGAGTTATACTCATAGGAATCCAGAGCAATATCCTTTGTCACCTTGATGGCCTGCTTAATGACCCGCTCCTCCACAATCACCGGTTCCAGCCTGGTCCCATCATCCTGATAGACGGCATACTGACCGGGATACAAAAGCAGGGCGTATTTCACATAGGAGCCTTCCTCCAGTTCCGGCTTCTGTGTCGTTACACTCACGGCGGCGTCCCTCTGCTCCTCAATTTGCCCGGAAATAATCACCCGGAATCTGCGGGTATGGGGCGCTTCGTCGGAAAAATCCTCATTGGAAGTGTCAACGGAGACCAGAATCCGTCCATTTTCTTCTGCTGAATCCATAAGGGTCGGCGTCTCTTTTGTCTCCACTACTTCACGTTCTTCGTAAATCGGAATGGTTTCCATCTCCGGGATGGGATTTCCTTCCCCATCCAGCAAAAGCTCCCCGGCAGCATAAGTTTCATAAACCGGCTTATAGGACGGCTTCAGACGCAGCTCTCCCTGAGCAAGAGCTCCCGTATCCAGCTCCTGTTCCTTTACCGTAAAGGAATAGCCGTTCTGCTCATACTCGCCATCCTCATAAATCACATAATAATAGCCATCCTCATAGGTTTTACGCACCACCAATCGGCCGCTGCCGCGCTCATAGACAGCCGGCACCTCGCCTAACGCTTTATAGGCATAGCGGATTTTGGCATACCAGCTGCCATCGGATTCATAGACCTCTTCCACATCGTAGGCATCCCAAAAGCTGTCTGACGCGCAGTATTCCAGGATTTCCTCGATCATTTCCCCGTTGGTATCGCCGGAAAGAGGCAGGATGACCCAGGGCGCATCCGTCAGTCCATTTTTGTATCCGGACATAGACAGCGCGGAATATGTCTCCCACAAGATGTAATCCGGGTCAATATCCGTGGATTCCTCCAGATCCAGGTCAGATGGCTCCTCCCGCTCAATAGCGGACACATAAACATTCAGCCGGTTCACAGCCGTTACGGTCTGCTCAGCTTGAATATCGGAATAAACAATCTCTCCCTGTTCATCCCGCTTTAGAATCTTATTGCCGTCCGCATCCAGCTTATATTCTCCGCCTTCTGCCGTCTGATAGATGGGATTTCCATGGCTGTCTTTCTTCTCTACCCGTTCGGTTCCAACCATCACTTGTTCGGTTGTAGTGGAGTCCTGCGTTGCTACCTCATAGATCTCTGCGTTTGCTGGCAGGCCGGAGAGATGGATCTCAAATCCGTCCGTATCATAGTAGTCCACGTCAAAGTCGTAAGAAGAACCGTCCCACTCATTGATCTCATGATAAAATCCGTCTGTGGACGCACTGCCCGTTGCAGTCAGCACCACCGGTGTTCCGGTACGGTTGCTTTCTGAGAGATTTTTTCCGGTTCGGGAAAGCTCGTAACCTTCGGAGCGGGAAATCTCCTCGACATAGTAGCTTCCAAGGATTAACGGCCGACCAATCCAGCCGTTTCCATTGTTGGCGACATTGTCCTCATAGAGATTTGGGACATTCTTAGAGGTTTCCGATTCCTCTGTGATTACCAGGAAAGAGGCATCGCCGTTTTTATCCGTTGTGGCAATGGCGACCAATTCTCCCGCGGAAAAGACCTTGCCCGTCTTCCCATCCGGATGGATGATGTCCTCAGCTGCATAAAGTCCGTAAACGGCGCCTTCCAGTGTTGCATCTCCCTGGCTTTTGCCGTAACTGTCTTCCGCATCCTGCTCATAAAGCTCCAGATCCCGCTTGTTGATGTGCAGCTCGCCTTCCGTCCGGTGGTCTCTTACAACAAAGGTATGGCCGGTATGGTCAGAATCGTAGGAATCCTGGTCAATCGGCTCCACCTCACTCTCCTCCTGCACGCCGTCCCAGGTCCAGCTGCCACCGTCTCCCTCCTCATCTTTTGCGAGCAGAGAAGGCATGGAAAGAGAAAAGGTCTGGGCGTTGGACGGAGTTGCCAGCTCTTCTGCCTCAGAAGGCGTTGCCTTTGCAGAATCCTCTTCTTCCTTTTCAGATTCTTCTTCACGATCATGTTCTTGAGTTTCCTCTTCTGTTCTTTCCAGGCTTTCTTCCTCATTTGAAAGCTCCTCTGCGTTGGATGGGGTCGCTGCCGCCTGTACCAGCGGGACCTCATTGGGAGAAATACTGGCTTCGGAAGCGGTTGCCGTCTCAACCTGCAGCAGTGTATTTCCTTCCTGACGGTTACCGGGATAACTGCCAATCACGGCGCTGTCTCCGCCGGCCTGAGAGGAGGCAAATTCTACAATCTCCACAGGAATATCATCGTTATGAAGGTCATGAAGGATATAACCAACTCTGGCTTTGATTTCCCGCACCGTATAGATTCTCTTTAAATGGATAAAGGTATCCCAGGCCTCATCCCGGTCCGCTTCCATTGCATTTTTTGCAACGCCTTCATCGATGGAATGGAAATCACAGTTTTCCTCGCACCAGTCTACACAGGCCTGCCAGGCAGCCCAGGCTTCCTCCTCAAGGCGTGCATTTTCTTCCTCTACCGCTTCAATTTCTTCCTCAGAAGCGTCGTCGGAAGCCTCTGCATAATGAATAACAGGCTCCGGATGACCTCCGCAGTAGGTTTTCTCATAATCACAGGTCTTCCGGTCCGAATGCTCAAAATGCCCGTTCTCATCGGTTGTAATGGAATCCTGGCAAACGCTTACATCTTCAAACTTTCCCTCTGAAGTCGCGGTATTTTCCCGGAATTGTTCTTCTTCCAGGTTCGTCCCATTTAACTGGGAAAAGTCGAACTGTTCCAGGATTTCAAACTCCGCTCCCTCCAGGGTCTTTCCGGTTTCATCGCAAAGCTTTTCCAGCTCTATCTTATAATCCCGGTTGAAAGTTTCCTCATGGAGATACTGGGTATATGGGATTTCGTAGCTTCCTTTATCCGATTCAAAATGCGTGCCGCCTTTTCCGAACGCAAGCCAGACTTCCCACTCTTCCTGTCGTCCAGCCATGGTAATCATGGCCTGCTGGCCGGCTGAATCACTGCTTTCGTCCCAGCCATCAGGAAACCAGATTTTAAATGTATTTGGTTTTACCCAATATTTAGCTGCGGTAGAGCCAGCCGGAAAATGTCCGCGAATTAATCCTACATCCGGATTTCCCGTGCTGCAGGTAAAGGTTACTCCACCGTCTACTTTTGTTGCTGTCCAGCCTTCTGGAACATCATAAATCAGCTCTGACTGCCGCCAGTCATACCCTTCACTGTATTCAAGAGTGATGCTGTATGTACCGTCTTCATTTTTCTGCATCTGATGGATTGGGGCCGTACTCTGGTATTTCGACGCAAAGGGCGGCACAGCCTTTTCCTCTACAGCGCCTTCCGTCTGATTAAAAAACTGTTCCAAAGCTGCTCTGGTCTGATTGGCAAGAGTCTGGCTTTTTAAGTTGGCCAGTAACACTTCCATTTGCTCCTGGAAATCTTCCAGTCCGGCCCAGCGGCCTGACATAATGGCCCAGGTAGCTGCCTGACCTAAGATATAATGACCCTGCCCCATTTTTCCCACCTCATCCTGATATCCTTCAAAGTTTCCGGATGAAGATAGGGCATACCAGAGAATCTCTGCTTCTTCTCTGGATATTCCTAGAGGCAGGTTATCTCCCTCGGTATCCAGATCGTAGCTGACAATGGTTCCCTGCGTTCCCGTGCGCATAGATTTATTCGGTTCCAAGCAAAAACCGGCGGCAGATTTGCCTTGTTCTACATTCGTTATTCCATATGGCCACAGTCCTACTCGGTTATGCTCTTTTCCATAGAAGGGGAAACTGGCGCCAGGCTTTAAAAGATTGCTGGAGTCATAATAAGCAAAGGTGGAACCTCTCCCTTCTGTTGCCGCCTGAACAGGCATAGTTCCCAGTTCAGAACTAAAAAAAGACTGAAACACAAAAATCATTGCCATCAAAAAGGCGATTTTGCGTTTCAGTCGGATATAAATGCGATTGCACTGCATAGTATCCTCCCTGTAAAAAAGTAAGGCATACCCAAGCGGATATGCCTCAATCAAACATTTTGTATTTAGTTATCGTATAGCCGGAAACCAGGATTTTCTAATTGTGTTTTGCACCCTGGGCAGGGATGGGCTGTTTCCCGTACATGAAATGTATTTAGATATCCACAGTATGGGCATTCGATTCTTGTCAGGTCCAGATAACTTTCTGCATAAGAGCCGAATGCAGAAGCATCAATGGTTTTCCACTCACCATTGACATAAACCAGATTCCATTCATGGCTGGCGTTATTTTGAAATCCACATCGTAAACCAACAGCACTTGCCAGTAACTTGTAGGCTCCGGCAAATCCAACACAATTCCCTTCTCCATTTACGAGAACACCGTATGTAGAATTGCGGCCATCACTGCCATTGGAATTTGAATATGACGCAATACTTTGAAGATAATCAAAGATCATTTTTGCTTTATCATATTCGCTTGCACTGTATGGAAAGTCTACCAAAAATTCATTCACTTTCTGATAAACTAATTGGCGCTCTGCGTCCAGTGAAGATACCGGATAGGTGCCTCGAACAGCTGCTAAAACAAAACTGTCTTTTCCCCATAAGTCATCTGTTTGCTCATCGAAGATATAGGCCTCAGCTTCATTCCAGTACCGATAAGGCTGATTGTCATATGGCGTCCTGACATATCCGCCTAATACCTGCGTATCCTGCACCCAGCTTCCATCTGAAGCTACCAGATAACCATCTGGTGTTGTGGTATTCGACCACATCGTTCCATCCGAACCTAAGTAATAATAGGTTCCCTGATCCTGTACCCACTGAGAAACTGCATAGGTTCCGTCCTCATTCCGATAACGGTAATCGTCCCCTTGTTTCTCCCATCCGGCAAAAGCAGAAAATGCTCCCCCAAAACATAGGAACCACGACAAGATACACGTCATCATGCACTTCCGCTTCATTGTATCCCTCCTCTCATTTCCAGCTTATCAAATGAATGGTTCCTATGTCCAGGGCATCATAGAAATTTTATTTAATGCAGGCTTTCCTATTTATCTGCATAATGATATCTGCAAGCCAGGATATAAACACAGTCTTCATCAATTTTATAAATTAATCGATCTTTATCGTTAATCCTCCTGCTCCAATATCCAGATAGGTTTCCCACCAGAGGCTCTGGCTTTCCAATCCCTGTATTTCCGTTCCTGCAGATGTCTTCAATCAACTGATTAATCTTTTTTAAAGTCTTCCGATCTTCTGTTTGCCAGTATACATAATCCTGCCATCCATTATCCGTAAAAAGCTTATTCATTGGATTCTGCCTCGATCAGTGGGTGCGCGGATACCTTCCCTGTTTCCAGCTGCTGTTTCGATTCCATCAGCCATTCATAATTGGCCTGGCTCTCCCGAATATAAAGATTTTCCATTAGATTGTTATAAGCCTCCTCAGACATCATGACTACATTACGTCTGTCCTTTCTTGTAACAATCAATGTCTCGCAGTCATCATTGACACAATCCATGTAATGTTTCATATTATCACGAAGATTTGTGTAATTCACAGCTAACATACAATCTACTCCTTTCCAAAGCATACCTTATATTTATAGTATAACGTACAGTTTTCTGTACATCAAGTGTTATTTTAGTGTATGCACAAATCTTCAATATATTATCCTGCTACGCCCAATTACGAAATCCAAAATTTCATTTAGCTCTACTCTATATCCATACGTTAAAATAGAACAGATTGCTATGATTATGTACAAAGGCCATCTAAATTAGACGAATCACCAGCTTAGATGGCCTTTCCCTATTGACCATATACCTGGCAAGAGCCGTTTGAGCATCATTAGTTTAAGACAAAATGGACTTTCCTGTATCATTTACACCAGCTTGCAAAAATATATTTTTTCTTAGAACTTCTTCTGCTGAATTACCTCTTTTTGCCGCTGCTGCAGGATAAAATCACTTAACATGGAAAAGAATTCCTGCTCTTCCACAGTGTCTGCGCTGAGGACTAGCTGCATGGTTTCATCAAGATCCATATTTCTGCATATATTGTATAACTGTTTCGCCGCTTCAATATTGGACACACGATTACCTCCTCCAACTTCTTTATTCTGTCACAATTATACCGAAAATTGCAGAAAAAGAAAATCTTTATGAAATCCAGACGCCATTTTCATCTACCTGGTACCCATCTGGAGTCTGACCATTTACAAAAAGCGCTCCTCTGGTCCCATCGGATACTGGATTGAAGTAATACCATTTCCCCTCAATCTGGTTCCATCCCGTATACATCCGCCCTCTGGTTCCGTCTCCTACTGGGTGCAGATAATAGATATGGCCGTCCACATCGGTGAACCATCCGGTCTGCATATATCCGCGCTCATCAAAGTGATACCATTCCGTTGTGCCATTATAAGAAAGCTGCTGCCAGCAGGCCTTCGGGTAGGTTCCGTCGCTGTACTGATACCACCAACCCACTTCATCCATAATCCAATTTCCGGATGCACCGGGACCGCTGCTGCTTCCTGCAGAGGACCGAGAGGAACTGCCGCCGGAAGAACTTCCGCCGCCCCCGCCACCTCCAGAGGAGCTTCCGCTGGAACTGCTGGTTGTATTGTTGATAGTCTTAAAGGCAACCGTAACCCTGCACTGAGCCTGCTTTCCGCCATCTGCTGTTGTGACTGTAACCAATGCTGTTTTCTCTCCAGCCGCTCCATAGGTATTGGCAGCTTCTAATTCCTTGATCCACTGCCCGTCTGTTCTCGCTGTCACCAGGCCGGTCTCCGACACCGTGATAGCATCCCCGTCATCCACACTCCAGGCAACCGAACGGTTCTCCGCTTCCGCTGGATATACCGCTGCATTCAGCTGGACCGGAGATGTGACTTTATATTCCACCGTAGGATTGCTCCTGCGCCCGGTCATTACTTTCTCAATTTCAAAGGTAAGTTCCTGCTGGTCCAGGGATACGGATTCCACATGGGCAACCGTATTGTCAACAGTTCGGAACGAGACATTCACTGCGCATACTGCCTGTTTGCCGCCGTCTGCCGTGGTCACGGTCACGTAGGAAGACCGGTTTCCAGCAGCCTCGGATTTGGCGTAAAGGGAGTTGCTGTTTGCCGCTTCCTCCGCCTGGATGAGATCCGCAATCCAGCGGGCGTCTTCCCGCACGCTTACCATGCCTTCGCCATCCACCCGGATCATATCCGAATCGCCGACAGACCAGGTCACTTCTTTATTATCTGCATATTCCGGAGAAATGGTTTCATACAGCCGCTTTGCCGGAGTCACCGAATAGGTTTCTGTCGGGTTCAGCCGGTCGCCTTCCAGCGTACGCACTACTTCAAAAGCAAGTTCTGCCTGATCCAGTTCCACACCGGACACTGGAACTACGGTCTGGTCCGTGATTTTAAAGTTGACGGTTACAAAGGCACTGGCCCGTTTCTGTCCGGCTTCTGTGGTCACAGTTACCGTTGCATAATCGGTTGCCTCTGTCGTGATCGACTTTGAGGGATATAATTCCTGATTGGCAACTGCCGCCCGGATCAGATCGGTGATCCATTTTGCCGCAGTGTTCACCGTCACCTCTCCGTCGTCGGACACTGTAATGACATCGGTAGAAGCACCATCCGTGTTTTTCGCACTCCAATAAACATTTTTATTGGCCGCGGAATCCGGAATTACAGTGGCAGTCAGTTTCTGCGGGTCGGTCACTTTCCAGCCAATCTGGGGATCCCAGCGAGAACCGCTTCGGATCTGCTCTACCTCAAAGGTCAGTTCCGCCTGATCCAGTACCACGCCATTGGTCATAGCACGGTAAGTGGCAGATAAGGTGATATTGGAATCCGGCATGGTAAATGCGGTCTCTGTTCCGCCGGTCTGAATTACCTCCTGGTCCTCTAAATCATCGGATACCCAAAACAGAGAATCTGGTTCCAGTTCATAATAAACGGGCGGATCAGAAGCAGTATCATTCACCGGACTGGTGTAGACTAAAACTTTTGTCCCTGTCGCGATGGCGCCAGGGTTGGCCCAGTCAATCTCTTTGGCATAGTTATTCTGAGATTCCATGACAGACAGGGTTCCGTGATCAATGGCCGGAATCGACACCAGATATCCTCTCACCGGGTCCCCCGTCTTGCTGGGCGCATAATGATGGACATTTTCCTCTCCGATGGAAAGAACGCCATCCTCCAACTCTTCGTAGAAGTATTTGTTGGTCTGCTTCGTAAATTCTCCCATCTGGTAGAGGCTGAAATCCCGCTGATTAGAATAGTACGCCCCGATATGATGCTCTAACCGAATCTGTGGGGTCAGTTTGTTTCCGAACGGGTTTAAGGAGTATTTATCTTCGCTGTCCGTAAAGAGGTAGGCCAGATCATCTCCCAATTCAATGGTCCCGCCTTCAATATAACCGACAAAGAGTCCTGCTGTTTTTAATGTACTGGAGGTAGAGGCTCCGACGGTTCCGGCAAAACGACCGTTTTTCACCTGACCGCTCTGCATCCGGCCAATGAGACCGCCGATATAATCTGCAGAGGTACTTCCCACCTTGCCTTCCACATAAGAATTGTAAACTTTTGTCTCATAAATATTTCCGGCGATTCCACCTACATAGCCCTCTGAGTACAGAGCGCTGTAGCTGTCTGTGGTATCACTGGTACAGTCACTGATAAAAGAAGTATGAGCCGATCCGCAGATTCCACCGGCGAATGCTTCTTCCTCCGCTTCGGCATCCGTTCCTCCCAGGACACCTGCCGTATTGGTACACTCCAGCATGACACTGTCGTAGGCCTCACCGGCAATGCCGCCGATGGCTCCCACGCCCCGTACCTGACCTAAACTGGTGCAGTTTTCAATCACACTGTCATTGATTTCTCCCGCCAGGATGGCCGCTTTGCTGTTGGCATTTACCTGGCCGTCTACCGTCAGATTTTTGATTGTGGCTCCATGCAGACATCCAAACAGGCCAGCATAGTCCTGAGTAGTGTCACTGATTTTCAGGTTATAAATCCGATATCCCTGGCCATCAAAGTTTCCTTTAAAAGGCATCGGCTCCGAGTCGCCAGTTTCTGTGAAATATCCAATCGGCAGCCAGGAAGCGGTATCGCTCAGGGAAATATCCCTAGTCAGAACAAAATAGCAGCCGGCATAACCATCTACCTCCTCATTAGCTACGTTGTAGGCCAGAAGGCGCAGATCGTTGGCCGAGTTAATCTCATAAGGTTCCTCTTCTGTTCCCTCTCCGTCCAGATGATCGCTCATCTCAATGCCGCCCCAAAGGCTGGAACTGAGAAGGCTTATCATCGCATTAGATGGTGTTGCTGTAGCCTTCTCGCCCATGTCCTGAATGATACCTGCAGGCAAATCCGCTTCTTCCTCTTCTATGTCAGGAACTTCTCCCTGCTCTGACTCTAACAGCGTTTCCTCATCATTTTCCCTTTCTGCCTCTGACGGGGTTGCCAACTGTTCCATATTTTCATCATATCGGGCCTGTTGATCCGCTGCTTCTGTTTTCTCCCTATCATCTTCCTGCGATTCTTTCGCATAAACAACAGCGCTTCCTGACGGGTATGCAACCGATAAAACCGGGGTCAGTCCCATTGCCGTGATTAAAGACCAGGCAGATAATACTGCCCGGCCCTTCTTTAAATTTTTCTTCATACGTTCTCCTTTTAACAATTATAACTTCCTACTCCTGCACTGCGACAAAAGCAGGCCGGATTCCAATTCGATCATTATCCACTTCCTGCGGCGATACCAGCCCGTCATAAGTAACTGCGTAGGCCAGATGATCTCCCCTGGCGGCCGGCGTACGAAGCCAATATCCCATGGCATGGCTTCCCGCAAGGGTAAAATTATCAGTGGCGGCGCCATCTAACTTCCATAAATAATTTGCATAGCGCAGCGCCTTATCCAAAGAAAGGCAGAACAGCTGGTCTTCGATTTTCTGCCCCTCCCGATTCCTTTTTGTAAATTTTTTCTCTGAAATCTGATAGTTGCTGCTTTTCCCTGCATAAATACTGCTAATGGTAGTCTCTGCCAGTACCATGCCTTCGGTATTCTCAACCTCTTCATTCAGCCAAGTCCGCAGATCTGCCGCTTCCCAGGCATTTAAGTTTTCATCAAACTGGCATACATCACCACCGATAATGGAATCACATAAAAATAATGCTCCAACCCGGTTGCTCCCGGCATCGCAGTAATTAGGGTCGATACAGCGGAACACATAGGTTTTTCCATCTATTGTCCGCTCCTGGGTATCCCCTTCATACCAGATATGGCCCTGACTGGTGTCCGGTGCCTCATGGCCAATGACAAAGGCTGGCCGGATTCCCGCTTCTGTTAAGGATACCCGGCTGGATGCAACCTGGCCATTGTACTGTACCAGATATGCCTGATTGGAAGTGTTCTCTCTGGCTGTCCGGGTCCAGTAATATCGCATTCCCCGCTGGGGCGTCCATTTTTTTCTGGTCCATTCTTTGTAAGCCGCATTTTTTACTTCGTCTTCAGACAGACAAAAAACCCGGTCAGAAACAGAATCATCCGTTTCCTCCAGCTTGATTGGTAAAAGCTCATCTGCCACAGAGAGGGTATCTGCATAATACTGGTTCAGCCAGGTTCTGGCATCTGATGTCCCATAAGCGTTATCGGAAGCCGCGTAGCGGGTACTGAGTGAATAGGGGATCACATCCTCTGAGACAAACAGATATCCCCCTCGGTAATCCGTAGGCAGATAAAGTTCATGGTGGAAAACCCATCCGAAAGACCGGTTTCGACGGACAGGGATTCCCCTTCCTGAAACCGGTCCCAGGAGTCCCGCTCCGCTGCCTGAACATTAAACCCCAAAAGAAAACTGAATACAGAGCAGGCCACTAAGATTGCCGCTGCCGCGTATGAACGCTTCACATAAATTCCTCTTCTTCTCATACTTCCTCCATAAGCGCCTGTTCTTCCTCTTCCAGCTTTACTTCAAGAGCCACACTTCTCCCTTTCTCGTCTTCTCCAATCTCAAAAGTCACTTCCTGACCTTCACCCAGCTTTTTAAATCCGTCCATCCGGATCTGGGAATAATGGACGAAATGTTCCAGCCCGTCTTCATCGCAGACAAATCCAAATCCTCTGCGGGCATTAAACCACTTTACCGTTCCTTTTACTCTCATTGTCTTTTCCTCCTGATTCTGTTCTCAAAATATGCTTTACATGCTGCTTCGGCGTTTGATAATCCTCGTAATGATTCCCTCTGCCACCTCCCGTTCTTCGTTCACACGGGTCACTAAAAATCCCACCTCATCTCCCTGGCCCGGCAGACTTGCTGTGTTGCAGGAGTGGGCTACTGCATTAACTTTACAGTTAAGGCAAAGGAAATAAGTTCCCCGATAAACATCTGTAATCGTGCCGACGTACTTTCCCTGACGCCTTAACTGCATCAGGTTTACCTTATTGGAATTGGGCAGGGCTTCCTTTGCGCTGACTTCAACCCGCAGGTCCTCTGCGTTTTCTCCCGTCACCTTCTTAACCAGTACGTTTACTACGTCTCCAATGGCAAAGCGGTCATTGGCATCCCGCATCCATTCCCAGGACATATCCCTGGCTTTTAAGGAGCACTCCACACCAAACACTTCCAGCCGGACCGCCTTCTGGGCCACAGCGATGACGCGGGCTTCCACAATTCGTCCTGGAGTAATCATTGGCATTTCATCATCTGCACGCTCTAGGTAAAACTGTGTCCGTTTACGGAGCATTGCCTCCTTTCTGGAGGCTGCGATACTCCCGGACTCCGGGTCCAAATCCCGAATGACAAAGTCCAGTTCTGCCCCAAGCATGTTGTTGGCCAGACGGGTCTGCCGGTTCAGGCGGTCTGCGTTCTCCCTCCCATCCCCTTCCAGGTTAATCATCATTTCTTCCATGGGAATCAGGATTCGGTAGTCTTTATAATAGATAACGGCTACTACCCATCCTCCGTCCAAGCGTTCAATGCCGCTGAGATTTCCGCACAAGATTTTTCGGGTTCTCTGGGCGTTGGTTAATTCATGCCACACTAAGTCCTCCTACTTTTGGACTTGAGCAGCAGATGCATCGACCGTAAGGATTCCTCTGGGAGGACTTACTCTCACGGCAGGCTTTGCCGCTTGTTCTTCCAAAACAAAGGACTTCGATTCATTTGCCATCTGCCATACCACCTCTCCTTTTCACTATTTTTCATGATTTTGCAGGCAACAAAAAAAGCAACCAGTTTCCCAGTTGCTTTTCCTGTTCAGACCTTTCAAAAATCTGATGTTACCATTATAAAAGATGGCAAATTGCAAGTCAATTCACGAATAGTCTTAAATTGGTTCGATTGTGTTTCATTTTGTGTTTATTGTCCATCCGATTGCGGTTTCCCGCTGTTTCCAGAATTCCCGGTAAATGCCGTCCTCCTGTATTAATTCCTCATGAGTTCCTTTCTGGCTGACCCGGCCATGGTCAATCACCAGAATCTGATCGGCATTTCTTACAGTAGTCAGTCGATGGGCAATGGAAATCAAGGTTTTTCCTCTGGTCAGTTCCCCGATGGCTGCCAAAAGTTCTCTCTCGTTTTCCGGATCCACGCTGCTGGTGGCTTCATCTAAAATGACAATAGGCGCATTCTTTAAAATTGCTCTGGCAATGGAAATCCTCTGTTTTTCTCCTCCCGACAAAGTGGAGCCACCCTCTCCCACCATTGTCCGATATCCATCCGGAAGGGCACAGATGAACTCATGACACTGAGCCCGTTTTGCCGCTTCTATCACTTCCTCTTCCGTGGCGGATGGATTGCCGAAACGAATATTATTTTCAATGGTGTCATGGAACAAAAATACATTCTGAAATACCATGCTGATATAAGACATCAGGCTGTCCGCCGTAAATTCCTTTACATCTTGTCCGCCCAGCAAAACCTTTCCTTCCTGTACATCCCAAAATCTGGCAATCAGGTTGCACAGAGTGGTCTTTCCGGAACCGGATGGCCCCACAATAGCGCAGGAAGTTCCTTCCGGAACCGTCAGGGAGACATGTTCAATCACAGTTCGGCTGCCATATCCAAAGGAAATATCACGCAGCTCAATGTCAAAGCATTCCGGCTCCAACTTCCACTCACTGGTATCCATCCGGGGCATATCTGTTACTGCTTCCAGGCGGTTTAATTCTGTTGTGATTTTTCTTGCCATAAATGCTCCGTCTCCCATTTGTTCCATTTCTGAATAAACGATGAAAGAGCTGATGATAAACAGCAGGCAGTAGGAAAGGGAAATAGAACCTGCTACATACAAAGCGGCCGCAGCAAACATCATCACACAGCCGGTCAGCTTATAGACTGCTGAATAAATTTTTAGCAGCGGAAGGGAAGCATACTCCTGATCCAAATCAGCCTGCCGTTTCCGGTCAAAGGCGGCGTAGACTGCGCCTTCACTCCCGTCTGCCTGAGAAAATGCCCGAAGCACAGAAATTCCACGAATGTATTCCAACGCCTGAATGGTCATATTCTCCTGCGCAGCCAACACA
>OGYI01002103.1_pt1 | contig 16300 bp, 16 predicted proteins | sample 1576521 | NCBI WGS metagenome assembly OGYI01 (sample SAMEA3541484, study PRJEB24748) | human gut metagenome | biome: human gut; feature: human-associated habitat; material: faeces | place: China | collected 2012
TTGAACTGATTATTGGATACAGTTTTGTTTTAACACTTATTAATGGAACAAATCCAATTATGGAAAGAATCGCTACAACAAGTCCGTATCAGTATGGACGCATTAGAATTTGGGGAACAATAGGTTATGCATTAGGTTCGCAGATTGCGGGCTTGATCTATGATTTTATTTCACCGTCAGCAATATTCATTACATTTGTTTTTACAATGGCTATTTCGATTATTGGGCTACTTGGAACAAGTCCTAGTACAGGCGTGGAGAATAAAGAGGAAAGTACAAATCAAAGTCAGGGTTTCTTTAAAGCAATACTAACGAATAAGAAATATTTGTATTACTTACTTATTTCTGCAATATTCTTTGGAGTTACGAATATGGGGCATACATTTACACCAGCATATTTTCAATCAGAAGGATTAAATGTATCTGTGGTTTCAATTATTGTATCATTAGCAGTTATCTGTGAAGCACCTATTGTTCTGTTCTCATATAAATTTATGGATAAAATTGCTAATAAAGTGTTACTCATTATAGCTTTTTGTATGATGATAGGGTTATATTCAATTTATGCTTTTCATCTATGGATGCCATTACAAGTGATTGCAACTTTCATAGTCAAGCATCCTGCAGGAATGTTATTTATTATGATTAACTTAAAAGTTGTGAATACATTAGTTGATGCAAAATATCAGATTACTGCTTTAGCGTTGGTTCAAACCTGTCGTAATCTTTCATCAGTCATTTTTCAAAATATTGGTGGTCAAATTCTTAATGTAACATCATATCAAAATATGTTTTTATGTGCATTAGGAGTTATAGTAATCGGGTTAGCCATGACACTTTTATTTAAAATTCCAACTGGAAATGATAAGGGGTTATTTCATTAAATGTTATTCATTTATAAGATTTCACATTATATTTGGCAGTTGCATTTTTATACACTTGCTAGATTTATTAGTCATTTGAATCGCTTTATTTTTAAAATTGATATCCATCCTGAAGCTAAAATAGCAAGTACTGTTAAGTTTCCTCATAAATATGGAATAGTCATAGGAAGTAGTGCAGTTATCAAAGATCACTGCATCATTTATCAAAATGTAACATTAGGGAATAATGGCAAAGATTTAAGTATAAAACGACATCCAACAGTAGAAGAAAATGTCATTATTTATCAGGATGCGAAACTACTTGGTCCAATTGTTGTAGGAAATAATACAATTATTGAAGCCGGATGTGTTTCTAATCAGAATATAAATAGTTACAGTTATGTAAAAAACATGAAGGAAATATATAGTTTAAAGATATAAGGAAATACTCAAAATATTTCAGTTTTTTACCTGGAATATTTTATAAACAAGTTAGATTAAAGGTTCAAGCACAATGTCTTGAACCTTTAATCTTCTTTAAGATTTTCAGCAATGATTTTATTATCTATTGAACGTGTTGTTTCAACCCGATTTGACATCTTTAACTTATAATTTAGATTGGCTTGATAATTCAATGAAAACAAACATGAATAAAGAGTATTTAAAATAATAGATATTGATTCTAAAGAAACAAAACCAGCAATTTTAGAAAATGATTTTTCTCTTGTAGAAATATGTAAGGTGACATTGGCTATATCAGACAGATGATTATTCCCAACACTTGTAATAGCAATAATAGGTACATTGTTTTCTTTTAAAGTTGTTGCCACTTGTAAAATATGTGGAGTTTCACCTGAATAAGAAATGCAAATCGCACATTCAGTTGTTTTCATCATTGCAGCGTCGTGAAACATAAGATCTTGTACAAGAGATATGTTCGCTTTTTTTTGAATACGATTTAATTTAAAAACAAATTCTTCACCAACAAAATTTAAATTTGATATAGCAAATACTCTTACTTCTTGTGATCGCCTTAAAATTTGAACTGCTTTTTGTAACGAATCATGTTGCATAAGAGATAGGGTATCTTCAGCACTTTCAGCGTGTAGATTAGCAATTTTGCTGGCAATATTCATAATTGTGTCTTGATTTGTAAAAGGAAAATTGGGATCAATATCTTGAAAGTGTTTATTTAAGTAATTTAGTTCATCAAGATATGCTGCTTTGAAATCATTCCAGCCATTAAATCCCAGTTTTTTTGATATTCTAATTAAAGTAGATGGAGAAGTGTAAGTTTCATCAGCTATCATTTTCGTTGAATACTCTTTAATTTCATTTTGTTTATCTAATATGTAATCGACAATTATTCTTTCACTATGAGAAAAAGGATACTCTATCATTCGTTCTTTTAGTAACATACACGATCACCTCGGCTTTATTATATATAATTCAAATGACATTTACAAATGAAATCAAAAATAATAAATAGACTTGGTAATAAAGAATGAAATTGTAAATCTTATTTACAATGAGATTATAAAAATATAAATAAACTGTAAATGCTATTTCATTAGATTCTACCAATATTAATATAATAAGTTTTTTATGATAATCTTATGCTAGAAGGAGGATTGTTAAATGGAATATATTCAGTTGGGAAACAGTGACTTACAGGTGTCTAGAATTTGTTTGGGGTGTATGGGATTTGGAGTCGCAAGCGAGAATAGTGGAGAAGCGGTTGCAGGGAGTCATTCATGGACTCTTAATGAAGAGGCATCTCGTAAGATTATCAAGCATGCGCTTGATGTAGGTATTAATTTTTTTGATACTGCAGCAATTTATCAAGAAGGGTCTAGTGAACAATTTATTGGAAAAGCCCTCAATGATTATGCTAAAAGAGAAGATATAGTTGTTGCAACAAAATTTATGCCTAGAACTGATGACGAAAAAAATATGGGATTAAATGGTAGAGATTTTGTGTTAAAACGAATAAACGAAAGTTTAGATAATTTGCAGATGGATTATATTGATTTATATATTATGCATATGTGGGACAATGAAACTCCATTTGAAGAAATTATGGATGGATTAAATGAAGCCCATCAATTAGGGAAGATTCGCTATATTGGAATGTCCAATTGTTATGCTTATCAGTTGGTTAAAATCAATGAATATTCTAAAAGAATGAGGTATCCACAAATTATTTCAATGCAAAATCATTATAATTTACTTTATAGAGAGGATGAAAGAGAAATCAATCGTTATTGTCATGAAGAAAATATTGCCTTAACCCCATATAGTTCCTTAGCATCAGGTAGATTATCTAAACGTCCTGGCGAAATAAGCCAACGTTTAAAGGAAGATTATTATGCAAAAAGTAAATATGATGGTTCAATGAATATTGATCAAGAAATTATTAATAGGGTCATTGATCTGGCTGATAAATATCATGTAGAAATGACTCAGATTTCTTTAGCCTGGTTATTAACAAAAGTGAGTGCTCCTATTGTTGGAGCAACGAAACTATATCATATTGATGGGGCGATTAAAGCTTTGAATGTAAATCTAACACAGGATGATATTGATTATTTAGAAGAATTATATGTTCCTCATCAGATAGTAGGTACAATGTTGATGATTAAAGACAAGACTGTTTCATAAATAGGAGGAAAAGATGAATAAAGGATATATTTATTTATTACTGACGGCACTGTTTTGGAGTTTTGCAGGAATTTGTATTCGTTTTAATCATCGGTCAGCTTTGTTAATTAGTGTTGTTAATGCAATTATTGGAATTAGCTTTAATCTTATATTTAATCATCAAAAATTTAGATTAAATAAAACAATATTATTAGCTGGGTTTTGTCAATTTATGATGGGAGTCACATTTGTTTTTGCGAATCAATTAACAACAGTAGGGAATGCAATCATTTTACAATATACATCTATGATATTTGTCTTAATCTATCAATCTATTGATAAAAAAAGATTGCCTAAGTTACAACAAATTATGGTTATATTTGTCGTTATTATAGGAATGAGTTTATTCTTCTTTGATTCTATTTCTTTTAAAGGAATGTTAGGAAATATCATTGCGATTATATCGGGAGCCTTTTATGGTTTACAGTTTTATGTCAATACCAAAGAAAATGCTAATCCTTATTCTTCGATGATTACTAATTTTCTTTTTTCAATTTCACTTATTGTATTTGTTTACAAAGACTTTGTAAATGTGACAAGTGTTGAATGGATAGCTATGGCTGGTAGTGGACTTATATGTGCAGGGTTAGGAAGCTTATGCTTTGCAAGAGGAATTGCTATAGTTAATCCTTTTACTGCAAATATTATTTGTATGCTTGAAGTTATTTTTGCACCACTCTGGGCATATTTTATATTTCAAGAAACAATAGGTGAGTTATCACTAGTTGGTGCTGTCATTATGTTGACAGGAATGATATACCATATGTGTATGGAAAATGGTGTAGGTAAAGCGATAACCTATGATGTGCCTTCAGATTAAGAAGAGTATAATTGAGTTATAAAAAAATTCTTATTTTATTGAAATAATAGAATAGGTATTTTTTTATGATATTGATTCCAATGATACGCATTTGATATTGCGCGAGAAACACATATTTTTAATTTTTAAAAATAAGTTAAAAGTTGAAGTTAATTTATTTGGATAATTTGTAAATGCTATTTGAAAAATACCAAGAATTTTAGATTGAATTTGTGAATGAAGTTGCAAAATGAATGAAGATAGTTCACATTTTCTATAAATCAAGTCATAATCATGTCAAGTTCAATAAAGGAGGTGTTATTTATATGATTGGTACAGTTGCAGCAGTATTAACAACATTGTCTTTTCTACCTCAAGCATATCAGGTTATTAAGACAAAAGATACTTCTGGTATTTCGCTAGGAATGTATACAATGTTCGTTGTTGGTGTCTTTTTATGGATTATTCATGGATGGAACATTCAAGATTATAACTTAATAGGAGCAAATGCTATTACCTTTGTTTTTGCCTCAATAATCTTAACATATAAAATTAAATATAAATAAGATGTACGAAGGCTATCAGAATAACAACTATATTTTATTAAAATTTAATGAGATTATACATATCTTTTTATTCATATTATCTAAAGAGTATTACAAGATGGATTCATTTTTATGACGGAGGAAATGATTGATGATTGGAATAGTTGCAGCAATTATAGGAACATGTTCATTTGTTCCACAGGTTATACAAATTATAAAAACAAAAGATACTACATCGATTTCTTTAGGAATGTATGCTATGTTTGTGACTGGAATAGCACTTTGGCTTATTCATGGTATTCATATTCAAGATATTGCATTGATACTTGCTAATGGAGTCACGTTTGTTTTGGCATCAATAATTCTCACATATAAAATAAAATATAAATAATATAAATATATTATTGAAAAAGATTGAATTTAGAAAATAATTATAGGAGGAATTATATGGTATTAAGTAAAGATTTTTTATGGGGTGGAGCTTTAGCTGCCCATCAGTTTGAAGGAGGTGTATTGAATACTTCTAAAGGTTATAGTGTGGCTGATGTGATGACTGCTGGTGCACATGGTGTTCCACGTGTGATTACGGATACAATTGAACAGGATAAGTATTATCCTAACCATATCGGTATTGATTTTTATGGACATTATAAAGAAGATATTGCAATGTTTGCAGAGATGGGATTTAAATGTTTTAGAACATCTATTGCATGGACTCGTATTTTCCCTAATGGTGATGAACAAGAGCCAAATGAAGAAGGATTACAGTTCTATGATGATGTTTTTGATGAATTATTAAAATATGGAATTGAACCTGTTATTACTTTATCACATTTTGAGATGCCTTATCATTTAGCGAAAGAATATGGTGGATTCATGAATCGTAAAACGATTGATTTCTTCGTTAAATTTGCTGAAGTCTGTTTTAGAAGATATAAAGATAAGGTTAAATATTGGATGACGTTTAATGAAATCAATAATCAAATGAACTTTAAGAATGATATTTTTGGTTGGACGAACAGTGGAGTTCATTTTGGAGACTATGATAATCCTGAAGAAGCAATGTATAAATGTGCACATCATACATTAGTCGCTAGTGCTAGAGCTGTGAAGATTGGTAAAGAAATTAATCCTGACTTCATGATTGGGAATATGATATCAATGGTTCCGTATTATCCAAAAAGCTGTAAACCAGCTAATATGAACCTTATGATGCAAGAAATGCATAATAGATGGTTCTTTTGTGATGTACAGGTGAGAGGGCACTATCCAGCCTATACTTTAAAGATGTTTGAGAGAAAAGGATTCCATGTTGATATTACTGAAGAAGATATAAGATTATTGAGTGAAGGAACTGTTGATTATATTGGTTTTAGTTATTATATGAGCGAAACAATTGATGTCGATTCACAAAAAGATGTTTCTAAGGCTACAGATGGTTCTTCTCCATATTCAGCAAAAAACCCTTATATTCAAGTTTCAGATTGGGGTTGGGGGATTGATCCAGAAGGCTTACGCTATGCATTAAGTATTTTCTATGAAAGATATGAAAAACCATTATTTATTGTTGAAAATGGTTTTGGAGCCATTGATCAAAAAGAAGTGGATGGAAGTTGTCATGATCCATATCGTATTAATTATTTAAGAGCACATATTAAAGAAATGAAAAAAGCAGTTGAGGAAGATGGTGTTGATTTAATGGGCTATACCCCATGGGGATGTATTGATTGTGTATCTTTTACTACTGGTGAAATGAAAAAACGTTATGGTTTTATTTATGTAGATAGAAATAATGAAGGAAATGGAACATTAGAAAGAAGTAAGAAAGATTCTTTTGACTGGTATAAAAGGGTAATTGCTAGTAACGGTGAGAATCTAGATTAACGATAAAACTGAAACAAATTCTGTTTCAGTTTTTTGCCAAATTAATAGTCAAAAAGAGGTGATTAAAATATTTAATTTACAAGTTGATTTAACAAAAGATAAAATTTTAAAATCTATACTTATATTTGCTTTACCAATTCTTGTTTCAAATATATTTCAACAACTTTATAATACTGTCGATACAATGATTGTAGGGAATTATTTAGGAGATACATCACTAGCCGCCATCGGTGCAAGCAGTGCAGTATATGATTTATTAGTAGGTTTTACATTAGGAGTAGGAAATGGATTAAGTATTGTTGTTGCAAGGAACTTTGGAGCAAAGGATGAGAATCTATTAAAACAATCAGTTGCAAGTTCTTTGATCATAGGATTATTATTAACTATATTTATGATGATTTTAGCATTAATTAGTATATATCCATTGCTTACATTATTAAATACACCTATACATATTATAGAAGAAACATATTCATATATTTATATTATTTCATTATTTGTAGGGGTTATGTTTGCATATAATTTATTTGCAGGACTTTTACGAGCAATTGGAAATAGTTTTATTCCACTTATTTTCTTAATCATTTCATCAATGATTAATATAATTTTGGATTATATATTTATTGCTCATTTCAATAGTGGTATACAAGGCGCTGCAATTGCTACAGTCATTGCAGAAGCTGTTTCATGTTTGTTATGTATTATTTACATATATTATAAAGTTCCTCAACTCATTGTGAAAAAGCAGCATTTTCATTTTAACAAAAGACTCTATCAAGAGTTATTAGGTCAAGGTTTTTCTATGGGATTTATGATGGCCATTGTTTCATCGGGAACAGTTATTTTACAAAAAGCAATTAATAATTTTGGTTTTCTAACGATTGCAGGACATACAACAGCTAGAAAAATTAATGCCTTTTGTATGATGCCCGCAACGACTCTTTCAACTTCATTAGCAACTTTTGTGTCACAAAATCGTGGTGCAAATAATCGTGAACGTATTCTTGATGGAGTGAAGATATGTTTTAAAATTATATTTGTTTGGAGTATTATAATAAGTGTAGTGATGTACTTTAAAGCAGAGCCTTTAGTTGAGATGGTATCAGGTTCTACGCAATTTGAAGTTATTCATAATGGTTCAAATTATTTGATATTTAATGCACCATTTCATTTTATTTTAGGAGTTTTATTGATCTTAAGAAATGCTTTACAAGGTTTAGGTATGAAAATCATTCCTCTTGTATCCAGCATTATAGAGTTTGCAGGAAAGATAATTTTTGCAACACTATTTATAAGCTTTTTGGGGTATTTTGGAGTTATTATATGTGAGCCAGTCATTTGGTGTATGATGTGTATACAGCTTTTGTACTCTTTTTACAGTAATTCCTATATTAAGCAATAAGATTATTTTAAGTCACATAGTATATTAGCATATACTTTCTTGTTTGAATTTAAAAAGTAGAGGATATTGATGATGAGTTGGATGAAATTATTTGAAGAAAAGGATTTATTTACTGATGTAGAATGGGAAGTTGTTCAATACATAAAAGAGAATATATATAAAATAACATTGATGAATATAGGTGAACTTGCAAAAGTTACATATACATCTAACGCAACAATTCTAAGAACTTGCCGTAAGTTAAGATGTAATGGATTTAAAGAACTCAAGCGACGTCTTGTCAAAGAAATAGAATCGCAAAAACATATGAAACAAACAGTTGATTTTACAACACCCTTTTATTCTTCAGAGACTGTTTTAGAAATTGTTAATAATATATCAAATTTATATAAAGAAAGTATTGATATTATTAACTCAAGCATTGATATAGATATTATGGAACAAATTGTAAAAGCAATTTTTTCAGCAAAAAGAATGTTTATTTATTCTATAGGCGATTCAAAAATAACAGCCAAGAGTTTTATAAATAAATTAATAAAGATTAATTACTATGCTATTTCTGCTACGGATAATCATGAAGAAACTTCTATTAGTGCAAGTGTCAATTCACAGGATTGTGCATTATTTATTAGCTATAGTGGTGAAACTGTAGATTATTCAAATTGTTTTTATATATTGAAAAGAAGTGGTTGTAAAATTATTACAATTACTGCTAATGAAAATAGTATTATTGCTAAAAATAGTGATCTCTGTATTTTATTGCCAAATAAAGAAAATGATAATAAAATAGCGACCTTTTATTCTCAACTGGCATTCCAATACGTGTTAAATATTATTTACTCACTTTTATATGCTAAATTAAAAAAAGCCAATAAAGTCTGAACTTGAAGTTCGGACTTTTTATCTTTTAGAAATCAAAAAAACGTACCTTAGTTTCTATGACTGGGCTAAGTCTTTATTATAGTTCTGACATGTGGTAAAAAGAGTACAGAAGGAGGGAGATTCATGGAACAAAGTTTATTAGAAGAAGGCGTCTATTCATTTGAAAATTTTAGTCATGAAGATGCATTGATTATCGGTGTCAAGGCTCAACAAATTGTCAAAGAGGAGAACTTAAAAGCAGTAGGAATTAGAATTACTTATAAAAATCTTTTAGTTTTTCAATATCTCATGGATGGAAAAAAAGAAGACCATTGGTTAAAACGAAAAGAAAAAACAGTTCTAGATAGTGGTCATAGTTCTTATTATGTCTATTGTCATCAAGATGATTATCAATCATGGGTGAATGATGAGCATTATGCTATCTGTGGTGGAGGTTATCCAATTATTGAAAACGGTCAATGTGTAGGAGCTATTTGTATTTCAGGATTAAAACATGATGATGATCATCAATTAATTACAAGAATTTTAAAAGAAATGGAGGGAATAAAATGAAAATAGGTATTTTAGGAACAGGCATGATTGTTAAAGATTTATTAACAATTATTCATGAATTTAATTTTGAAAGAATGGCTATTTTAGGGACAAAACAAACACAGGAGGAAACGAAAACCCTTGCAAGTCAATATCATATTCATGATGTTTTTTATGATTATGACGAATTATTAAAAAGTGATATTGATACTATATACGTAGCCTTACCAAATCATTTACATTTTGAATTTGCTAAGAAGGCATTACTTAATCATAAAAATGTCATTATTGAAAAGCCTATTACATCACATTCAAAAGAATTAGAAGAATTAATGGATATTGCTGATAAGCAACATGTCATGATATTTGAAGCTATGAATATTCACTATCTTCCAGCTTTTCAATCATTAAAAGAAAATATTCAAAAAGTTGGAAATATTAAAATTATTAATTTTAATTATAGCCAATATTCATCTCGTTATAATGCATTTAAAGAAGGGCATGTTTTACCTGCCTTTGATTGTCATAAATCTGGTGGCGCCCTCATGGATTTAAATGTTTATAATCTCAATGCTATTATGGGATTGTTTGGAAGACCACAAGATAATTTTTATTTTGCGAATGTCGAAAAAGGAATTGATACAAGTGGAATGATGGTTTTAGACTATGGGAATTTTAAAGCCGTTTCGATTGGAGCAAAGGATTGTAAAGCACCAATTATATCAACAATTCAAGGTGATCAGGGTGTGATTATTATTGAAAAGCCAATTAACCAAATGGTTTCATATAAGTTCATAGATAATCAGGGACAAGAAAATTTCTATAAAGATAGCTTGACAAAACATCGTTTATATTATGAATTTAAGGAATTTATAAGGATGATTGAAGAAAAAGATGATATAAAGCAACAGGAGATGTTGAATTTAAGTTTGGAAATATCAAAAGTTATGGAAAAGGGAAGAAAACAGGAAGGAGTTGTGTTTGATAATGATAGATAATAAGTTAGTCATTGGATATATTGGTAATGGTAAAAGTGCTAATCGATATCATCTTCCATTTGTTATGCAAAGGAAAGATAAGTTTATAGTCAAGAGTATTTTTGATATTAAAGTGAGACATGATGTATGGGATAAAATTGAAGGTATTCAGTATACAGAAAATGTTGAAGATATCTTAAATGATCCTGAAATTGATATGGTTGTGATTTGTACAACACATCATTTACATTATGAATATGCTAAAAAAGTCCTTCATGCTCATAAGCATTGTCTAGTAGAAAAGCCATTTATGGAAACAAGTGAACAAGCAAAAGAAATTTTTGCTTTAGCAAATCAATTTGGGCTATATTGTTCAGCATATCAAAATAGAAGATATGACAGTGATTTCTTAACTGTTCAAAAAGTGATTGAATCTAGCAAATTAGGAGATTTACTGGAAATAGAAATGCATTATGATTACTATCGTCCTGAAGTCCCTGAAGGAATTGATTATTTTGATCCCGCATTTTCATATTTATATGGGCATGGCTGTCATACATTGGATCAAGTGATTAGTTATTTTGGAAAACCAGATGATGTCCATTATGATGTTCGTCAGTTACTGGGGACAGGGCGTATGAATGATTATTTCGATATTGATATGTATTACGGAACATTAAAAATATCAGTGAAATCTAGTTATTTTAGAGTTAAGGATAGACCAAGTTTTATTGTTTATGGGAAGAAAGGAATGTTTGTTAAACAAACAAAAGATAGACAAGAAGAACATTTAAAATTATTCCATATGCCAGATAATGATGATTTTGGAATAGATACACCTAATCATTTTGGAACATTAACATATTATGATGAACAAAATATCTATCATGAAGAAAAAGTTCCAACTGTTAAAGGTGACTATGCAAGAGTTTATGATGGTATTTACGATTGTATTGTTCATGGAAAAGAACAAATCATTAAACATGAACAAACATTATTACAAATAGAAATGTTAGAAACAGGGATAGGAGGATTAAAGTAGCATGGAAAAGATGCAAAACATTTTAAGTCAGATCGGCGAATGGAGTTCAAGAAATAGATATTTAGTTGCTATAAAAAATGCTTTTGAAAAATATATGCCACTCATCATTATTGGTGCTATTGCTGTTCTATGGACAAATGTTATCGTCAATGATCAAACTGGGCTAGGGGCAGTTTGGCAACCCATCATGAATTTATCATTTTTAAACCCGGCATTTAATGCAATTAATTTTTGTACAATGGGAATTATTGCATTAGGTATTACGTTTTTGGTTGGATATGAACTCTCAAAAAGCTATAAATTAAGTGCAAGTTTTTGTGGCTTTTTAGCTGTTGTTGCATGGGTTTCTATGCTAAATACTTCAACAAGTGTCATTAATTTACAAAATGAAACCATAACAATTTCAGGATTGTTCTCAAACGTACTAGGAACAGATGGTCTATTTACAGGAATGCTTATTTCTATATTTGCAGTGGAGTTATTTAGATTACTATACAAGTTTGAATGGCTCAAAATTAAACTCCCAGAACAAGTACCAGAAGGTGTATCACGTTCATTTGAATATTTAATACCAGCGTTTATTGTCTTAATCATTACAACACTATTAAGTTTATTAATTCAAAATGTTTCAGGTGTATATGTTAATGAATTAATTTTTAATTTAATTCAAAAACCATTAACTTATATTGGTGGTTCATTACCAGGTATTTTATGTTTAACTTTAATTAGCGGTCTTTTTTGGACTGTTGGGTTACATGGAGATAATATGATCGCCGGAGTTATTCAGCCAATTACTTTAGCTTTGATGCTAGAAAATACGACGGCTGTTGAAGCCGGGAAAGCTGCAACCAATATTGTTAATTGGTCATTCTATAGAACATTTTTAGCTACAGGTGGTACTGGAATGATCATTGGGTTAACATTAGCTATATTCCTTGTTTCTAAAAGAGCAGATAATAGAGCTATCGCTAAAGTCGCTATTATTCCAAATTTATTTAATATCGGTGAAATTAATATGTTTGGTGTTCCAGTTGTTCTTAATCCATTTCTAATTATTCCTTTCATTTTGTCACCATTAGTTGCTATGACATTTGGATACTTTATGACATACTTTGGGCTTTGTCCAATTATGTACGTAACAATGCCATGGACAATGCCACCATTTTTAATGGGATTTTTAGCAGCTGGTGGAAGTATCATGGCAGGAGTAACACAACTTCTTGCTATTGTGATATCAGTATTAATCTATATACCATTTGTAAAAATGTATGAAAAAAATCAAAATAAAATGGATCAGGAAGCACTGCAATAAAGACAAATGCAAAATGTATTTACAATTATAAGATATTCTTTTCATAAAATTGTAAACATAATTTGAATTGGATTGAGTTACCTTGAAGAAAAGAAAATGATGCATATAATGATAGTTGTCAAAAGGAGGAAATGATTATGAATGAAGTTTATCAGAGTTTATTAACACCTATCATTTATCAGTGGGTAGCTACTCAAACTAATGCCAAAAAAGGCAGAAAATCTTGCTCGATTTGCTTTTGCAATGACAATTATCATGCATCTATTTATTTTCATAAAGAGAATGTCATTGAATTATGTATTTTAGATAAAGACACACAAGAAAATGTGTTTTATTTACATTTTCAAATGAAAAACATGAAAATGGCAACAGAGAATATTAATGCATTTTTTAGCTATTTACAAAAGGATCATTCCAATGAATCAGGAGGACAATCATATACGACGTCAGTTAATGAAAACTTAAAAATTCTATTGAGTTGTACGTCAGGACTTACAACAACATATTTTGCTCACTTATTAGAAAATTCTTTAAATCAGAGTCATCATCATGTCATTGTTGATGCTATCAGTTATATGGAATTAGATAACATCCAAAATGAATATGATTTAATATTTCTAGCACCTCAAATTTCTTATAAATATGTAGAATTAAGAGAAAAATATGGTAAGAAAGTGTTTATGATAGATTCATATGATTTTGCAACAGGAAATGTCGAACATGTATTGGACAAATTAATAAAAGAAAGAGAGAACTAACTATGATAGGAACAATAGCAGCAGTTTTAACAACATTATCATTTGTACCACAGGCATATCAAGTGATTAAAACAAAGGATACTTCAGGGATTTCGCTTGGAATGTATATTGCATTTGTTATAGGTGTGTTTTTGTGGATAATACATGGTTGGAATATACAAGATTATAATTTAATTGGGGCAAATGCAATTACATTTATATTTGCATCTATTATTTTAACCTATAAAATAAAGTATAAATAGTATGACCTCATATACAAACAAATATAAAAGTGATATTATGACTAATCATATTGTAGATGAAGCAAAAAGGTGTTTAAAATGCAAAAATGCTATGTGTCAGAAAGGATGCCCACTCAATACACCTATTCCAACGATTAATAAATATTTTTTGTCAGGTGATTTAGATTTAGCTGGTGAAATGTTATTTGAGAATAATCCACTATCAATGGTATGTTCATTAGTTTGTAATCATGCTGCGCAATGTAAAGGAAATTGTATTCTTAATAAAAAAGATTCGTCAATAGATTTTAGTTCTATTGAAAATTATATTTCTAATTTATATTTTGATAAAATGAAGGTTGAAATTCAACCATGTAATGGGAAAAAAGTTGCAATTGTCGGTTCAGGACCAGCAGGAATCACAATTGCTTTTATACTAGCAAAATTAGGATATAAAATAACTATCTTTGAACAGAAGGATAAGATAGGTGGTGTTTTACAGTTTGGCATTCCAAATTTTCGTTTGCCAAAATCCATTCTTGAAAGATATCACAAAAAACTCATAGAAATAGGCGTTCAAATAAGATTAAATATTACTATTGGAGAAACACTTCATATTAAAGACCTTTTTAATGATGGATATGTTAGCGTTTTTGCAGGTACTGGAGTATGGAAAGCTAAAAAACTTGGTATACCTGGTGAGAGCTTGGGACATGTTCACTATGCTATTAACTATTTGGCAAATCCTGATGCTTTTAATTTAGGTCAAAATGTAGTTATTATTGGTATGGGAAATGCAGCAATTGATGTTGCGCGTACTGCTATTCGAAATGGTTCAAAAAATGTCACTTTATATGCAAGGCATGGAAAAGCAGCTGCTAGTCAAGAAGAAGTTGCTTATGCCAAATTAGATGGGGTAAAATTTCAATTTTATAAAAAACCATTAGCAATTATTGATGATGGTATAATGATAAGCAATCTTAGTGAAGATGAAGAGGGAAATTTAATCGAAGATGGTAAAAGTTATTTTGTAAATGCAAGTTCTGTAATTATCTCTATAAGTCAAGGACCGATGGACAAATTAGTTTTAACGACATCAGGATTAGAATCAAATGAAACGGGTTTATTAAAAACCACACTATCTGGTAGCACAACTTACCCAGGAATTTTTGCGGCTGGTGATGTTGTACATGGTGCAAAGACAGTTGCAGAAGCAGTTAAAGAGGCAAAGATAGTTGCAATGGCAATGCATAAATATATGCTTGATAAGTAAATAAGATGTTTAGATAAAAATTTAAAATGTTAGGAGTATGAAATATGGATCAAAAGAAAATAATTTTTTTTGATATCGATGGTACTATTTATTCACCATCACTAAAAAAGATTTCAAAAAATGTAAAGAATGCGATAAAAAAAACGATGCAAAAAGGTCATCTTTGTTTTGTATCAACAGGACGCCCTTATGCTTATGTTGATTCTGACATAAAAGATATTGGTTTTGATGGATATATATTAGCAAGTGGATCACATATTCAATTTCGAAATACAGATATCAAAATTAATCCTATAGAATCTCATATTGTCAAGAAGCTATTTCAGTTTTTAAAAAATAATCAAATAGAATATATTGCCCATACTCCTTCTGGTAGCTATATGCATCAAACTTTTATTGCTGAATCAAAATATTATAAAAAAAATGAAAAATTTCTCCTTATAAGTGATGATACAATAGAAAAAGAAAACATAGATAATATTGTAAAAATAGAGATTCATTATAATAATAAAGATAATTTTAATCTTTTAAAATCTTTTTTTGATAAATTATCTTATGAAATTTATGATGAAATTAATAGTCTTGATTTTTTTCAAAAAGGGAATTCAAAAGCATCGGCTATTCAGGATATTTTAAATATAACAGATCATTGTGTAAAAGATACCTATTGTTTCGGTGATGGAGAAAATGATATAGAAATGTTTGGTGTAGTGGCTTATTCAATCGCAATGGATAATGCTATTGATGAATTAAAAAATATAGCAAAAGATATATGTGATAGTGTTGATGAAGATGGTGTTGCATATAAACTACAGGAGTTATTTCAATTATATTAATTTGTAATTTCAATTTTTTATGTATTGATAAACTATATAGAATCTACAGTATATCTTAAGTGATATTTGTAGATTTTTTTAAATATTTAGAAATGGAATTTACAAAAAAATATTGAAAATGTTTTAAATTTGCGAACAGTATTTTAAATTCATGTTCTCATATTTTCTTTTTTATACAGACAAGATAAACTTTACATGAAGTAATGAAAGGTCATTATTTCAATAAGTATGGTTCAGTTTTAAGAGTATCTTAATAAGAGGAATAAGAAGATGTA
>OGYI01002107.1_pt1 | contig 16273 bp, 23 predicted proteins | sample 1576521 | NCBI WGS metagenome assembly OGYI01 (sample SAMEA3541484, study PRJEB24748) | human gut metagenome | biome: human gut; feature: human-associated habitat; material: faeces | place: China | collected 2012
CATGGAATGAGGGTGGTAATGCGGCAGATTTGTGTTCTGTAGCGGTAGGAGATGCGTTGTCAAATATCCAGTACAATATAGATTCGATGGATTTCTCTCGGCTGTATGAGATGGTAGACCTGTTCAATTCTCTTGGAATGTCAAATGGGATTGGATCTTCCGGTGGTGGTGACTTTGAGGACATCAGTGGTCAGGGACGTTGGCAGAAAGGACAAGGCGGCAGAGATTGGTTTGGTGAGAACTATAATCCAGATGGTGATTACTTCTATGCATCCGATGGAATTTATACAATTAACGGAAAACAGTATGGCTTTGATGATGATGGATACATGCAGACAGAGTGGCAGGAGCATGATGGCAAGCAGTATTACTTCGATGCAAACGACGGTCATATGGTTAAGTCAAAATGGATACCAGGCAAAGGTGGAAGTCAATATTATCTGCTTGCTGATGGAACAATGGCAGAAGATATGGCAATCAAGGGTAATGACGGAAGTTATTACTATGTAGATGATGATGGCAAATGGGATGGAGATACATTAACCGCTGAACAGGTTAGAAAGCTCGGATATACCATTGGGTATAAAAAAGGTACACGTTGTGCAACAAAGGGGTGGCATCTTATGGATGAAGAAGGTGTTGGTTCAGAAGGTATCCTTACCAAAGCTGGGGTATTGACCCGGTTCAACGGAGGGGAGATCGTTTTTAACTCGGAAGAAATGCAGAACCTTTTAGATATCGCTGGAAATCCGAATAGATTTGTAGAAGATATTGTCGCTCGGTCGATGCCTAATTATAAGATTCCCGATTATGAAATACATCCAGTAAATAGAGAACAGAAAATCGAGGTTAATATGAATATTGGTGGAGTCCTGGATGAAGCTGCTGCCCGTGTGCTTAGTGAACGAATGCCAGAAATGCTTAAAAAGAATCATATGCAGATTACCAATCAGGTATGGAAAGATACTAGATACGGAATGAAGGGCAAGTAAAGATAAATATTATAAGGCATTCAGAAATGGGTGCCTCTATGACTATGACAAATGGGAGGATTTAATGAAAACTTTGAGTAAAGATGATTTTGTAAAAATTGCAGATGGACTTATGGATAGAGTCAATAAAGAATATCCAGAAGAAAGTAGTCCGATGGTAAATAAAGTTGCTACAATAGCAATAGATATGTGTAACTGTTTCTTTCAAGAGTATGAAAAAATGAAGAATGAATAAAACAAATGATACGAACCTAATGAAAATATATAAAAAAAAGTGATGAATGACAAAATTGAATAATGAATTTAGTAAAGGGCGCTCTGAAACATGGGCGCTCTTTTGATGTTATTAAGAGTATGAATTATTAGAAATTATGGAATGAAAGGGAGTAATAGGTATTACGGAAGTAGTTAATATTAGTGATTACAAGTTGAAATCCCCGTATAATAGGGAACGACTTTTGAAAATATATAGCGAAAGTGTAAAATATGGGTTAATAGCATTACCCGAAAAGGATTGGATTGCCCTCGTAAAACGTGATATAATCAAACCAGATACAATGTTGTCACAAATAACTATGCTAAAAAAGGAAGCCGTATTAAAGGTACATCGTTATAAAATCAGTACTCTTACAGATGGACGTGTAGGGACCTATATCCTTGATGATAGTAAGGCCAATCATCGTAGAAATGTTAAAGCTTCTACTTATGATGTGATGATTGATCAACTGTTTGATTTTTACTATCCAGAAGGGTATGCCGATGAAGAAACTGACAAGAATAATCTTCGTTTATGCGACATCTTTGATAACTGGCTTGATTACAAGTGCAAGAAGAACGGCAATAAGGAGGAAACAAAAAAACAGAATAGAAAGAGCTATAGTAAGTATGTTGTAGGTAGGAAAATTGCCACGATGCCTTTAAAAGATATCACGACTATTGATATTGAGGAATGGGCTATCGACATTCTAACTGAATATCATATGACTGCCAAAACATTCAACACTCATAAGATAGTGGTGATGAACGCTTTAGTTTATGCAAAGAAGAAGGGATATATTAATGAAAATCCATGGGTAAAAGAAGAGTTGGATTATAAACGCTTATTATCCAGCCCTAGACGTAAACCTTCTTCTGATATGGTATTCTACCCGGATGAGATTGAGGCATTGTCTGTAGAATTTGAGCGAGGTTATAAAGCCAATGGTAATACTGCTTGCATAGGGCTGATGGTCAACTTTGACTTAGGACTTCGTATTGGTGAACTGTGTGCGCTGAAGTGGACTGATGTTGATTGGAAAAATGAGACAATATTTATTCATCGTATGGAGGATAGTTCCGGGGATGTGGTTGATTATGTTAAATCCGATTCTGAGGCAGGATATAGAGAATTAGTCTTGTCCGACTCAGTAATTAAATTATTTAAACGGATTAAGGAAGACAGTACCATATTATCAGAGTATATTTTCTGTAACGAAGTAGGTGCACGTAAAACCAAGCTTCAATTTCTGAACAAACTTAGAAGGGCACAAAGGGCAGTTAAATTTGAGAAAGAAAAAGGCTCCCACTGTATAAGACGTACTGTAGCATCAAGAATGAATTCAGCCGGAATTGCTTTAGAAGAAATTAGGCGCTGGCTGGGACATACTGATTTAGAAACAACTCTCAAATATATCTATAACCCGTTCAGGGAAAGTGAAACAAATGAAAAGATCAAAAACAACTCTATATTGACTACAAATAAAAATTGTCTTCAATTGTCTTCAAAATTCAAAGTAGTATAATAAAAAATGTGCCAAGACCCTGTAAAAACAAAGGTTCCGGCACAAATATCCAGTGGAGACAACAGGACTCGAACATTTGTTTGTATGGAAAAAGTACGTAAATACGTTGTTTTTGGACATGTTGAAATTAGCTGTCTTCAAATTTGTCTTCAAAAATAAGTGAGGAAAGGAGTAGACAACACTGTATCTAAAATTTGTAAATATCATATCCGAATTTGGTATTTGCCACCAAATATTTGGACATCTAAATAAGTCCATGAGTATGTAGCTACATTGCATATTCACGGGCTTATTTTAGTGCGCCAAAAACTAATTAAACGCCCATGTACAGCACTCGTATATGAGCCAAAGAACGGAACATACAACCCATTTAAATCTGTTCTCGTCCATTCTGGTGCGTTACAGGGGCATTGTAGGAGCACGATTTGAAATGGTAGTTTCATATGATATCTAAAACTAAAAATGGAGGTAATTGTATGTACGGAAAGGTAACAAAGTATTTTAGCGACAAGGGGTTTGGATTCATACGTGGTGAGGATGGCAACACATATTTCATACACAAGTCAAAACTGTATGGAGAACATATTGAATGTGGGTACTATGTGCACTTTAAAGTGTTCATCAATGACAGGAGCGATTATAATGCGAAATCTGTAATAGTTATTGAAGCTCCGGAAAGGAAGGTAAAGCATGGCAAGAAGCATAAGTAACATGGACCAACTGGCCTCTGCCCTGACTCCGGTTATGCAGGGGATGGTTAATCAGATGGCAGACAAGGTATATGAGACACTGAACTTTTATTTACAGGACTACTATACAGGCTGGACACCATCGAGCTATCGAAGAACAAGAGATTTTCTATATTCGGCAGTGAAAACAGAAGCAAGGATGCAAGGGAATAAGTATGTGGCTTACGTCTATATTGATTATGACGCTATGGACAACTATGTAAATGTTACGGGGTTCCAAGTGGCTACCTGGGCGAATGAGGGATTACATGGAGGTGTATCTGTAAGCCACAAACCCTATGTATGGAATAACACTGTAAAGCATACGGTTGATAATGGTTCACTGCTTAAAGGAGCAATTCAATATCTGAAGGCTAAAGGATTTAATGTGAAAGGGTAATATCGGGAGGGAAAATACATATGGAATTAAAAGACAGAGTAGTGGTTATTGATGAAAAGAATATGGCAGGATTATCATATCTTTATGGAGAGATGAATATTGATGATTTGGGAAAGGTTGTAAACAAGCATTTATGTGCTTGCCTGGATGAAATAGAGGAGGATTTGACTATGGCGAATAGAGTACCACATTGCAGCGAGTGTGAATATTTGAAGTGCGTTGATTATATGTATAAGAATTATTACTGTGACCATGAGTATAGAACAGATGATATGGGTAAGGTTGGTGTGGATAATCCACCGGAGACAAGCCCAGCATGGTGTCCAAAGAGAGCAAAATTTAACATTATGGGAGGATTGAACAATGGCAGGTAAAGAAGATATTGTAACAAGGATTGCGCATAAGTCCGGACTGACGAAGAAGGCTACTTATAAGCTTATGGAAGCATTTAAGGATGTATTGACGGAGACATTATTGGATGGAGAGAGGTTTCACATCCATGGATTATTAACATTAAAGCCAGAATATAAGGAAGAGTGTATAAGGTATAATCCAAAGACACGGGAGAAAGTAGTGGTTCCACCACATATAAAGGTGAAAACGGTTATAGGGTCAGAATTAGAAAGAGCGTTATTTGATGTGGAAGATAACCAAGAAGATTAAGCTCACTATGATTAAGCTATTCATAACTGGCTGGAAGTAAAACAAAACCAGTATCAGAAGTTCAAGAATAAATCGATCGCGTAATTCTACGCATGATTCCGCAGAATAAATCTTACAAGTTTAATCGGTAATGTATTAAAGACTCAAACCCAATCGGGGTTAAGCTGGTAAACAAATTTCGCCCCACGAAATTGTGGAGTGATTCTATTTGTCAGGTTCATTCAGAACCAAACAAAATTCCAATAAAAGATATGATTTATACGTGTCCGCCATTTAAAGGAGCGTCAAATATGATGCACCTTTAAACCGTTTGCATCGGTTTTGACGGCTCCAGAATGGGGACGTTGAAGTACAAAATTGTGTTTAGCAGAAGGTCACTGAGCAATTGATATACAGCATAATCTAAAAAAATTAACATTTTCATTTGGGGCATAACAAGTTTAGTGCTTGTAGAAATGTTAAGTTGTAGATAAGTTCTTGAACCTCTGGTTTATAAAATGGAGGTCTATTTGAGCATAGTGGGGAGGTAAAAGGTGGGGGTAATATAACATATATATCTTAGGTATATTACCCTCCCCTTTTACCCCTAACGTTGTCAAGTCCTAATTTTAAGGCAGTATGAGAAATCATGCTGTCTTATTTAATGCAAAGAAATAAGGAGATTTTACAGTAGTGGAAGAAACAAAAATATGTAATAAATGTAATAGAGAACTGACAATAGATAAATTCAGACTGGTAAAGGGACAATTCCATAACCCATACTATTTAGGTCAGTGTAAAGAATGTGAGTATAAGAGCCAACGTAAGCATTTAGAGGAGAGGAATAGAATTACATTTTCTGACCATTTGGAATTACTGATAGATTTTCAATATAAGAAAATTAAACCAGAAAGAATTCTTGACTTGTCCAAGACTAAAATCATCTCACTTGGAACCGATGAAATATTTGTTAAACTTATGGATTATAAAAATGCATGGCTATCCAATTATGGCAGGGTAATTGGATATTCAGACGGTCAATATAGCCTTAAGCTTGGGAGCCATGATAAGAATGGAAATCTGTTTTACTGTCTTATGAAAGATGAGTATTCAAACGGGGGATGGAAATATAGTAAAAGCCACCTATATGCAGCAAAAGCCGTTGTCGATGAATTTATAGTAAACCCTGACAAGAGAAACAATGTGTATATATGGCATAGTGGTTTTAATAAAGAAGATAATTATTATAGGAACCTCTATCCTCTGAATAGGGAACAGTATAGGGTTGTTAAAAGTCACTTCCTTAAAACCGGAAATGATACAGAAAACTTTATCCGAAGTGTCATAAATGAAGTGAAATTTAAACCCAATGATTGGAGTAAAAAAGCTATGCAGCCTGTCATGTGCAAGGTTGGATATCGTGGGAGTGAAGACGTTAACTGCAAATCAGAAGCATATTTACGTTGGCATGATATGATGAACCGATGTTACAACGAAAAATTTCATGAAAGACAACCTCAATATAAAAATTGTACTGTATGTGAGGAATGGCACAACTTCTGCAATTATAGACTATGGTATGAAGGGAATAAATACGGAGATGAACCGTTGGATTTGGATAAGGATATTCTTTTTAAAGGTAATAATGTCTATAGCCCGGAGACTTGTGTATTAGTTCCTCATATAATCAATACACTATTTTTGAATGGCAAAAGCAATCGTGGTGAATGTCCTATAGGCGTTTTTCTAGATAGCGATAAAAGAAAATATCGCGCTTGTGTAGCGTTTGGGGGTATGAGTGTAAAACTTGGAACTTTTGATACGGCAGATGCAGCGTTTGCAAGGTATAAAGAATACAAAGAGGATTTGATTAAAGATTTTGCGGAGCAATATAAGGGTATGATACCACATAAGGTATATGAGGCCATGATGAATTGGAAGATTGAGGTTACAGATTGATTAATAGGCATATCGGATAGTGATTATCTGCTATGCCTTTATTTAGTTCCATGGGATGATTTTAGTGTTCGCCTCAACCTGCAAGAAAAGGCAAGTTGTTCCGGTTATTGATGGATGGCTAACTAGAAAAATACTATAGACCTGAATCCGTGAAAATGGTTGTTTGCGAGGCTATGAAAAAAAGGAGAGTATGAAAAAAAGTCTGTAAATTGAGATCTTCTATGATAAGTTAATGAGAAAGGTAGGTGGATGTCGTGACCACCTACCTTTACTATACGGATGCTTTTGGATTCTGTCAAGATGTATTGGAAAATCCCATCAAATTATGGTACACTTCTTACAGGAAAACATCAGGAGGTGTGCCATGAAGCTAAAAACAGACGATCCCTTTGTACCTGAAGATATCAGGGCAAAGATCAATGGACTGCAGTCCCTGCTGGATCATGCAGCCGACTTATACAGTGATATCTATAGCTGGTATGACAGTGAACTGAAATCCTATGACCCGAAAGCCACCGCAGACGATGAACTGTTTGACCCTGGCACAGGGACTGTTGTGGAGGGGATCGATTACCTGTCTATCATGGAATCCCTGTCAGAGCTGCAGACAGCCAACGAATGTAAAATGCAGAGGGATTAACCTTGTGTCCCATCGGCCTGGCCTCTGGCGATGTCTTCCCGTATCAGGGCCTTGATGGCCCCTTGGACGGAAGTGTCCCTGCCATATTTGTGCTGTCTGACCCAGGCCAGGATATCTGCATCTGTCTTCATATTCAGTTTTAACTTCACCTGTACAGTATTATAGCTGTCGTACCTGTCCTGAGCATCGTATTTTGAAAATCCATACATGGAAAGCTCCTTTCCGGATAGGTGTACACCTATGCCTGTGCGCTCTTATTCCGGCAGTCTGCCTTCGTACATAATGGACAGTTCCCCATAGACCTGCCCCCAGTTGCGGATGGGCATGGTCCACTTCTTCGTCGCCTCGAACGTGGCCAGGTACAGAGCCTTTAAGAGCGCCGTGCTGCCCGGGAACACGCTCCGCTGGCGGTTGAGCTTCCGGTAGGTAGAGTTGAGGCTCTCGATCGCGTTGGTAGTATAGATCACCTTCCTGACCTCCATGGAAAACTTGAAGATGGGGGATACCACATCCCAGTTGTCATGCCAGCGTTTCATTGAGTTGGGGTACTTTGGCGTCCACTTTTCCGTCACCTTCTCCAGCGCCTCCAGCGCCTTTTCCTCGTTTGCGGCATGGTAGATGGTTTTCAGGTCCGTGGCAAATGCTTTCCGGTCCTTGTCGGAGACGTATTTCAGCGTGTTCCGTACCATATGTACGATGCAGCGCTGCTGCTCCGTCTTCGGGAATGCCGCCGTTATGGCTTCCTTAATGCCCGTGAGCCCGTCCGAGCAGAGAATGAGGATATCCTTCACACCGCGGTTCTTCAACTCGTTCAGAACGCAGAGCCAGTACTTGGAGCTTTCATTCTCCCCGATCTGTATGCTCAGGACTTCCTTTTTACCTTCCAGCGTAAGGCCGAGGATGACATAGGCGGCAAGCTTGCGGATTACCCCGTCCTCCCGCACGGAATAATGGATTGCGTCGATGTAGACCACGGGATAGACTTCCTCCAGCGGGCGGTTCTGCCAGTCTTCAATCTGCGGCAGTATCTTGTCCGTCACGTCCGAGATGAACCCTTCCGAAGCCTCAAAACCATAAATGTCCATCAAGGTATCCGAGATTTGGCGGGTTGTCATGCCTTTTGCATACATGGATATGATCTTCTGGTCAATGCCGGAAATGTCCTTCTGGCGCTTTCTTACCACCTGGGGTTCAAACGTGTACTTCCTGTCCTGGGGCACCTGGATGTCCATGCTCCCGAAGCTGCTGTTGATCCGCTTGGGCTTGTAGCCATTGCGGTAATCATCCGAATCCGACCGTTCTGACCTCCCATAGCCGAGATGCTCATCCATCTCCGCTTCCATCATCTCCTTCAGGGTGCTCCCCAGCAGGTCTTTGAGGGCTTCCTGGATATCCTCCGCAGTCTGGATGTCATACTCTTCCAGGAGCTGATGGACGATGTTCCTTTTCCCCTCCGTCATGACTACTTTGTGTACGGGCTGTTTTTCTCTTCTTGCCATAATAATAGGCCTCCTTATGATAATAGATTTTATCATAGAAGACCTAATGCTTAATAGCTATTTACAGAAAAACTTTCATACTCTCAAAAAAAGTCTGTAAATAGTTATCCCCTCAGAAGCAGCGTTATCTTTCCAGGCTTCTGGATTGGCGTAATTCAATCCTTCTGGCTTTTGGCTATGATCCGCTCAGATGCCCGGAATGTGGCACTTCTATGTTGGTTTTAGAAGTTTACCACAAAAAAACTGCACTATTTGAACGCTATCGAAAGGTTATAGGATATGGATAGCTCCATACGCCTAATAAGTAAAAAGACCTGGACTTATCCAGGTGCTATACATAGTTCCTTCATTATAAATTCTACAGATTTTTAAGAAATTTGTGAAAGTTGCTTTAAAGGTCAACATTATTGCAAGCAAGTATTATTATTAATTATTATTAAAATATAAATATATATATTGAGTATATTCTTTTTAGTAGTATAATAATATTAGCGTTAACGTTAAATCACTCCGGAAATTCCCAAGGATGCGATTGTGATTTATGCCGATAGTGAAGAAGATGCACAACGGCAAATGGATGCATATATTACTTATTACCCAGTTTAATGGGATTCATTTTAAAATATTGGCGGTAAATGAGGTTGTAGCAAAAATATATTTGGATTATTATTACGATACATCAGCAGACTTACCAACCAATGTATATAATTCAAACGTTACCTTTTCGGATTTTATCGGCATAAACCATTCAGTAAATAGCCTGTATACAAGAGTTGTGAATACGAGATACATACAGTCAGATTTCGATATTCATTATGAATATTACCTTGTTCTTGAAGGCGTAGGGAAGATAATGACCAAAAATCAGTCATATAGGGTTATGCATAATGTGGTTACAGGGCAGGTCGATATCAGCAAGGTGGGTTAAAATGTTGGTAATAAATCCGTATATCCTTTTTTTTGCAGTAGTAAATGTATTGATATATATAGGAATAGGATTGATTATTTTTCATTACATTAAGAAAAGAAAAAAATAAAGGCAATAGGAGTCCGCAAAGGTATACTTTTGCGGACTCCTTTTTTTGATGGGATGTAACGTAAGCGCTCAATAAAATAATGGCTATCTTTTTGTAAAGCATCCAGCTATAGTTAAAGCAAACTGTTCCAACTTCAACTTTTGATTTGATCCGGCATCTCTGCTGTATCATTTCTGACCAGGGCATCAGCTCTTCTATACCTTCGGCTCATAAGTATCTGAAGTATCTCACAAAAGTTGGAGTTTTGCTATCCGGTCGATTATAAAGCGCTTACGCTTAATCTTATAAAAACACCAAAGTTTGAGAATTGGGCATAGAAAACCACCCTCATCGGGTGGAATTTCTGCTTGTTATAGAATTTTGTAGCTCCAACAGTTTTATATACCCTATTAAATTTATACATAAGGGATGAACTCTGATTGTTTTGACATTGCAGCAGCACTTGCGGCCATCCCGGTATATATCTTTTTCTTCTCTTCAGACATCCATCCTGTAGTAATATTGTTTAAATATTTTTCTAATATTAATTCTGATTTGCTTTTAGAAGCAAAGATAATCTTTGCCGCTACTGTGTATACTAAATTGGAAGAGATTGCCTTATATTGGACGGGAATATTTTCATAATGTGAACTCCATTTATTACCTAAGAGCTTTTTGCGGGGAAGCTTAACTAAAAATAACTGATTGGTTCTATAATCCTCTTCAATATTATAGCCGAATGCATTAATAAGAGGGATGAAATATTCTAACAAGTTATTAAGATTATCTTGTGATTGAAGCAACTGGAAAGTATCAAAGTCATTTTTACCATATACATATTTGGGGATAGTCAAACAGTTTGCCCCTATTGTCTGCATGAAGATTTTGCATGGAATCATTATTAGAATTGGCTTTGGTAAGTATTCATTTTGAAATGAATATACGATATTGTTACCATATATGCCAGCTAAGTTTATATCACAATCTGTGAGATGCTGTTTGAAATTTATTAAATGCTCTCTTATAAATTGCATATTGTATATACTTTGAATTGCACTATGATCCAGTATGGCATTATTATTTGACACCTTTTCCCATACATCTTTGTTATTTGTTAAGAGCCAATCCGCTATATACTTGTGGCAAATGAAAGGATTATTGCTGTTTTTATATTTGAATTGGAGAGCAGTGTCCCAAGCGGCTTCAAACTCTTTTTTTAGCTGTGATCTTCTTATAAGAGCATCATCTAGATCACCACCATTTTCTATATAACTGGTTCTAATAAAATTCATTTGCTGGATGATAGATTTTATTTTTTTATGTAGTTTAGAGGGCAGCATTATTTCAAACGATTCAAATTTTTCACTTGCATCTTTAGTGAAAGAGATATCATCGCTAATTTCTAAATCAAATTCATACTCTCTTTTCCGTTTTAATTGCCGCTTATCTTCCTCTCTTTTATCCCTTCTAACTTCTTTGATATTTAAGAATCCAGGAAATTCACTAGCGCAATTTACTCCAACATTGATTTCTTCACCGGATATGGAGTTTTTTATATAATAAATGTTCGTGTTTTTTGTTCCACATAAAGTACAAAAAACATCACGGTCAGTTACTTCACACATACTGACAGCTGACCATTCCCTTTGTGCATCCTCAAGTAAGGTTTTCAAATTATTTTGTACAACAGAGCGAGCTTTTTCATCAAAACGTAAATCACTATTAAAATCTTTTTCTTTAAGCCGATCATAGAATTTTAAGCAATCAAATAAATTTCCATAAATATTTGTGTTATTAAGAATACAACTATGCTTTAGAAGTGACATTTGCTTAATGTTTATAATTGTTCGATTCGATGGTTTAATCTTAGTCGGCATATCCATTCAATAAAAACTCCCTTCACAAAAGGCAAAAAAATACATATGTTCGATTTACACATTATACCATATAGAAATATTGTAGTCAAATTTCTAAATAACTTTAGATTATAACACAGTACACTACGAAAAAGTGAGGGTATACGTTATATATAGAAATTGCTTGTTCGATTAGTTCTCAAATTTAACTCGACGTATGGATACATCAGATACACCCTTCACCTGACTAAAGTATTCTCGTGGAAATGTAAACCCACCGGGGGTATACCTCTGCCGTCACACCCCCTAGATCACCCTATATAGCGCACTACAATGCCCATATTTGGCCGCTTCTCTGCCACTTGTTCAACTCTCAATCCATATCATAAACACGGCTTATTTTGGCGTTAAATGCGTCATATGAGCATACTATAAAGGCTGGCGACACGCTCCCAGCCTTTTATATTACAATCACTTATCATGGTTCCCAATAGTATCCACTCCCATCATTACAGTACAAGTATAGTCCATCACCAACCACTGTAAATTCTGTCACAGTACGCATATCCACATAATTATCCTTCCATTTTTCAGCCATAGTATCCCCAGTGTGTGCCGTGCCAACAAGGTAAGCACATGTCAGCATGATTCCCATAATTATAATTGCTCCAATTGATTTCAACGTTCTTTTCATAGTACCATATCCTTCCTTTTCATTCCAGGGTGTAGCCGTATAAAATGGTTACACCCTATTTTTTACGCTTTACGCTTCAAGCATTTCACGCTGTTTGATCTTTACATCAGCACTCCCATAGTAATTACAGATTGTATCAAAACTCAGTTTCTTATTGCTTTTCTTCCTAAAAGCCTCGCTATGCCAGTACCACTTCTTTTTTTCATGCGCCCATTTAAAGCCAAATTCCTTAAGGGTGGACTTATGTGGGTATGTATCTCCATCAATCCAAATCCAATTGCCTACAATCGTTATATTCACGCCTACAAGCTGTATAACCTTATTGAGCATATCCCTCAATGCTTCATCCTCTGCAAAGTCCCATTTAATATTGTCATAGGTTTGCCGTGTGGTATCTTCTGCTGTCTGGTTATGCTTGTCTTTCAAAACCTTGAATAATGCTTCATACTCGCTGTTGATATCCTTCGTCGCTTCTTCTGAGCCGCCAACGTTGTCAGGGTGATACTTCTTTAATAAGTTCTTGTACTGCTTTCTTAATTCCTCTAATGTTTTAGGGTTATTGAAATATGTTGTCATGGCCTTCCCTCCCTTACTTGATTGAATCTAAATGTTGTTGTAGTAATGCGGTGAGTAACGTTATTTCTTTTTCGCCCCATCCTGTAGTTCTTAATGATTCCCGAAGATAGTCAACGCCCATATGTTGGGTATCTTTGGTTATGTCTTTGATTTTCTCAAAGGTTCCGTTTCCGCCGTATACATTAAGAAGTTCCTTTTTGTTTTTAGCAGCGGTTACGGTTTTAAATACGTTCGTTCCATCGTCAATGATACATTCATAAAGTTTCATGTGGTTGCCTCCGTTTCTATAAATATGTAAGTGATTTGTTAAGACTATTATACACTGGTACCATTACAAAGACAATATACAATAGTACCAATACAAAAAGCTCAATAATAGTGAATATAACAATTGCACTAGTACCAGTGTACAAAATAGACAATGGTACTAGTACATATTCGTGCATAATGTCAATTGCAAATACACTGGTACTAGTGTAAAATGTAGCCATAAGGTTGATACAGACAAACAAAAAGCAAACACAAGAAATCAACCATAGAACATTGAAAATTACATATAAAGGAGAGATGCAGGATGTGTAAAAACATGGACGAGTTATTTTCAGTTGCTAATCAAGTCTACGAACTAGAGCAAAAAAAAGCAAAAAAGAAAAAGGAGGTTGACGAGTTAGAATCTCAGATAAAAGCCCTAAAGGACGAGGTGGCGATTTATATGAAAAAGCGCCAGAAAAACGAACTGGAGGTTGAATATTATAAGGTTCTTTATACACCATTTAAAAGACCTAAATTCAACAAAGATGCTTTTATTGCAAATGAGGAAAACGGCAAAGAACTTTATGACAAGTATTCCAAGGTCGTACAAATGAAGAAAGTCACGGTCAAGTTGGCAACGGGATAACAGGGAGGTGGAGCAATCCACTTCCCAAGGCTCAGAAGCAATTTAATGGAAGGAAGGGCAATCACATGATGAAAAGAACAATTGAAGCTATCGGTACTTTTGATTTAAACAAGGTAGACATGAGTTTAGCGGGACAGATAGAAATATTCCTGCCAGTTGACGAGATAGGAAACCAAGCAAGCAAAATAGTGGATGACTGTCTGGCTCAGTATGGAGAAAAATATCCGGGCATTGATTTAGAGGATGATGTTTATTATGATTTTAACCTTCTCTATACATTAGGAGAAAATGAGGGGGAATGGCAGGAATATATGATAGATGTGTACATATGGCAGCAGTCAGATGAATTCATGGGTAAAACAACAATGTGCTATGAAAATATACCTTTATCCCTAAGTGAAGCAGATGGGAACAAGGTAAAGCAGCTTATAGTTGATAGAATGGCAAACATGTTGTTCGGATCTTCTGATAATAAGATAGCAGTTGCATGACCTGGGGGGAAGCGTTACAGCTTCCCCCAACTATAAAAGAAAAAGAGGTAAGAAGATGAACAAAAAAGCAAGTATGTTATTGAGGGTTGAACAAACAAAGGAAGGAAAGATAAAGCTTTCAAAAGTCGTTGAGTATGCAAGTGGTGCACGTGTAATGGTTCCCATCATTCGTGATGGGAGTATCAAATGGTTTGACGATAGTAAGCTTATCAGGCCGGAAAATATGAAGTGACAACTTGACTAAAAACTGTCACTTTGCAACAACACACTATATTAAAGAAAGAGAGGAATAATTATGTTAGCAGTAGCACAGATGGGATATTGTTTACCGATTATTGAAAAGGATATTAAGATTGATGGTAATGTGGAAGTGTTTTCGGAAGAATTTTGTGGTGTGGCGTTTGATATGAATATTATCGATTTATCAGACGAATTATGGGAGGAAGTTGATTCAGCTATCATTAATGAAAAGATTCAATATTTAAAGCGCTTTGATGGCCTGTACAAGAATGAAAAGTGGTGCAGATTGGATCACAAAGGAATCGAATTTGACTATATAAGTTTAAGCGTCGAGGTCAAAGAAAATAAGCCAGTGCAATATTTTATACGTGCGGGATTCCATGATGCTGTGGACAACTTTATGGAGACGGATATAGAGATTCCTATAGACTTGCGGAAATATAACGGCTTAGTGAAAAACATGTTTCATAGGTACATAGATGATGTTTTCTTTAAGAATTGTTAATCATGGGGAAGTGATTGGGGAAGGTTCGATTCCTTCCCTGATCATTACTATAAATCATAGGAGGGACACATATGGCAAAACCACGGATGGAAAGCAGGAGAGCTGTTAAAAGAGAGCTGGCTGTCCTTGCAAAAGATTTTGAACTATTAAAGGCTCCAGGTGTAAAGGAACTGATTGAGACAGCAACAGACTATCACAAAGCGCATAACAGGCTTATGACTATTTATAATCAAGAATATCTGAGTTAGGAGGCAGAGGTTCATGCTGGTAAAGATTGATGATATCAAAACTATAAAGGGAAAGCGGCTGGCTGATAAATACAAGCTAGAGGAACGAAGGATATACTTTGAATCCACAGGACATTTCCCACGGCCTGTACTGCTGGACAGTAATAATTACATTCTTAACGGATATACGAGTTATGCAGTAGCAAAAGAAAAGGGATTTACAGAAATTGAGTGTACCTATGACATGTCAGTTTATGGCTATAACAGGAATAAAAGGACCCGGACAGAATTTAACAGTTCCTATAGCTGGGAACTGAAAAAGATGGTTTATGAAAAGAGCGGTGGCATATGTGCAATATGCGGACAGCCTTTATCAATCAACAACTTTAACATTGACCATTGGAAACCAATCAACCAGGGCGGAACCAATGAATTTGATAATCTACGAGCCACGCATAAATCATGTAACCGTCTGAAAAATGATTTTATGGCAGAGGAATTCTTTAGCAGCATGACCACCATATTAGCTTATCAGTCCGGACAGAACGAGGAAATTGCAAGAACGGTGATACATACAGGAATCAAGCTTGTTATCTCAATGACAGCACGAAAAATAAGATCGTTTGTATTCTGATGAACGAAGCAGAGGGGCGTTATTACAGCGCCCCATACAGAAAGGGGAAAGATATGTTAGCGATTAATAGTAAAAAGGATGCTGGGGAATTGGTTGACTATCTGCTGTATTTGGCACAGGGACAGGTTGACTATTGTTATTATACGGATATAAACGAGATTGCTTACCTGTTAGGAGCTGCAAAGTCAATTGCACAGATATATGAGTTGAGGGAGTATACAGAGATAAGCAGCAGAGCGGACTGTATTAAGGACGATGTAAGAGAACTCACAGAAAGAAGCATGACTCTGCTTAATAGAGTCTGAGAGCGGGAGGGGTAGAGAAATGAAGGTGTACGAAGATAATAGCAAGACAGAATTGGTAGCAGAGATACCAAAGAAAGAGTTTTTATCACTCTTAGAGTGGGAACATGCAGAGTATAGCAAGGATACATCATTATTGTCTGTTCCAATTAGACCAGACGGGAGCAATGAGGTGTTGGATATACTGGTGTCC
>OGYI01002109.1_pt1 | contig 16269 bp, 18 predicted proteins | sample 1576521 | NCBI WGS metagenome assembly OGYI01 (sample SAMEA3541484, study PRJEB24748) | human gut metagenome | biome: human gut; feature: human-associated habitat; material: faeces | place: China | collected 2012
ATGTAGAAATACGTAAAATATTGGCGTATAATGTTGAAAGAATTTTGAGAATCAAACGAAAGGTGGTTTTATATATTATGGAAAGAAGAAATGCATGGCTTTCTTATGAGGAAGCAGATGAGAAGGAACTGGAGAAACTTGCAAAAAATTATCGTACATTTCTGGATGCCGGTAAGACAGAGCGTGAATGTGTCCTGGAGCTTACCAGAGAAGCAGAAGCAGCAGGATATGTTTCATTAGAAAATAAACTTGCATCCGGTGAGCAGATCAAAGCCGGAGATAAGATCTATGCTGTCGGCATGAAAAAGATCATGGCTATGTTCCATATCGGACAGGAACCGATAGAAAAGGGAATGAATATTCTTGGAGCACACATTGATTCTCCACGTTTGGATGTAAAACAGAATCCTTTATATGAAGATACGGATCTGGTATATCTGGATACCCATTATTACGGCGGGGTGAAGAAATATCAGTGGGTAGCACTTCCATTGGCGATTCATGGTGTGATCGTGAAGAAGGATGGTACAGTAGTAAATGTGAATGTTGGTGAAGATGAGGATGATCCGGTCGTATATATCACAGATCTTCTGATTCATCTTGCAGGTAAACAGCTCCAGAAAAAGGCCGCAGAGGTGATCGAGGGTGAGAATCTTGACATTCTGATCGGCAGCAGACCACTGAAAGAGGAAAAGGACGAGAAGAAGAAGGAAGCAGTCAAAAATAATGTCCTTCGGATTCTGGGAGAAAAATATGGTGTAGAGGAAGAGGATTTTCTTTCAGCAGAACTGGAGATCGTTCCGGCGGGCAAAGCTCGTGACTGCGGACTTGACCGCAGTATGGTCGCAGCATATGGACAGGATGACCGTGTCTGCGCATATACTTCTTTTGTGGCAATGCTTGAGATGGAAGCACCAAAACGTACCAGCTGCTGTCTTTTGACGGACAAAGAAGAAATTGGAAGTGTAGGAGCTACTGGCATGCAGTCTAATTTCTTCGAAAATACTGTGGCAGAGCTTCTAGAAGCTATGGGATGTTATTCCGGACTGGCACTCCGAAGAACTCTTAAGAATTCCTTTATGCTTTCTTCTGATGTAAGTGCAGGCTATGACCCGGCTTACGGAGAATGCTTCGAAAAGAAAAATGCAGCATATCTTGGAAGAGGAATCGTTCTTAATAAATTTACAGGTGCAAGAGGAAAGTCCGGATCTAACGATGCCAATGCAGAGTATGTGGCAAAAGTACGTGGTATTTTTGATGACAGTAATGTTGCCTTCCAGACAGCAGAACTTGGCAAAGTAGATGTGGGAGGCGGCGGAACGATCGCTTATATCGCAGCACTTTACGGAATGAATGTGATAGACAGTGGTGTGGCGGTCCTGAGTATGCATGCACCGTGGGAAGTAACAAGCAAAGCCGATATTTATGAGGCGAAGAAAGCATACAAAGCGTTTCTTGAAAATGCATGACAGAGATTCTGGTGCCAGAAAAAAATAAGCATAATACAGAAATAATAAACAGCGACATCAAAGGAGAATGCAGAATATGAATGATACGCTGATCAAGGTGGAAGACCTTTGCAAGATTTATAATCCCGGCGAAAATGAAGTAAGAGCCCTGGATCATGTGAGCCTTGAAATAAAAAAAGGAGAACTGGTGGCAATCATCGGGCAATCAGGTTCCGGCAAGTCAACTTTTATGAATATGCTTGGGTGTCTCGATGTGCCTACCTCGGGAAAGTATTATCTGAACGGGACTGATGTGTCCGAAATGACGGACAATGAACTCTCGGAGGTAAGAAACCGTGAAATCGGATTTATCTTTCAGGGATTTAATCTTATTGCAAATCTGAATGCAATTGAAAATGTAGAATTGCCGCTGATCTATCGTGGAATTGATCGTAAGACGAGACATGAACTGGCTATCGAATCTTTGAAAATGGTTGGCCTGGAGAAACGTATGGATCATAAGCCAAGTGAGATGTCCGGTGGGCAGCAGCAGCGTGTGGCAATTGCAAGAGCAATCGCTGCACAGCCTCCGGTCATTCTTGCAGATGAGCCGACAGGAAACCTGGATTCTGCATCCAGTAAGGAGATTCTTGCAATTTTAAAGAAAATGCATAAAACAGGAAGAACAGTAATATTGATCACGCATGATAATGGTATTGCAGCACAGGCAAGACGTGTAGTGCGTATTATGGATGGTAAGATAGAATCGGATACAATCAATCCGGATTTTGACCAGGAGGAGGCATAATGAAAAAGAAAAAGTCCAGAAAGAAATTGGTGATCGGAGTTGGGATTCTGGTCGTGGCAGTAGTAGCCGGTGTCAATATCTATGGCAGTATGAATGCAGCGGATTCGGCAATTCCGCAGGTGAAAACAGTATCAGCTGTCCGCGATAATGTTCAGCAAACGGTAGAAATCAGTGGTACAGTAGTAAGTGAAGAACAGAAAACATATTTTTCTCCTGTCAATGCCAAAGTTGATACAGCTGCGTTGAAAGAAGGTGAAACTGTAAAAGCAGGAACTAGTCTGATCGAATTTGATCAGAAAGACCTGGAGAGAGAAGCGAAGAAAGCTGATCTGAATGTAGAGTCCGGAAAACTGGATATGAAAAATACTTTAAATAAATCGGATGAGGCAGTTCGGAAGCAACAGAATGCGGCAGGTGATGCGGCAAGTCTAAAACAGCAGGTTGCCGCTCAGGAAAATTATGTTGCAAGTCTGAAAGCAAGGATTTCGCAGGCAAATGCCAATGCACAGGCAGCATCTTCTAAAGCTGCAGCAAAGAAACAGGCAGATGCAGCTGCCGCACAGGAGGCACAGCAGCAGGAAATACAGCGTGAATATGCACAGGCACAGACTACATATCAGAATGAAACCCTTCCTGCGTATCAAAATCAGCTGAATACACTGAACAATGAAATGAATCAGGCACAGTCGGATTACAATCAGGCAGAGAACAGTTATCAGATGGCTTTTCAGGCGTGGTCTGCAGACCAGAGTGATGATAATGAAAATGCACTTGAGATAGCAGAGCAGATGAGAAGTGAAGCGCAGATTACATATCAGAATGCAAAAACAGCTTATGAAGATTATAAAGCGCAGAAGCCGGCTGCTCCGGTAATGTCTGACTTCACCGGCGAGGCTGACATTGTTTCTGACGGAACGTCTGCAGATGTTTCTGCATCTGCTTCTTTCAGCACGGATGATACTGCTGTGACAGCGGATACTACTGCACTGGAGAATGAACTTGAAAAAGCAAGTAATAATCTTGCAGAACTTCAGTCAGAACTTTCCTCGAAGGAAGCGGCTGCAGAAGCAGATACGGGTGCTGTGACTGAAGAAGAAAAAGAAAAAATGGAAATTACCAATAATCTTTCTGAACTGGATCAGATGTCTGCACAGGAACTTGTAGAAGCAGCAAAGAAAGGAATCAAGGCTGATTTTAATGGTGTGGTTACAAAAGTTTCTGTGGTTGAAGGTGCAACTGCAACACAGGGAATGGAATTGTTTACTTTACAGAATACTGATAAAGTAGATGTGAATGTAAATGTTTCGAAATACGATTATGATAAAGTGAAAGAAGGTCAGTCTGCGGACATCACCATTGCAGGAAAAATTTATGAAGGTGAAGTAACGAGTATCAGCCATGTTGCTACTCAGAATGAAAAAGGTGCTTCTTTGATTTCTGCGGATATTCGTATCAAGAATCCGGATGAAGATATTTTTCTTGGTGTGGATGCCAAAGTAACGATTCATGCAGAAGAGGTGGACAATGTAGTTGTACTTCCGTCTGAAGTAGTTAATATAGGAAAAGAGGGCTCTTTCTGTTATGTACTTGAGAATGGGGTTATTACCAAAAAGGATATCACAACAGGAATCAGTTCGGACGAATATGTAGAAGTGCTTGACGGCATTAAAGAAGGTGATGAAGTTATCCGTGACCTTGGTTTCCTGGAAGAGGGAATGCAGGCAGAAGCTGCTGATAGATCCGGAGATGTGAATGGTGAAAATACAGAGACAGATAATGCAGAAGAAGGTGTCTGATGGGCGGATTATATGAATATATAAAAATGGCTGTCCAGAATATCCGGGCAAATAAAGGACGTTCATTTCTTACCATGCTGGGAATTATTATTGGCATTGCTTCGGTCATTGCAATCGTTTCCATCGGCGAAGGAACGAAGAATCAGATGAACAGTGAGATCGATGGAATTGGCTCAGGGCTGATCGCTATCGATGTCAGTAATGATGCCATGACGGAAGATGAATGGATCACACCGGATGATGTACAGGAAATCCGTAAGCTCGATACAGTAGGTGGTGTTAGTGTTTCAAACAATTACGATGGTGAAACGGTGACCGGTAAGGGGAATTTTTCTATCATGCTGACAGGTGAAGGTCCCGATGCCAAAATGATCAATAATTCCGATATGAAATATGGAAGTTATTTTGGCGAGACAGAGATTGAAGAGGGCAAAAATGTATGTGTAATCTCAGATACAGATGCCAGGCAGCTTTTTGGTACAGATGATGTTGTTGGTATGAGCCTTGATATTACCTGTTATGATTCTTCAAAATCTTTTCGCATCATGGGTGTCACTACACAGAAAGAAAATGGAACATTCGTAAGTTATACTTATGATGGAATGCCGGTTACGGTAAATGTTCCGTATTCTTCCATGGATGATCTTGTGGGTGGAACCGATGAATTTTATTCCATTACAGTGGTTCAGGCAGACAAAACACTAGATTCACAGATCGTTGCAGATCAGGTCGTGCATCTTTTGGAGAAACGTCATCAGTGCGCAGGGGAAGACTATTTTCATGTGCAGAGTTTCCAGGATGTCCTGCAGTCAATGAATGAAATGCTCGGTATGGTGACGGCATTTATTTCATTTGTTGCCGGAATTTCTCTTTTGGTAGGTGGAATCGGTGTTATGAATATTATGTTGGTATCTGTTACAGAAAGAACACGTGAGATTGGAATCCGTAAATCACTTGGCGCCAAGACCTCTTCTATTATGTTACAGTTCCTTGCGGAAGCGGCAATCCTTACAGTTATGGGAGGCGTGATTGGAATTATTCTTGGAATTCTTGCAGGTTATGGAATCTGTTCTATCATGAGTGGAAGCATGGGAATGACGATCACACCGGGAATCAGCCCGACAGTGATTCTGGCGGCAACACTTTTCTCCTGTGCGGTCGGTGTATTTTTTGGAATCTATCCGGCGAAGAAAGCTGCAAAACTCAGTCCGATCGAGGCTTTGAGACGAAATTAAGTTGAATAGTTTTATAAAAACAAAATGGCTCTTCGGTATCCTTTTATAAGGAATATCGCAGAGTCATTTTGGCTTTTAAGGTTGAATTAAAGTTAATTCACACTATCACCTTTTTTCTGTTTTATATTTTATAGAAGAGGGAAGAAAAAGCCCGGGAAGTTTTATCAAGACATAAAGGATGATAAACTTTCCAGTATGTTTTTGGGTTTAGCTGCATATATGACAGGCTTCGCAGGCGGACGGTGCAGTTGCACAGCCGCCGAGGGCGGTTTCGCGTAATTCGGCAGGTAGTTTTTTGCCTACAGTGTACATGATCGTGATCATCTCATCAAGGGGAATGAGCTGCGTGATTCCGGCAAGTGCCATTTCGGCAGCAACGAGAGCATTGGCAACTCCGGCAGCGTTTCGGTTCTGGCATGGATACTCGACAAGGCCGCCGACCGGGTCACAGACAAGTCCAAGCATATTCATCAGTACGGTAGATGCTGCGTGGGTACATTGCAGGGGTGTTCCGCCAAGTAATTCAGTAGCTGCAGAAGCAGCCATGGCAGCAGCAACACCTGTCTCTGCCTGACAGCCACCGACTGCACCGGCAACAGTTGCATTTCTCATGGCAAGATAACCAATGGCACCAGCATTAAAAAGTGCTTTTTGGATATATTTGTCAGAGTAGTTGTAAACTTCCTGAAGGGCAAGTAAAAGGCCTGGAACGATTCCGGCAGAACCCGCAGTCGGAGAGGCCACGATTAGCCCCATGGAAGCATTGGTTTCCAGAGTTGCCATAGCGTAGGTGATGGCTTTTTCAAGCAGTTCCCCGCAGATCCCTTTGCCGGAAGCCTGATGAAGGAAGAGTTTTTTTGATTCACCGCCAATCAGTCCACCCATGGATTTTACAGGGTGTTTGATTGGTGAAAAAGCAGCTTCTTTCATAATCTCAAGAACATGTGTCATGCGAGCGTTTACTTCCTGTTCTTGCATTTCACCAATTATAATTTCTCTCTGGCGCATAATTTCAGAGATTGGAAGATCTTTTTCTGAACATAAAGCCAGAAGTTCTTTGGCATTTTTAAATTCTCTCATCATATTCCTCCTACATCTGTACGATCATCACTTCGTGGATATGCTGATTCTTGCGAATCGTATTTCCAATATCTTCTGGAAGACGTCCATCGGATTCGACGATCGTGTAGGCAATCTCGCCTTTGGACTCTCTGAAAAGGCGCATAAAGGCAATATTTACATTTCGATCGCTGAGACATTTGGTGATATAGGCAGCTACACCCGGTTTATCCTGATGGATGACGATAATAGCGCTGTATTCGCCGGAGAAATCGACCTGTACAGAGTTGATCTTTACGATGCGGACTTTTCCGCCGCCAAGGGATTCGCCGCGGACAGTCATTTCCTGACCGTTGTTATTGACCATATGAATGTCAACAGTATTAGGATGAATGTCAGTTTCTAATTCATTAGGAGTAAATGAGAAGGTAAGGCCTTTTTCTTTTGCAATTTCAAAAGAGTTACGGATGCGCATATCATCGGTGGAAAATCCCATGATACCTCCCAGCAGAGCCCGGTCAGTACCGTGTCCTTTAAAAGTCCTTGCAAAAGAGCCATAAAGAGTAAAGTTTACTTCTTTTAGTGGACCATTGATCATTTTCTGGGCTAAAAAACCGATGCGGGCAGCTCCGGCAGTATGGGAGCTGGAAGGTCCGATCATGTTTGGCCCCATTACATCAAATATGCTGATAAAAGACATGTTTTTTCTCCTGATTGTATTTTATTTTTATAGTATCTGTATTTATGAAAAAAATACAGCGAATGTCCTTATAGATATATTGTACCATCCTCATCAAAATGAAGCAATTTAATCAGGTAAAATGGATATTGATGAATAAAAAGAAAAATTTAAAAAAATTAAAAAAAGGTGTTGACAATTTGATTACTTTGCAGTAGAATACATTTTGTTGTGAGCGACAAGTACTCACAAATCAATAAAATGTGCGTTTAGCTCAGCTGGATAGAGCGTTTGGCTACGGACCAAAAGGTCGGGGGTTCGAATCCTCTAACGCACGTAAAACCCTCTGGAAATCAAGTTTCCAGAGGGTTTCTTTTTGTCTTGACAAAGATGTCCGACACCTTAGATTCATTATGTAAACCGTGAATAATAGGATCTGAAAAAGATACCATCCAGCTTGTAGATATCTGACCCCATCCGAGAGTACAAATTCGCAAGATGCAGATATTGTTGCGTTGTTTCGATGCTGACATGTCCAAGGTACAGCCGCAGGGACTCAAGATCTCCACCGCCCAGGATGAACGAAGTTGCAAATGTGTGCCGGAGCAGATGCGGTTTTAATCTTTTCAGATCAGTTTCCCGTTTGATCCGGGCAAAGAGTGACTTCATGGCATCCAGTGTAAATGGTTCTTCCGGATCATTGAGAGAACAGAAGAGAAAGTCATGTTCTGATGTATACGGTCTGTGAAATGTCAGGTATTTATATAATGGCTGCCGAAGTCTTTTCGCCAGAGGAACGATCCTGTCTTTGTCTCCTTTACCATCCAGAACAATAACATAGTTCTCATCAAAATTCACAGATCTGGTTGTCAGATTTACAATATCCCCGGAACGAAGCCCCTCATCAATCATCAGATGGACAATGCAATAATTACGAAGTCCCCGGTAAGTTTTCTGGTTAAATAAATGGTCGATCATATCGACTTCACCCTGAAACAATGGAAGAACAAGTTTCTTTTCAGGTTTGATGATCTTAAAGCCTTTCATGATGTCTTTTTCTATGTATTCATTGTCATAAAGAAAATGAAAGAATGTCCGGACATCAACAGAATAAGTTTTAATGGATCTCTTAGTTATTGGATGGTCTACGGTCGGCTTAAATGGATGATCTTCCAGCTTGTTTTTTGACCGTAAAGATACGACATATTTTTTTACATCCATTGTTGAAACGGAATCCAGGGGGATCTCTGAAATAGAACAGCCCCGATCCTGTTCCATGAATTTGAAAAAGTAGGATAATGTATTTTTATAATTCTGGATCGTTTTCTCTTTGCAGTATGTCTCACGGTCAAAGATAAACATATCATAACCCTGTTTTAGGGATATGTTCATAAGTATGCCCCCTTTTGTATCTCATTTTTTTCTGCAGTTCCTTCTGATCAGAATGCTGCAGCATGACATTTGAGATACATTTTTATTATTGTAATCATAAGATCCTTATGGTATTATGTCAGTAAGTAATTCACCAGTATTGATGTTTACAACCTGATACTCATGGGTATCGCTACTAACATAAGTTTCCGCCAGTTCACTCGCATTGAATTGGCGGGCTTTTTTCTTTTTGTAGCGAAAAGCATCATGGATGTCATTATCATTCAACTGGCAAAGTGCTTCGACACAATCCTGCACAACGGTATCCTGGTTAATTCCTCTCGTATAGATTCCAAGTGTTATGGCTGCATTTATGACTCGTTTCTTCATGATCTCGCTGTTGAGCTTCCGGCAGTACTGACGGATCAGTTTCACATCTTTTGTTCTCACGTTTACGTCTACCATCCTGCAGCTGCGAAGTGCTGACCAGAACGCACACAGATCACGTCTTGACTTGTTCACATCCCCATCCGGCTTTACCATCCGGAATACGTATTGCGTAAGATAATCAGCTATGATCTTCCGGTTGTCCAGATAATCATAAATTCTCTGAGCAGTCAGTTTCGAACTATTATCCCGGAACGGTACCAGCTGGTAAGTCTTGGAATGTTTCCTCATAGTCTGGTATTCCACGTTCATGATCAGGTTGACTTTCGGAGTAAGTGCATCCGCAAGTTTATGTAACATATCCGGTGACATGGTCACTTGACCCTCAACCACTGCCCGGCACTGCTTCTGGAGCTTCTGATCAGTTCCGTATTCTGAATAGTATTTCAACCGTGCCGTGTCGAGATACTCCCAGGAATGTTTCTTGTAACATTCTTCATAGCAGTACAGATCGTATCGGTTGATCAGTCCATTGAACAGCCATACCTTGAAGAACCAGGGCTTATAGTTCTTTTCGATAACTTCCTTGCTTTTCAGATAGATTCTGATAAATACTTTGTCTGATCGTTTTCCCATCGACACATAATCAATCTCATAGCCTTCTGACCCGACTTTTGCGGTATGCATCAGTGCATCCTTGAACCGGTCGACACGCATCTTGTAGAAGTTCTCCGGAGAAAAGAACTTTTCCGGATTGCTCAGATAATTGCTATGCCAGCAATAGTCGATCCTGTTTTCCTGACAGTATGCAACATGCAGACCAAAGAAGTCACAGATCTGCTCTACAAAATGATAGGAGCGTTCAAAACTCTCATGAACTCCGTACATCCATAGCATGTAAGAACGGATCTGAACCACGATCTCACAAGTAACTGATAGACCACCATCAGAACCATGAGGAACGACAGGAGCAATAAATATATCGAACCATTCCGGATTTTCCAGACATATATTGAAAAAGCCAGCAAAAGTCCCAGAACGCAGGTTGAGAGAACGATCGCAGCCGGAAAAATAAACCGGTACTGATTCTCCATGCCGGGAAGCAAGTAAAGATTTCTTTTTATCAAAGAATTGCCGAAGTTTAAGAACAGAATCATCTTTTGAGTCATCGGTGAAATCCTCCAGGAGTTTTACACTGTAATAAAAGGTATCAATGTTATGCAGGAATTTGTTTTTCTTGAAATCAAACCAGTATTCCCGGTCTGTATCATTGAATTCCTGGTATATTCTTGTATGTTGTATTTCTCTTTTTGCAATCAAATTTACACCTCACTTTAGTTTGCGAAAGTTTTTGGGGAAAAGGCGATTTCCCCAAATTTTAAAATTGCCATTTTTCCCAGTATTTACAATACTTTGAGCCACTTTTGTGTTGTATTTTCAGACCACGTATTACAGGCACGTGGCAGGGGCTGAAATGGCTCAGTTTATCCCCCTGCCGCGCGGTCAGACGGGTCCCCCTGACCCCCGTCTTCCCACACAGCAGGGGAACAGACAGAGACATCCCAGGCACAGCCATGCGTCAGTCATGCGTTGCCAAAAATGTATCTCAAAAGTTTCTGATCAGAAATCTTGCTGCAGAAAAAATGAAATACATTATTCCGGGGCATCCAGCATCATGTAAGTATCGTACAGGGAATAATACTTCCTTTTGCACTTGAAAAATTCAGATCCGACTTTCTCCTTCATCGGATACCAGACCTTGACACTGACAAAGAGCTTCGGGGACAAGAAGATCGCGCAGAGAAACATTCCACGCAGACCAAAGTTACTTACCTTCCTGTGTATGTACTCGTATTCGATCAGACTTCTGATCTGGCGGTCGATCATCCGGTCAAACTGTGCGATCAGGATGATGTCATAACCGTAATGCCGGTGTAAAGTGAAGAAAGATAACCATTTGTCACGTCCGACCTTGCTCCACTCACGGGCGTTGAACATCAGCTGACATTCATCCACGATCAAGAGCAGGGAGCTTTCTTTTACTCGTTTCCCTTTAAAGTGTTCCTGGGAAAACTGGATGAGATACTCCGGCGTTATCTCAAGGTTGCTCTTGTAGTGAAACAGATCTCTTTTCTTCGGCGGGATCCGGTTCAGATTGATATTGAAGTTGCAGACAACTGGACGACCAGCCCGGAGAAGATGGTACAATCGTTCAGCAACATGCAGGCTCTTGCCGGATCCGGGAGTACCGCTATACAGTAAGATCATATCGTGCTCCTTTCTGATCCAGGACGATGCTCACACCTGCCATCAAAATAACAGTTTTCACAGCCCAAATAATAAGGGCATTCATCACAGGAACAATGTCTGTATCCGAATTCAGGATATTCGTCAGCAAGTATATTTGGACAATGACCATTTACACATGTAATTCCGCAATAATCAGGACATCTCTTTTCAGCCATACAGTCACCTCACTCTATCAATTTGATCCAGCGAGCAACTACTGACCAGAGATAAAAAATGACAATAGCAGCAAGCCACGCTTCGCCGATCTTGATGCAGGTGCCAACCGGAACAAAGTAATTGATATATCCAAGGTATGGCATCTTTTCAAGACTGTCAATCATTGGAGCAAATGGCGAAGTCGGCAGGATTGATAACAGGAAAGAGAGAAACTTGTCCAGTATTTCTTTCATAAAAGCAAACATAAACTCACCCCTTAATCATCTGCTGTCTGGTAATCAGCATCAGTGCAATTATAAAGAATACAACCTGGAAGATACGTAAGATCTTGATGACTGGTTCGTAATCTGACATATCCAGTTCAAAAGTATGATGATAGTCAACCACCTTTTCGCCGGTCCAGGGATTGTCCAATTCTATGTCCAAAGGAAACTCAAATACCGGAGCTTCTGCATCTGCTTCGAAGACCTTTAGCAGATGGATCAGGTCAAAGGGGATACAGAAAGGGAAGACTTCCCGGAGATCTGCCTTGTAAGGAGATGCTTCTTGTTCCGGTGTTGGGTCTTCTGGTGTTCCTGTTGGACTACTTGTAGGATTAGGAGCTAATGTTGGATTAACGTCCGGTTTAGTTGTTGGCTGAGGAGCAGGAGTTTCTGTTGCCTGTAATTGTTTGATAAGTTCAGCAACATATTCAGGAGTCATAGAAGGATCATAAGATGGATTTGCATCAGGACTTAATTTTGTAGCGAGTTCAGCAAGTTGATCTATAGATGGAACATTTAACGGTTGCGGAGCTTCCTGAGGGTATTCCAGTTTACCGTTGTTTTGATAGGTATTTTGCAAGTCAGGATGAACCCAGATGTTTTCCTTAGTGTATTTATCAGTATTAACACGTTGTTGTTCAGACCACATCATACCTTCTTCATATGTAGCAAAAACAGGCAAATTAGAATTAAAATTCGAAGCAAAACCAAAACTTAACGATGCAATATTTTGTTTTCCAGCTTTAGGATCAGTAGCATTAAACATATAAGCCCTATAAGAAGTCCGAAAACTACCAATACCGCCAAGATAAAAATGAACACTTTTAAATTGATCTATATCATAATAATAATAAGGACATCCGCTATTCATAATTGTATTAACAACATCTTCCGGCAAATCAGAAGATACATCAGAAGCACGTCCAAACATTTTATCCCACAAATTCCCTACAGCTTCTTTCATACAATCCCATACACCATAACCAGCAGCTGAACCAAGTACAATCTTTCCTGTATCTTTATACTTCTGCATTAATTCCTTAAAAGTAGGTATAGTTTTATCTTTGTTGTCATCATCTGGTTCAGGAGTAGGAGAAGGAGACTCCATTTTCTTTTTACGGGCTGATTCATATTGTGCTTCAAGCTGATCCTGCCAGAATGCGGCCTGAATTTCATTCCATTCTTCCTGTTTTGCCGCGTCAGGATCTTTTGTTAAAGTTCCAATCATTTCCGAAGTCATGACACTGAAACCAAAAGAAAGTAGTATACCTTCAATGATCTCTAATGCTCCAATACCAGCCACAATCTCAGCCGCCTGGGCTTCCTGATAATTCCCCATCAAGGTTCCACACATCACCGCCACCGCCAGCATGACCGCCGTCATTCTTTTTATCACTCTTTTCAATTTTCCCCCTTTCCTGTATCTCGTTTTTTCCTGCAGCATCTTCCGATCGGGAACGATACACGCGCATTTTGAGATACAAAAAGGGAGAGGAAAGTTTCCTTCCCTCCCCCGAACAGTTTAGACATGCTATTTGATCAACCAGCTTTGTTAGCAACTTTCTTGAATGCTTTCATACCGAAACCGACAACAAGCAGAATACCCATAATCGGGAGCGCGATCGGTAAGATCTTTGCAACCATACCTGTCATTGAGCTGGCAACAGATGTAAAAGATGTTGTCATGGCAGATTCAACGCTAGATAATGCTGAACTGGTATCAGCAGGACCTTCTGCAAATACAGGGACACAGGAAGCAAGCGCAGCACCTGCACCAACTACAGCCGGAACTAATTTTTTCTTAAGATTCATCATAATAAGAAATCTCCTTTCACTCACTATACTTTTTTAAATATCTTCACTATCCCGTTTAAAGTGAATCCTACGATCATGATAAGCGCGCCACACAGGAAACCTATCGGGACAGAGGATATTGCTAAATGGTTATAATCCTGAATAGTCATAGCTTCATATCCAGGATCTGCGGAAACTTCCGGTCCTGCAGTCGTTTCACTGTCTGTTCCGGTTGTTTCCAGAGTTTCAGTATCTGTCAATTCGAGATCTGTTTCATTCATATTGACCACCTACACACGAAGATAAGAACTAAAGATCTGCACGAGCAGGACACCAGCCACAAAACCAAGCATACAAGCCATGATCGGCATTGCATGGCTCAGATCATCCAGCTTATAATTCATCTTTCTTGTCTCCATCACCAAAGACTCAAGATGTTCATTCTGCTGTTGCAACAGTTCTGTATAATCAATCTGTCCTACTGTATCAGAAGCCGGTACCGTCTCCACTCCTTCATCAGCTTCTTCACTTGAAGTAGCAGAGAGGTCGCCAGAATCACCAGCTTCAGGCTCCACAGCATCTTGCTCAGACTGTACTGGAACTTCTGACTGATCACGTATTTCCGGAACTGCGTCAGAGATGTCTGCAGGTTCCTGATCAGCATCTGAAAACAATGCATCCTCTGCAAAGTCTTCTGCTTCATCTGTGAAAATGTCCGCCATGTCATTTCCTCACCTTCTTATTTTCCTGCTTCCATGCGGATCGATGCTTTACCAACAAATGCCAGATCTTCCACAGTCAGGACTGGTTTGCCGTCACTGCCGACCTTCATTGACATCGTTGCATCATAGATGCCTGGTACCCAGGTGATTTTGTTACGCATGTTCTCAGGTACAGAACATTTTGCACGCTGCTGTCCGACAGCACCGCCAGAAAGATTCTGCTCCGGGTTCATCAGTTCGCCATTTTCTCCAAACATGAAATAATTCAGAGTCATTCCGGAGTTTCCGGTATCCATCTTCCATACGTTAGCAAATGTTACAAGAATCTTCATTTTGTTCATAATACTGAACCTCCTTTGAATTTGTCTGTCTGACCTGTATAAGAGCAGGAAAGACAAAATGTATTGTGTAAGCCTCTTTCAAGGTTGTTACCGTCCCCGGGTGACTGAAAACCGGGGAAAATAAAAAGATTGAAGTATGTTCAACTCTCCATTGGGGGCGGAGAGTAAGGAGCAGGAAGGACTCGAACCTTCATCTTCATAATTCTCGGGCACATATGAATGCCTTGCCAGTTATGCGACTGCTCCGGATATTCTGTTTCATGTTCACGCTGTCTAAGGGATGCGCTTACGCGCGGTAATCTTGTCTGTCCCTGTATGACGTTTCCCAGATAAGGGAAAAGGACTTAGGACAGGAGTACATGAGATTGATCAAGAAGGATGCTCACCCTGCAGGCTTCCCATCCTTCCCTTCTGATTCTCTGCGCTGGCTGTGTCCAGTCTGTCAAGGGTCGAGATGAATGAGCTTCGCTCACCCTTGACTGACTTACTGCGCAGAATCAGGAGAAAGGCAGTTTCGGATCAGCGTCTTTATCTTCCAGCAGTTCATCCAAAAGTCCAGACAGGTCATTTGTCCGCCATTCCAGATGGGTGAGAGCCCTGCGGACATCCCCGATCTTAGAAGAAAGCTGCTGGAGAGCATAGAGTTTTTTATACTGTCTGGCAATCTGCTGATCTAAAAGGGTAATCCTCTGTTTCTTAGATTCTTCCTGTTCCATACAGAACAGGACAAGGTTTTCGAACTTCTGGTTAAAGCCTTCACCCTCAAAGTTGATCACATAGTCCATCACCTGATCAGACAGGCGGACAGATTTCATGTTAGTTTTCTTCGCCATCTTCCATTCCTCCCGAGTTAGAACAGTATGCACAAATTTCATTGTAAAAATGGCATACAAATGATAAAATTGAATATTAACAATATAACAAAGGTGTCATGTTTTACAGTTTTGATTATAGTAGGAAATTATCTACATGTCAATAGAAAAGTAGAAAATTAGCTACAGAAAAGAGGGGACTATGAGCATATATGATAGAATTAAAAGTAAAGCAGATGAAAAAAAGATAAGTATTAAGGCATTAGAACGTGAATCTGGTTTAGGAAATGGAGTTATAAAACGTTGGAATGAAACTTCTCCACAATGTAATAAACTTGAAAAAGTAGCAAATTATCTACAAGTATCAATTGAATGGTTAATTACTGGAAAAGAAAATAAAGATCTTTCAGACGAAGAGAATGAAATTATTATAGCATATAAGAATGCAGCCCCAGCGATTCAGGAAGCAGTTCGGAAGCTTCTGGATGTACCAGAGAAGAGTGAAAAGTCATCAGATTTGAAGATTGGGTAAAGGAGAACAAAAGACAATGAGCGAACTTTTATGGACAATATCACAAGACAAACAATTACTCTTAATAATATTATTAATCATACTTGGAATAACAAATATGTTATTTGTAAACGAAAAACTTAAAGTTAAACATATAAGTAAAAAAACAATGGAAACTATATACAATATAGAAATAGATAAAGCGCAGAATGCAATTACATCAGATGAAAAAAAATATCATTTAAACAGAGCTTCTGGAATGATGGAATTATATACCCACATGGGATTCGAACCTAAAATATACGAAAATGATCACATAGAGCTGTGATTTGTATCTCATGTTTCCCTGGCTGCGACTTAGATCAGGGAGCTGCAGCATGATTTTTGAGATACAAAGATTGACATAAACCTTGAATTGTTATATTATAATAGTAACCAAGAAAGAGATAATTCCAAGCTAACGCAATGAAACCCCATGGAGCGCCATTCCATGGGGTTTCGTTTTGGGCTTAGCTGTCTTTATGGTTCCGATCTAACCACTTGCATATGTAGTAACCAGCTACACTTGCCATAACCG
>OGYI01002110.1_pt1 | contig 16266 bp, 14 predicted proteins | sample 1576521 | NCBI WGS metagenome assembly OGYI01 (sample SAMEA3541484, study PRJEB24748) | human gut metagenome | biome: human gut; feature: human-associated habitat; material: faeces | place: China | collected 2012
TATTACCCGTACCTTTATTCTGGGAACGATTTCCGAGGAAGAAAAGAAACATTTTACCCTGGTAGCCAAGTCTATGCTCAATCTGGCAAATGCCAAATTCCTCTATGGTTGTTCTGGATATCATCTGGACATTCTGGCCCGGGGGCCGCTTTGGAATCTGGGAATTGATTATCAATGCGGCACGGGCCATGGGGTCGGTTATCTCCTGAGCGTCCATGAGGGGCCAAATGGCTTCCGGTGGAAACGGGTGCCGGAGAAGAAGGATTTTTCTATTCTTGAGGCGGGCATGGTGACGACGGACGAGCCGGGCGTTTATATTGAAGGAAGTCATGGAATCCGTACGGAAAATGAACTTATTTGTGTCAGGGATGAAAAAAACAGTTATGGCCAGTTTATGCGGTTTGAAATGCTGACCTGGGTGCCGATCGATCTGGATGGTATCGATATCCGGTGGCTGAATCCCGAAGATATCGATCAGTTGAATACGTATCATCAGACGGTCTATGAGAAAATCAGTCCCTATCTGAATGCCGGAGAAAGAGAATGGCTCCGGTATTATACCCGGCCTTTAGGAGAACAATAATAGAAATTTTCAAAAGGGAACCTGATAGACAAGCAAGTCTATTTATGGTATTATTTATGATGTAATATGAGCTTAAAAAATTTATAATAAAAACCAGGAGGGAAAGATCAATGAAATTTTTTATTGACACAGCGAAAGTCGATGATATTAAGAAAGCAAACGACATGGGTGTTATTTGTGGTGTAACAACAAACCCATCTTTAATTGCGAAGGAAGGCCGTGTCTTTGAAGAAGTCATTGCTGAAATTGCGTCTATTGTCGACGGACCAATCAGCGGTGAAGTTAAAGCAACAACAACAGATGCAGAAGGAATGATCGCAGAAGGACGTGCGATCGCTGCCATTCATCCAAACATGGTTGTAAAAATTCCTATGACGGCAGAAGGCTTAAAAGCTTGTAAAGTATTATCTTCCGAAGGCATCAAAACAAACGTTACTTTGATTTTTACAGCAAACCAGGCATTACTGGCAGCAAGAGCGGGTGCAACTTACGTATCTCCGTTCCTTGGCAGACTGGATGATATATCTACACCAGGCATTGATTTGATCCGCACAATCTCCGAAATTTTTGCTGTTGCCGGTATTGAAACAGAAATTATTGCAGCCAGCGTTCGTCATCCGATTCATGTCATTGACTGCGCGCTTGCAGGCGCTGATATTGCTACGGTTCCGTACAGTGTTATTGAACAGATGATCAAACATCCACTGACAGATCAGGGGATCGAAAAGTTCCAGGCAGACTATAAAGCTGTATTTGGTGAATAATTGATTTCAAAATTAACGATACTAGAAGAATAGCGGGAATATCCCGCTATTCCTATGAAGAAAAGGCAGGTTAGAAGATGAATACAGTAGAACTTCAGAAGATGGCTAATGATATCCGCAAGGGTATTGTGACGGCTGTACACAGTGCGAAATCCGGACATCCGGGAGGCTCTTTATCTGCGGCAGATATTTTCACATATCTTTATTTTGAAGAGATGAATGTGGACCCGAAGGCAGCGGATAAAGCGGACAGAGATCGTTTTGTATTATCTAAAGGTCATGTGGCGCCGGCTTATTATTCCACTTTGGCTCACAAAGGTTTTTTTTCGGTAGAAGATTTGACCACACTCCGTAAAGTCGGTTCTTATCTCCAGGGACATCCGGACAAAAAACATATTCCGGGTGTTGATATGTCCAGCGGTTCCCTGGGACAGGGCGTTTCTGCCGCTGTAGGCATGGCTTTATCGGCAAAATTAAGCGACGACGCTTACCGCGTATATACACTTCTCGGCGACGGTGAAATCCAGGAAGGACAGGTTTGGGAAGCAGCTATGTTTGCTGGTGCGCGGAAGCTGGATAACCTTGTTGTTATTGTGGATAATAACGGACTTCAGATTGACGGGAATATTGAAGACGTATGTTCTCCGTATCCAATTGATAAAAAATTCGAAGCATTTAACTTCCATGTGATTAATATTGATGGTCATGACTTTGATCAGATTGCTGCTGCATTTGCAGAAGCACGGGCGACCAAAGGGATGCCGACAGCCATTATCGCAAAAACTGTAAAGGGTAAAGGCGTATCTTTTATGGAAAATCAGGCAAGCTGGCATGGCACCGCACCAAATGATGAACAGTATAAAATTGCTATGGAAGATTTGGAGAAAGTAGGTGAAGCACTGTGTCAGAAGTAAAAAAGATTGCAACAAGAGAAAGTTATGGCAATGCGCTGACTGAGCTTGGCGCAAAACATGAAAATCTGGTTGTTCTGGACGCAGACCTTGCTGCGGCTACGAAAACAGGTGTATTTAAAAAAGCATATCCGGAACGTCACATCGACTGTGGTATCGCTGAATGTAATATGATGGGGATTGCGGCTGGACTGGCAGCTACAGGCAAGGTTCCTTTTGCAAGTACATTTGCCATGTTTGCGGCGGGACGTGCATTCGAACAGATTCGTAATTCAATCGGTTATCCAAAGCTGAATGTAAAAATTGGTGCAACACATGCGGGTATTTCTGTTGGTGAAGATGGCGCAACACATCAGTGCAATGAAGATATTGCTTTGATGCGGACAATCCCTGGGATGGTCGTTATCAACCCTGCGGATGATGTGGAAGCAAGAGCCGCTGTTTATGCTGCCTATGAGCATGAAGGGCCGGTGTACATGCGTTTTGGACGTTTAGCTGTTCCAGTGATCAATGATCGTCCGGATTATAAATTTGAGATCGGGAAAGGTATTACCTTAAAAGATGGTAAAGATATGACGATCATCGCCACCGGACTTTGTGTTTCCGAATCTCTGGAAGCGGCGAAATTGTTGGCGGCCGATGGAATTGATGCCAGAGTAATCAATATTCATACGATCAAACCATTAGACGAGGCATTGGTTGTCAAAGCAGCCAAGGAAACCAGTCGTATTTTTACGGTCGAAGAACATTCAATTATCGGTGGTCTCGGAAGTGCGGTATGCGATACATTGGCAGCTCAGGCGCCGACAAAAGTCACTAAGATCGGCGTAGAAGATACCTACGGCGAGTCTGGTCCGGCTGAGGAATTGATTCACAAATATGGTCTGGATGCAGAAGGCATTTATAAAAAAATCAAAGAATCTTTATAAAAGATAACGGTACAGCCTGCGGATAAAAAACATTTGTTCGCAGGCCCTGTTTTTATTGTACGATGCTTGTGTTTTGTATAAAAATCCGCTATAATTTAAAATGGTTTCTTATTTATTATAAATGGAGTGAAAGGCATAATATGAAAAACAGTGATTTTTATGATTTTGGTGAACAGATACAAAAGATTGTTCAGTCAGCCATTGATTCCAATGACTTCAAAGAATTAAATGCGACCGTGCGTCAGACGGTGAATGATGCGGTCAGTGCAGTGCGTTCCGGCGTTTCTCAGGCATCGGAAAACATGTCAAAGGCGCAGAATAAAGGCGAGACTGCCGGGCCTCAGGTTCACCGGGGAGAGGTGAAAAGACAGTCTTCTTATAAACAACGTGATAAAGAACAGGCGAAGTATTTTGCTTCCCATCCGAAGGGAGAGATTGGCGGGACACTGATGGTGGTTATCGGCTTTATTCTGAGCACCATGTTTGGAATCGGTCTGGCAGTTCTGCTTATTGTTCAGTTTGTCCTGGATGGATTGACGGCATTGTTTATTCCTATTTTTATCCTGTTGCTCTTTTTCATTATCTTTATGATACTTGGAATGCGGGGATATCGTATCACATCAAGGATTAAACGGTTCAGAGAGTACCGGAAGATTTTAGATGACCGGGAATTTTGTGACGTGGAAGAGCTGGCCCGGAAGCTTGGAAAAACGTCGGCATATGTAGTAAAAGATTTAAAAGAGATGATGAAATACCAGATGTTTTTACAGGGGCATTTGGATAAACAGGATAAATGTTTTATGATAACTGATCAGGCTTACAGTCAGTATTGTCAGGCTCAGAAGAGTCTCGAAGAGCGGGAGGCCCGGGCCAAGGCTGAAGCGGCAAAAATGGCAGATCCAAAATATTCTGAGGAAGTGCGGATGATGCTCGCCGAAGGGAAACGATATGTTGAACATATCCGTGCCTGTAATGATGCGATTCCGGATGTGGAGATTTCGGCAAAGATTTCCCGGTTAGAATTGATCATTTCCAGAATTTTCACCCAGGTGGAGAAGGACCCGTCCCTGGCGCCGGAGCTTCATCAGTTTATGAATTATTATCTTCCGACGACACAGAAGCTTTTGGATGTTTATCAGGAATTGGATGATCAGCCCGTACAGGGGCAGAATATTTCTGAAACTAAAAAAGAAATTGAAGCAACTTTAGATACGATCAACCAGGCGTTTGAAAATCTTCTGGACAGTTGCTATAAAGATACGGCATGGGACATTTCAACGGATATTTCTGTTCTGAATACGATGCTGGCCAAAGAAGGATTGACCGGAGATGAGATGCCGGTTCGGACATCCAAAAACACAACTGCCTAGAATGAGCCATACATAAGAGGCCTGGAAAGTAAGGAGAGAGAACGATGAGCGAAGCATTTAAAGAGTTTCAAACGGCGCCGACACTGGTGTTTGACGAAGTGCCGGAGATGAAAGAAAAGGCCGAGTTGGCTGAGACGGCAGCGAAAGAGCCGGAACCGATGGATGATTCGGTTTTGAGTGAGGAAGAACGGGCCATGGTTGACAGCTTCAGTCAGCAAATTGATCTGAATAACACGAATGCGATTTTAAAATACGGTGCCGGGGTTCAGAAGAAGATGGCGGATTTTTCAGAAGCCGCGCTGGAAAATGTAAAGTCCAAGGATTTGGGCGAGGTTGGGGATATGCTCAGCAATGTGGTCACAGAGCTGAAAAGCTTTGATGCGGAAGAAGAGAGTAAAGGCTTTTTTGGCGGTCTGTTTAAGAAAACATCGAATAAAATGGTCTCAATGAAGGCAAAATACGCCAAGGCCGAGGATAATGTGATGCAGATATGCAAATCTCTGGAAGCTCATCAGGTTGTTTTGCTGAAAGATATTGCTACTCTTGATAAAATGTATGAATTGAATCTGACTTATTTTAAAGAGCTGACCATGTATATTCTGGCTGGTAAGAAAAAGTTGGCACAAGTACGAAATGAAGAACTTCCGGTATTGATTCAGAAAGCAGAGGCCAGTGGTCTGGCTGAGGATGCCCAGGCGGCCAAGGATCTGGAAGGTCTGTGCCAGCGCTTTGAGAAAAAGCTTCACGATCTGGATTTAACCCGTATGATCTCCATCCAGACTGCGCCCCAGATTCGTCTTGTGCAGAACAGCGATACAGTGATGGTGGAAAAGATTCAGTCGACGGTGGTCAATACTATTCCACTCTGGAAGAGTCAGATGGTTCTGGCCCTTGGGGTGGAGCATTCCAATCAGGCGGCAAAGGCCCAGCAGCAGGTGACGGATATGACCAATGAGCTTTTGAAAAAGAATGCGGAAACCCTTAAGATGGCGTCGATCGAGACGGCAAAAGCTTCCGAAAGAGGTATTGTGGATATTGAAACTCTGAAACAGACGAACGAATCCCTTATCTCGACACTGGATGAAATTATGAAGATTCAGACAGAGGGAAGAGAGAAACGTCTGGCGGCAGAAGGTGAACTGCGTCAGATGGAAGACGACTTAAAGAAAAAACTGCTGGAAATACGCAAATAATGAAACGTTGTTTGTATTTGATGAGTGTATTGACTATGATATGGAGCCTTGCCGCATGCGGCAAGGCCGTTTCGTCCCATCAGGATATTTTCGGAACAGAGGAAGAGCACCGAGGTTTTGTTGATGAAGATGAGACAATAGAAATCGTCCATGGTGATGAGATTTCGGTTCAGATGGATAAAATAAATGTGGGTTTTGCTCAAAGTTCAAATCTCAGTGAATGGCAGGTTACCCAGACAGAATCCTTTTACAGTGCATTTACGGAAGCTGACGGGTATCATTTGAATATTCAGGATGCTCATGGTGATGCAGCCCGTCAGGCAGAACAGTTGAATAAACTTATCGATGCGCCGATGGATGTGTTGTTTATCGTTCAGGAGGAATCGAAGCTTATTACGGATGCCGTGGCGCGAGCTGAAAATCTTGGAATCCGGGTGATTTTGCTAAGTCCCGAAGAGAAAGATGCACTGAGCGGTGGGGAAGCACGGCGGCTGTTGGAAACGGAAGAGGTTATATACAAAAAGAGGTAGTTATGGCAGGAAAAAAAGAGTATATAAAGATTAGAGGTGCCAGAGAGCATAATTTAAAGGGAATTGATATTGATATTCCAAGAAATGAACTGGTCGTTTTGACCGGTCTCAGCGGTTCAGGAAAATCTTCTCTGGCCTTTGATACAATTTACGCAGAGGGACAACGCCGGTATATGGAATCCTTATCCTCCTATGCCCGCCAGTTCCTTGGTCAGATGGAAAAACCGGATGTGGAAAGTATTTCAGGGCTGCCTCCGGCGATTTCTATTGATCAGAAATCAACGAATCGGAATCCCCGTTCTACGGTCGGAACAGTGACGGAAATTTATGATTATTTGCGTTTGCTGTATGCCCGTATTGGGATACCCCATTGTCCAAAATGCGGAAAAGTGATTCAGAAGCAGACGGTGGACCAGATGGTGGACGCCATTCTGGCACTGCCTGAACGGACCCGGATTCAGCTTTTGGCGCCGGTAGTTCGCGGACGTAAGGGAGAACATGTGAAAATTTTTCAGCAGGCGAAGCGCAGCGGATATGTCCGGGTGATGGTGGATGGAAATCTCTATGAATTATCGGAAGAAATCAAACTGGATAAAAATAAAAAGCACAATATAGAAATTGTTGTGGATCGGCTGGCAGTAAAGCCAGGTATCGAAAAGCGTTTGACAGACTCACTGGAAACGACATTAAAATTATCCGACGGCCTTGTGGTTGTTGATGTGATCGGCGGTGAACCGATGAACTTCAGTCAGAGTTTTTCATGTCCGGACTGTGGTGTCAGCCTGGAGGAAATTGAGCCAAGAAGTTTTTCTTTCAATAATCCTTTTGGAGCCTGCCCGGTATGCAAAGGTCTTGGATTTAAAATGGAATTTTCACCGGAACTGCTGATTCCGGACACGTCATTGAGTATTAATAATGGAGCAATCGTGGCCATGGGCTGGCAGTCGGCCAACGTAGAGGGAAGTTTTACCAATGCTATTCTGGCTGCTCTGGCAGACCATTATCATTTTTCTCTGGATACGCCGTTTAAAGATTATCCGAAAAAAATACAGGATATACTGATTCACGGCACAAATGGGGAATATGTAAAGGTTCATTATAAGGGAATGCGCGGCGAAGGTGTCTACGATGTGGCCTTTGAGGGGCTGGTTCGTAACATGGAGCGTAAATATCGGGAAACCGGTTCTGAGATTACGCGTCAGGCATATGAGAACTTCATGATGATCACACCTTGCGGCGAGTGCGGAGGCAAACGTTTGAAGCGGGAGTCGTTGGCAGTTACGGTTTCTGAAAAAAATATTGCAGAAATTACAGAAATGTCCATTGTGGAGCTTTTAAATTTCATGAACCATCTGACACTGAGCGAACATCAGCAGATGATCGGGCAGCAGATTTTGAAGGAAATCCGTTCGCGCCTTGGCTTTCTTGTTAATGTGGGGCTGGATTACCTTATGCTGGCCCGTTCCACTGGCACTCTGTCCGGCGGCGAAGCGCAGCGAATCCGTCTGGCGACCCAGATCGGATCCGGGCTGGTGGGAGTGGCATATATTCTGGACGAGCCAAGTATTGGTCTTCACCAGAAGGATAATGACAAGCTATTGAAGGCGCTGAAAGAACTTCGGGATTTGGGAAATAGTCTGATAGTGGTGGAACATGATGAGGATACTATGCTGGAATCGGATTATGTGGTGGATATAGGACCGGGCGCGGGAGAACATGGCGGGGAAGTGGTGGCAAAAGGCACACCAAAAGAATTTATCCGGAGCCGGAAATCTATTACAGCGGCTTACCTTTCCGGCAAAAAACGAATACCGGTTCCAAAGGAACGCCGACAGCCAACGGGTCACCTGACCATTCTCGGAGCCCAGGAAAATAATTTGAAAAATATTGACGTGGATATTCCTTTAGGCGTCTTTACCTGTGTGACGGGGGTTTCCGGCTCAGGAAAGAGTTCTATTGTGAATGAGATTTTATATAAACGGCTGGCCAGAGATCTGAATCATTCCAGGACCTCCCGACCGGGTAAGCATAAAGACCTTCTCGGTGCGGACCAGTTGGATAAGGTCATTAATATTGACCAGTCACCGATCGGACGAACGCCCCGTTCCAATCCGGCCACCTATACCGGTGTCTTTGATATAATCCGCGATTTGTTTGCTTCTACAGTGGACGCCAAAGAACGAGGTTATAAAAAGGGACGTTTCAGTTTCAATGTTAAGGGCGGCCGGTGTGAGGCCTGTGCCGGTGACGGAATCATTAAGATAGAAATGCATTTTCTGGCGGATGTTTATGTGCCTTGTGAGGTCTGTCAGGGAAAGCGTTATAATCGGGAAACACTGGAAGTTAAATACAAAGGTAAAAACATCTATGATGTTCTTAATATGACTGTGGAAGAAGCACTGGAGTTTTTTGAAAACGTGCCATCGATTCGCCGAAAAATGGAAACCCTCAATGATGTGGGTCTTTCCTATGTTCGTCTTGGACAGCCGTCGACGACCCTGTCCGGCGGTGAAGCACAGCGTGTCAAATTGGCGACAGAGCTGAGCCGAAGAAGTACAGGAAAGACGATTTATATTCTGGATGAGCCGACCACCGGCCTTCACTTTGCCGATGTCCATAAGCTTATCGAGATTCTGCATCGACTGACCGACGGCGGCAATACGGTCGTTGTCATTGAACACAATCTGGATGTGATCAAGACGGCGGACTATATTATTGATATCGGTCCCGACGGCGGCGACAGGGGCGGTACAGTGATTGCCCAGGGTACACCGGAGGAAGTAGCCCAGTCACCGGTTTCCTATACCGGAAAATATATTCGAAAGTATCTGGAACGGGATAAAAAGTCACCGGGTTTATAAAATTGAGTAGCATTTAGAATGAAAATGTTGTATTATAGAAATTACCTGTTTTTATATTAGATTGTGATAGATAACATAGGAGGAGACGGTACATGAATCGAGAAATGATTATCGTATTGGACTTCGGCGGACAGTATAATCAGTTGATTGCAAGACGTGTGAGAGAATGCCATGTCTACTGTGAGGTCCATCCACATACCATGACACTGGAACAGATTAAAGAGTTAAATCCAAAGGGAATCATTTTTACCGGCGGGCCAAACAGCGTCTATGGGGAAGATTCGCCAACATATCAGAAAGAAATTTTTGAACTGGGCGTGCCGATTTTAGGCATTTGCTATGGCTCCCAGTTGATGGCTCATATATTGGGCGGTAAGGTTGAGACAGCCCCAGTCAGTGAATACGGTAAAACCGAAGTGGATGTCAACACTTCCTCTGTGATTTTTGAAGGTGTTTCCGAAAAAACAATCTGCTGGATGAGCCATACCGACTATATTGCAGAAGCACCGGCCGGTTTCAAAGTTGTGGCCAGCACTCCGGTCTGCCCGGTGGCCGCCATGGAATGTCCGGAAAAGAAATTCTACGCAACCCAGTTCCATCCGGAGGTTATGCATACTCAGGAAGGTATGACGATGCTCTCTAATTTTGTCTATAAAGTCTGCGGATGTAGTGGAGACTGGAAGATGGATTCCTTTGTTGAATCGACAATTGAACAGCTTCGGGAAAAAATCGGCGACGGTAAAGTGCTCTGTGCTCTGTCCGGTGGCGTAGACTCCTCTGTGGCAGCCGTTATGCTTGCCAAAGCCGTTGGCAAACAGCTTACCTGCGTTTTTGTAGATCATGGTCTGCTTCGTAAAAATGAAGGTGATGAAGTGGCAGCCGTTTTCGGACCAGATGGTCCATATGATTTAAATTTTGTTCGCGTGAATGCTCAGGAGCGTTTTTACAGTAAACTTGCGGGAGTAATCGAGCCGGAAGCGAAACGTAAGATTATCGGTGAGGAATTCATCCGTGTGTTTGAAGAAGAAGCCAAAAAAATCGGCGCTGTAGATTTCCTTGTCCAGGGTACGATTTATCCGGATGTCATCGAATCCGGCCTTGGCAAATCCGCAGTGATCAAATCCCACCATAATGTGGGCGGTCTCCCGGATTATGTCGATTTCAAAGAAATCATCGAACCTCTGCGCCTTCTCTTCAAAGATGAAGTCCGTAATGCGGGCCGCGAACTCGGCATTCCGGAATACCTTGTAAGCCGTCAGCCATTCCCGGGCCCGGGCCTTGGAATCCGTATCATTGGCGAAGTTACCGAAGAAAAAGTCCACATCGTTCAGGATGCCGATTATATCTACCGTGAAGAAATCGCCAAAGCAGGCGTTGACAAAGACCTTGGTCAGTACTTTGCTGCACTTACCAATATGCGATCTGTTGGTGTTATGGGCGACGGACGTACCTACGACTATGCGATTGCCCTCCGGGCCGTCACCACAAGCGACTTCATGACCGCTGAATCCGCACATATTCCGTGGGAAGTCCTCGAAAAAGTTACAAATCGTATTGTCAACGAAGTTAAAGGCGTTAACCGCGTGCTCTATGACTGCACAGGAAAACCACCGGCAACGATTGAGTTTGAATAGTGTAAAAATAGCGGGAAGCCTTATAAATCAAGGTTTCCCGTTTTCTGTGATTGCAAAATGCTTGCAGTTTTTATGATGATTAGAAATTTAGATTATGTAATTGATTACGGCGTAAGTTATATGGCAAATAGTGAAACAAATAGCAGGTATTAAAGCAATCCCATTTTTTCTATCTATTGCAAGGATAATGAATGCACTGCAAGGTGGTATTGTCAATAGTAGAATGATTAACGGATTAGTTACTCCGATATAATGGAATATCCAACCTGTAAAATACAAAAGCACTGATACTATAACCATAATGATAAGTGGATTTACTTGTATTTTAGGTGTGCTTTTCCTCTGTAAAATGCAAAGAGCTATTATAAAAAATATCTGGCAAAAACTCCCGATAGCATCAACTGTGGGTGTAACGGAATCTGTTCGCAGAATATCATTTGGTGCAGGAATCGCAAACCATATGAAATTGGGAAGCATAATTATTAGGAAAAGCACAAGTCCCCATATATTAAAACAAAACTTATAATTTTTCACTTCACACCGACCTTTCAAACAAAAGAGTAAAATCTGTAAATCCTTTTTTGTAGGAAAATAACAAATTTGTTAAATACGTTAATTCATTATTTATGACTCCAAGCAGTGATTTTTATTATATAATTTTCTCAATAAGAATACTATCTTATAGACTCCTACGATAATCAAAATTCCTGCATTTAGATATAGTAATAGGCACAAGTCTTTTACAAATAACCATAATACCCTAATAGGTGTGTCTGTGATTAAAGGAATACATAACAAAAATATAGGAAGTAATATATGACGCAAACTGTCAATAATATAGTTTATGCTTTCTTTTTTATTCCATTGTCCAATTGTTGCTATAGAATGAACACTTATGAAACAAAGCAAAAAGCATATTACATCAATTACCAGATGTAATATGACATATAAATTAGGGTAATTTTGTCTTTCTTCGCCTATGAGTGGATTTATAATATTGTTAATAAGATTATTACATACGAGATAATCATTCATATTAACAAGAACAACTACACTAATACCTTCTTCTGGAAGAATAAACATATTGGAAGTATAGTTTTCTACTAATCCAGCATGCCAAAACATTGGCTGACTATACATTTGGGTTGAATAGAGCCATCCCATGCCGTAATAATAGGAACCATCATTAACAGACACATTATCAAAAAACATGCTATTAATGCTCTCTTTACTTATTATATTTTCTCCATCGTTTAAATACATCTGCAAATATCTGCCCATATCGGATATACTTGATGAAAGATAGCCAGCAGGAACATTTGTCCAAGTTCCGTATGCAATATCATCTGGATAATCTGGTTCTCCAGCTATAGGGATACCAAAATAATTTCTGTATCCATCAATTAAACCATTTTCCTTGCTTTTTTTAAGAGATGCTGCAGAATGGTTCATACCTAATGGGGAGAAAATATTTTTCGACACATACTCTTCATAAGTCATCCCACTCACTGCTTCAATTATTAATCCTAGCAATCCATAATTTGCATTTGCATATACGTGACTGCCATATGAGTTTGTTTTCTTAAGCTTTCCAAATGTCTGATATGTAGTTATACCACTGGTCTGATTAAGAAGATTTCTTATGGTTATATTGTTACTATCTGTATCATCTATAAACCATTTCCCTGCATCAATGTACTCGGATATTGGACTATCTAAATCAATCTTTCCTTCTTCTACAAGTTGCATAATAGCTAACGCTGTGAATGATTTACTCATTGAGCCAATTAGAAATGGAGTATCAATGCTGTCACAATTTCCATATGTTTCTTGAAATAGTACATTATCCTTATCGACAACTATAACAGCCATACCGGGAATATGATATTTTTCTGCATCTATTGCAATTTGTTCACTAATCTTTTCATAATCCGATGGTATTTTTTCCGACGCAAAAACATTATTCATGCAAAAAATAGAGCAAGTAATTAAAAACGCCATGCAGATGCAAGCTCTTTTTATTATTTTGTTTTTCATAAAACTTACCACCTATAAAATTTTCAAAACAGGAAAATAAGGAATTTTATCTACTATAGTCTTTATTTCCCTAAATTATTCAATATAGTCACAGATTGGAACATTGAATATCTGCAATGTATCCTCAATCTCAGCCTTATACATGTCCCCGTCATACATAGGTGAATTCTTTTCTTCTAAGTGGCGCATATGTGCGTGAAACAATGTTATAAGCTGCATGTTATCGGAATATAGTGCTATATTCATATCTCCATTTACAGGAACTGGCGATTCGTGTATTTCAATTCCAATCTCTTTCATATCATACCAGCACTGTCTGAATTCCATATACAGTTTCTTGACTTCATTTGAACTGTTCAGAATGTAATCTAAATCAATATAAAATGCGGCACTTCGTCTGCTCATAATTTCATCAACAGACAAAGTGAACTTAATTCCGGCATCTTCCAATGAAAGCAAGGTGCGATAGAATTCGGAGAACCGAGTAATCGGTTGTCTGTCAGAAGGTAGAAGAGAAGATGCATCTTCATTAAATTTCTGAACTAGTGCAAAATTGTTGGTAATCTCTTCTGCAAAATTATATGGATATCTTGCTTTCCAGCGGATATAGTCGTTTTTCTTATCTGTAATGGTACTATCAGAGTCATTAATATCTGGCTGCAATTCATTTCGTTTTTTTACCCATGCTGCAATTCCATCTATGAGCCAATTAGCATTCTCACATTCTCCTTTTGAAAAGGCCAGTTGATAATTCTCACCAACTTTTTCAAAATGCAAGCCATAGATATCTTCTAATTCAAAAAGCACATGCATTACACTGGTGGGATCATCAAAATACGGTTCAGCGAGTGTAGAAGGATTTACATCAAGAGCGTCTGCAATCTCAAACAGTTTCCCGTCCTTTGGCTTTCTTACATCATTTTCATACTGACGTATGCGGTCTCCGGTCAGTTTGACCATTGAGCCAAGCTGTGCCTGGGTCAGACCTTTTAGTGTCCGATATTTTCTAATTTTATCTCCAAGAGTCATATAAAAATCTCCTTTACGATAAGCAATTTTTATTTAATAGCATTATTGTACCACGAATAAAGAAAAAAGTGAACAGAAAAGTTAATACCAAATAGAATAAAAGTACAAAAAAGTACTTGACGAAACAAAAAAGATATTGTACTATAATCGAACAAGTACAAAAATGTACGCATTGAATAATTGCAAATGTTTTCAAAGAACATTGGATTGAGAAAGGAGGAATCAGCCTATGAAGAAAAAGATGTATGTAGATGTTACAGAAGTCTGTGAGGATTGGGGCGTTAGCAAAGCACAGGGCTACAAGATAATTAAGCAGCTCAATGAACGGATGCTTGCTATCAATCCGAATCTTATCGTTTTGTCCGGCAAGGCAAATCGAAAGTTCTACGAGGAGAATTGTTATGGCATGGCAAAAGAAGCGTAGCAACAAAACCTTTGCTGGAGGTTTTGGTTGCATGCTAAGGCAAAAAAAGACCTTTCCCCGGCAAGAGAAAGGTCAACAACACATCAGAAGCTGTGATGTATCGTTTGCACATTTACTATATCACAGCTTCCTGACTTACACAATCATAAGAGAGGAGGCGATTGATTATGCCAGTATTTAAGAACAAGACGCAGGGCCAGTATGTGAATGTTTACAAGGATATTTTGAAAAATCATTCATTGAGTCTGCGTGACAGGGGAATGGTGGTTACACTGCTTTCCCTGCCGGATAATTGGGAGTTTACCATATCGGGATTGAGTAAGATTATTCCCGATGGAAAAAGTTCCATACGAGCCAGCCTGTCGCACTTAGAGGAGCTTGGATATATTTCGAGAACTCGGGAGAGAGCCGAACGTGGCAAGTTTGGAAAGATAGCGATAGAGATTCATGAAACTCCGGTTGCACCGTTGTCCGATTTTCGGCAAACGGAGAACCCGACAGCCGATAATCCGTCGACGGGAAACCCGTCAACCGAAAATCGCACACAATATATTAATAATCAATTAAATAATAACCAAGTGAATAATCATCCATCTATCAATCATTCAGATGAGAGCGAGGGAGAGACGGACACAGAACAGCTTAGAAAGTTTGTAGCTGAGAATATCAAGCTGGAGCAGTTTTATGAGATGGCAGAAGGAAATGCTAGCGAACGGGAAATGATACGGGAGATATACGATACCATCTGTGACGTGGTGTGTTTTCCAAGAAAGCAGATAACGATTAAGGGTACGAGTTATCCCTGGCAGGTTGTAAAAAGCCAATTCCTGAAGCTGAAACCGGTTCATATTGCGAATCTGTTGGAGCGATTGGTGGATAACAGCTTGGAAATCAAGAATATGGAATCCTATCTGATATCGACGCTATATGCGGAGAGTCTGTCAGGTACATTGAAGGAGCAGGCAGATTTACATGATGATTATCTGCGATACCTACGTGGGAATCCATATAAGAATATACAATGAAGGAGGTGCTGTTTATGTCAGCAAGTAAAGATACGAAAAGAGGTACTTGGAAAGTTTATATCAGATATAAAGACTGGCAGGGAGTCGGTCAGGTTCATACGAAACGTGGCTTTGCCACTAAGAGAGAGGCACTTGAGTATGAGCGTGAATTCCTGTTAAAGAAATCAAAGGATGTAAATATGGGATTTCCGCAGTTCGTGGAGGTCTATATGGAGGATATGAAGCCGAGGTTGAAATTGAACACATTTTTAACAAAGAAGCATATTATGGAAACGAAGATTATTCCCTATTTCGAGAAGAAGAGTCTTGCGGAGATTACAGCAACGGATGTCATTCAGTGGCAGAATCAGTTGCTTAGCATGAGAGATGAAAATGGAATGCCGTATTCGCAGACGTATCTTCGTACCATCCAGAACCAGCTCAGTGCGATTTTCAATCACGCCTGTCGCTTTTACGGATTGACTGCCAATCCATCGAAGCAGGCGGGAAAGATGGGAAAGGCAAAAGGGAAGGAAATGCTGTTCTGGACGAAAGAGGAATATTTGAAGTTTTCAGAGGTGATGAAAGATAAGCCGGTTTCCTATTATGCGTTTGAAGTCCTTTACTGGACAGGAATTCGTGAAGGTGAACTTCTAGCTTTGGAAAGAGGCGATTTCAACATTCCGGACAGGAGATTGACCATCAACAAATCTTACCAGCATTTGCAGGGTAAAGATTATATTACCAGCCCTAAAACAGAAAAGAGCAATCGTGTAATTGAACTGCCGGAGTTTCTTTGCCGGGAGATGGAAGATTATTTCGGAATGCTCTATAAATGCGATGAGCATACAAGACTGTTCACATTTTCCAAAAGTTATCTGCACCACGAGATGGACAGAGGAGCAAAGGCGGCAGGTGTGAAGAGAATTAGAATTCATGATCTTAGACATTCGCATGTGGCGCACTGCATTGAGCTTGGGTTTTCTCCGGTAGCGAT
>OGYI01002115.1_pt1 | contig 16188 bp, 16 predicted proteins | sample 1576521 | NCBI WGS metagenome assembly OGYI01 (sample SAMEA3541484, study PRJEB24748) | human gut metagenome | biome: human gut; feature: human-associated habitat; material: faeces | place: China | collected 2012
TGATTATTTAAACAATATATCTTTTCCAATTTCTTCACATTTTAAATTAAATAAAGATAATAAATTAAAATTTAAGAGTTCATCTTCTTGTCTTAATGATACTCTTAATAAATATAAATCACACTTAAACTTTATAAATTCTCATAACAAAGCTATTAAAGCTAAAAATGACTTTATTAAACTAAGTGATGAAGAAATATCTTCATATTCCATGCTAAGTTATAATGAAAAAATTTCACTTCTTAACAATACGAACTATTCTTTAGAAGATCGAATTCATATTTTTTTAGGAAGTGATTTAGAAAATTTCAGCTCAGTTTATTATAATATATCAACAAAAGAAAAAGTTAGTATTAATGAAAATAAAGAATTTAAACCTGCAAGCACTTATAAGCTTGGATTAAATGCCTTAATATATAATTTATCTTTAAATGGTAAATTAAATCTTAATGATACTATAACTTTCGAAAATTGTGATTATGAAGATGGTACTGGTTTACTTTGTTCTAAGTCTTCAATTGGAACATATACAATTCAAGAATTACTTGATTTATCAATTATATATTCTGATAATATAGCATCAAATATGCTTACAAGATATTTAGGTGGACGTGATGAAGTAAAAAAAGAACTTTATTCATTATTAAATATAAATTATCCATATTCTAAAAGTACTATAACTGCTGATATTGAATATAGAATTTTAATGTATATTTATGATAATAAAAATTTACCTGAATTTAATCATCTAATAGAAGTTTTAACTAAAACTGAATTTCATGATAGACTTGATAAATATATTCCACAAGAAATAGTTGCTCATAAAATAGGTAGTAATGAATCTTACATCCATGATGTAGGAATAATTTTTAGTGATAGTCCTTATATTTTAGTTATTTATACAAATGGACTAGCCTATCCAGATGAAAAAATAGCTCAAATTTCAAAAGCTATTTATAATAATTATAATTAAATTTACAAACTAATTCGAAAATCATCTATTAATAAGGAATTATTTATTGTATAATTCTTCTATATAAACTATAAATTAACTTTAATTGAGGTGATATACAATGAGTAACAAAAAGAAAAAGAAACTTTCTGTAGCAGAACAAAAAGCCGAAAAATATATATACTACGGTACTATAATTGGCTTAGTTTTAGGAGTTATCTTAGGCTTTATTGGATTTATTTTAACAGACAATATGTTTTGGATTGCACTATCTCCATTAATTCTTTTATTTGTTGGATTAGGAATAGGGGCTATCTTAGGCAAAAACAAAAACTTAAACACTAATAAAAAAGTGGTAAAAAAACAACCTCATAAAAATAAATAGGGTATAGTCCTTTTAGTGTTGAATAACTCTAAAAGGCATGTCCTTATTTATTTTTATTATTTTATAATTTACTTATCTTTTATATCTTCACTATTATTTTCTTCTTTATAAATACTTTTGCTTATTATTCCTTCATTAATAAATTTACTTTCTTTTTTCTCATTAATATTCTTAAGTCCTTTAAACTTTAACATTACTGTATCATATCCACCACACAATATTAAAACTACTACTAATGCATTAATGAATAATCTATAATAACATTCAACATTATTCCACACACATCCTGTTGCAACTCTTTCTATTGATAAATGAGCTATTGCTAATATTAATGTGTATATTTTAGTTGGTATCTTTTTAATAAGTGGAAAATCCTTAGTTATAAATACTATTAATTCTACTGCTATTAACGTTCCTGTGAATGAAGCTAAAAAGTCAGCAGTTAGAAAATCAGTTATCTCCATTTTATTAATCCCCTCCTTTTCCCAATCCCCTACTAAATAATAAATGCAACTAATATTATTTATGTTACTTAAATTTTGTTTGATTTATTTTCAAAAAATATCATCTGACCTTTAAATCAGATGATATTTTTACTTTATTTTATATTTTACCTTTAGATATCAAATCTTTTATTATATTCTTTGGCTTAAATCCAGTTAAACGATGTATAAATTGTCCATCCTTTAATAAAACTAATGTTGGAATAGATTTAATATTAAAATAACTTGTTAAGAATTTAGAATTATCTACATTAATTTTTACAATTTTAATATTTCCCTCTTCATTATTAATTTCTTCTAATAATGGAGAAAGCATTTTACATGGTCCACACCATTCTGCATAAAAATCCACTAAAACTAAACCATCTTTCACTTCATTTATAAAATTTGATTCATCTATAACTTTCATTTTTATTCACCTCTATTCCGGACTTACTATTTATCCTTAATTAATTATATTCATTTAATCAATTAATGTTAATTAAGTGATTTTTATGAACTAATACTATTAAAAATTAAAGCAATACTAAAAAGTACTGCTTTAATTTTTTATCACTTATATAGTTTTAATCCATTCACATGCTAATTTAAACCAACTAGCTACATGAGTATTTATATGTTCACTTGCATCTTTCCTTGCTGTAACTTCTTCACATAATCCTAACCCATGTACACCATTTGGATAAATGTGCAATTCAAACTCAATCTTATTTGCAGCTAAAGCATTTGAAAATAACAATGAATTTTGAACTGGAACTGTTCCATCATCAAAAGTATGCCATAAGAATGTCTTTGGCGTTTTATTAGATACTAACTTTTCTAAAGAAAGCTCTTTCCTTCTTATTTCACCTTCCTTTTCCCCTAATAAATTATCAAATGATCCTCTATGTGCAAATTCTCCACTTGATATAACAGGATAACATAATATCATTGCATTTGGCTTAATTTCATTATTTTTTACTTCTAGTGATTCTTTAATTATTTCATTATCCCATAATACTCCTAAACTTCCTGCCAAGTGAGCACCAGCAGAAAAACCACAAACTATAACCCTTTTAGTATCAACATTCCATTCCTCTTCTTTTTCACGCACATATCTAACTGTTTCGGCTAACTCCAATAATGATGCTGGATATCTTACTGGTGCTATACTATATCTTATCACTATAGCATTAAATCCTTGTGCCACAAATTTTAATGCTATTGGCTCTGCTTCCCTATCAGATGTAAATTCATATCCACCACCTGGACAAATTATAATTGTTTCTCTTTTTTTATTTAAATTTATTTCTTTACTATTTGAAGGTATATATGCACTTATAACTGCATCACTATTTTTTAACCTTTTACTAATATCTCTTATTTTTAATTTCTCATATATCATTTCTCTACTCCTTAAATACACCTTTTAATATATATTTTATTTTAATTACCTTATATATACAATATAAAATATTAGTTCAAAATTACCTTGATTTATTAGAATTTAATAAACTACCCTATTTTTTCCCGAATTTTTAGCCTCATATGTGAACTACTGCTTATTTATTGCTACTTTCTTAATATCAATATATCAATCATATTATACCATATATATGTATTTAATAAATTTATTTATATAATAATTAAAAGGATGTCGCATTAAGAATAAATACAAACAATATATTGTGTATAAAAGTTTTAGTACAACATTTCCTTAATCAATTATATTGTCATTAATGATTATTTACTAATATTACTTATATTTCTATTTCATTTTCATCTAATTTTCCTTCATCACTAGTTAACATTTCTATAGGTAATGTTGATTTGAAAATTACTTCTTCCTTTACAACCTCAAATAATACTAATGATGGATATGATATTTCTAATAAATATTACAATAACATATAAATCAATTTATTCCTCATAAATTTTTATTTATATTTTTAATTCTATTCAAAGTATAAATATTTATAATACAAATAAAATAAAATTAAATTTACCTTATTTTAAATCAAATATGATATAATTAATATTATTTATATAAATTAAACTAACGACGAGGTACTATTAATGAAAAATTTGAAAATTTATTTTACATCAGACCTTCATGGATATGTTTATCCAACTGATTATGTAGAAAGAAATGAAAAAAATATTGGTTTGCTTAATATAATTAATCATTTCAATAAAGATGGAAATACATTAATAATTGATGGTGGAGACACTATTCAAGGTTCACCTTTTACAAATTATTTAAGCAATTCAGAATTTGATGTGCATCCATTAGCAACTATTATGAATGCTGGAGGATATGATTTTATAACTCTTGGTAATCATGACTTTAACTATGGAAAGGAATATTTAAAGAATTACTTAAATAATTTAAATGCTACTTGTCTTTGTGCTAATGTTGTGGATAAAACTAATGAATTACCTATTTTTCCTTACAAGATAAAAACAATGGAAAATGGATTAAAAGTAGGTATAATTGGACTTACTACTGACTTTATAAATAGATGGGAGCGTCCTGAAAATATAAAAGATATAGATATCACTGATACTTTTGACTCAGTAAAGAAATATTATGAAACTGTAAAAGAACAATGTGATATCCTTGTAGGTGTTTACCATGGTGGATTTGAATATGATTTAGAATCTCACAAACAATTAAGCACTACAAAAGAAAATATTGCTTATAAAATATGTAAGGAGTTTGATTTTGATATACTTCTTACAGGTCATCAACACCTTCCAATAGCTAATAAAAATCTTCATGGAACTCACATAGTTCAAACTCCACATAATGGAAGTAAATTCTTAGAATTAAATCTTACTATAAATGATGATTGCAAAGTTGAAATAAATTCATCATTAAAGGATTTAGAATTAAATCCTAATAAAGAAATGTATGATAAATTCTTACCATTAGAAGATAAGATTCAAGAATGGTTAGATACTCCTGTTGGTGTTTTAGATACTAAACTTCAGCCTACAACTCATTTAGATATGGCTTTAAATGGTTCAAATTTAGCTAACTTTATAAATCAAATTCAACTTGAAAGTAGCAATGCAGATATATCTTGTACTACCTTTGCAAATGTAATAAAAGGATTTAGTAAAAATGTTACTGTAAGAGATATTTTATCTACTTATCCATATCCAAATACATTAGCTGTTCTTGAAGTTAATAAAAATATATTAAAATTAGCATTAGAAAGAGCTGCTAGCTACTTTGAAAATAATAATGGAAATGTAACAGTATCTGAAAGATTCTTAAAACCTAAAGTTGAACATTATAATTATGATTACTTCTCAAATATAAACTATACTTTTGACTTAACTAAAGAAGTTGGAAATAGAGTTACTTCTATTAAATTTAATGGTGAAGAATTATCTGAAGATAAAAACTTAACTATAGTTATGAATAACTATAGAGCTAGTGGTGCTGGTGGTTATGAATGCTATGAAAATTGTAAGGTTGTTAAGGAAATATTAATTGAAATGCCTGAAATAATTATTAATTATTTTAAAAATAATCCTAAAGTTGTTGTAGATACAGCTAGATACTATAGTATTTTAATATAATAAAAAAACAAAGCAATTATCCAAGCATTCCACATCTATTTATTAATTGACTGCTTATTATTATATTTCAATATCATTACCATTTTTCAATTATAACATAAGCCAATAATACTTTTAATATTATTGGCTTATTTACACTATTATTTATAGTTTTATTTCATATAGATTAATTACAATTAATCTATATTTCACATACAATTTTAAAATCTTTAATTAATCTTACATCTTCATTTTTCTTATTCTTATAGGATATTTCATTTATATCTATATCAATAATTTTTACCCCTAAAGATGTCAATATACTTTTATCCCACTCTGGACGTATTTTTTTACTTAATGGTAAATCATATGCTATTCTATTTATTTCTTCTGGACTTACTCCCATAATATTTTTTAGTTCATTTGCATGTCCATTAATTTTTCTTTCTTCCATATATCTTTCATCAAATAAATAACAATAATGATTACCATCAAGTATTATAATTTTTCCACCTGGTTTCACTATTCTAATCCATTCTTTATATGCCTTCTCTGGATCTTCTAAATTCCAAATAAGATTTCTACTTACTAATAAATCAAATGTATTATCTTCAATTTTAGGATTTTGTGCATCACCTTGAATAATATTTAGATTAACTCCTAAATCTCTAGCATTTTCTTCTGCTTTTAATAACATATTTTCAGTGCAATCAAATGCAAATGAATCACACCCCATATTTGCTAATAAAATTGCTAAAAATCCTGGCCCACAGCCCATATCTATGGTTTTTAACTTCTTATTAGTTGGAATATACTTTTTAAAAAACTCTTCATATTGTTGTTTTTCATCACTTTTTAAGCTTTCCCTGTTACTTATTGAATAACCTTCTGCTCTCTTACTCCAATATGATTTTATTTCATTTAAATGATTCATTTTTCCCTCCTATATTTTATCGGAATATTATGTTAAAATTAAATAACAGAACTAATAAGTTTTTGGGTAAACATTTGACTTGGATTTAAAATCACCTCATTTGGAATACCTTCTTCAATAATTTTTCCCTTATCCATAACTAATACATAATCACAAAATTGTTGTACTAATGCTATATCATGACAAATAAATAGTATTGCCATATCCCTATTTTTTTGTATATTTTTCAATAAATTCATAATGTTATATTGAACTGTTACATCTAATGCACTAGTTGCTTCATCACAAATAAGTAATTGAGGATCACTTGCTAAAGCCCTCGCTATTGCAGCTCTTTGACATTGACCTCCGCTTACCTCTTTAGGATATCTATCTGCTAAATCATATGATAACTGGCACTCTTCAAAAAGCTTTTTTAACTTAACTTCTTTTTCTTCTGAAGTTAATGTTTTTCTCATAGCTTCTTTAATGGATTTTCCTAATTTAATTCTTGGATTAAATGATTCTGTAGGCATTTGAAATACCATCTGGATTTTCCCCTGAATTTCTTTAAGTCTAATTCTATTTTGGGGACTTAACTTATTTTCACTTAGTATAATTTCCCCTTCATCAAAATTAAGCAATCCTAATATAATTCGAGCTGTTGTACTTTTCCCACATCCACTTTCTCCAACAATTCCAACACACTGCCCTTTCTTAACAGTAAAGCTAACATCATTTATTACAGTATTACTTTCACCATCTTTTAAAAATGTTTTTTTTATAGATGAAACCTTTAATATTTCTTGCAATAATAATCACCTCCCCTAAACTACCTTTTTCTTTAATTTTGGCATTGCATTAATTAATTCTTTAGTATATCCCCTTGTAGGATAGTTAAATATATTTTCTGTTAAATTCTGTTCTACACATTTTCCATCTTTCATTACTAATGCTTTGTCAGACATTAAGGAAATTACCCCCATATTATGACTTACAATTATTATTGTAGTTCCAAATTTCTCCCTTAAATTCATAAGTTCACCTATAACTTTAGATTGAACTGTTACATCTAATGCACTAGTAGGTTCATCAGCTAATATTATTTTAGGATTACATGCCATAGCCATCATTATTCCTGCTCTTTGATTCATACCACCTGATAATTCAAAAGGATAACTCTTAAGAAACCTTTTAGGATCTGTAATATTAAGTTCTCTTAATATTTCTTCCCCCCTTGCTAGTGCTTCTTTTTTAGTAATTTTCATATTAGCTTTCATTAAATCATATAATTGATTTCCTATTGTTCTAATTGGACAGAAAGATGATTTACAATCCTGAAATATCATCCCTATAGACTTACCTCTAATTTTCATCAATTCTTTTTGAGTCAAATTTGTAATATCTTTTCCTTCATATATTATACTGCCTTCTATAACTTGGCCTCCATCTCCTAGAATACCAATTATAGATTTTATAAGTGTACTTTTTCCACTTCCTGATTCTCCTACTATTCCAATGATTTCTCCCTCTTGCACAGTCATAGAAATATCATTAACTACAATCTTATCATCATATTTTATAGATATATTTTTTAGTTCAAGCAAAGGCTTTTTCATATATCCCCCTATTTATTCTACTGAAAGTTCTGATGTAATCTCATAATAATCTGAAGGATGAGCTTCAAATCCAGAAACATTTGATTTCATTACAAATGACATTTTTAAATGTGAAGCAAAAATAAATGAACAATCATCTAAAATAATTTGTTGCATTTTTGTTGCTAATTTTGCTCTTTCCTCAGTATCAAATGTATTACTCATTTCAATATATAAATTTTCTAATTCTTCACTGTAATATTTTCCACGATTCTTAGCTGATTCTTTTAAAGCATGTGTTGTAAAGAAATATGCTGGATCTCCTGTAGGTGCTGTAACAAAGGCACTAGCATAAATATCCCATTCTCCACTCTTTAAAAAGTTTGAATGATTTGCTGTTGAATTAACTTGTACATCAATTCCTATTTCCTTTAAAGTTGATTGTACTGATTCAGCAAGAAGTGGTAATTCTTGTCTACCAGGATATGTTAACCATTTTATAGTTAAATTTTCTCCATTTTTGTCTACATATCCATCTCCATTTGTATCTTCCCAACCAGATTCACTTAATAATTTCTTTGCTTCATCAAGATTGTATTCTGGAGCTGTTACAGTTTTATCACCAAATGTAAAGTTTTCTGGAAATGGTCCTACTGCTGGAGTTCCATTACCATTTAATAATACAGTTGTAAATCCTTCTTTATCTATAGCTGATGCTATTGCCTTACGAACATTAATATCTTTAAGATTTTCATTATCATAGTTCATAGCTCCAAAAAACGTACGTGATGTATTTGTTGAACTTATCTTATAATCATCATTATTTTCAAACAATTGTAAACTTGCATATGGTAAACCTTGTGTTGCATCTATTTCACCACTTTGAAGTGCCATAGTAAGAGTGTCCCCATCTGTAATTGTCTTAACTATTACACGGTCAGTTTTTACTTTACCACCCCAATAATTATTATTTTTCACCAATTCAATTTCTGAATCTGATATTTTCTCCGCTATAAATGGTCCTGTTCCAGCTACATTTCTATCCTCAGTAACTCCATATTCCATATCTATTATTGCTCCATACGGATCACTTAAATAATTTAATAAGTCTACAACCTTTTTATTACAAGTTATTGTAATACTTTGACCATCAGCTTCTATTTTAGATATATCTAAGTCACCAGGTGCTCTATCATGAACAGCAATAAGATTTTCTAAACATTCCTTAACTGACTCTCCATCCATTTTTCTTCCACTACTAAAATAAACATCGTCTCTTAAATTTATCTTCATAGTATTATCATCAATTTTTTCATATCCAGTTGCAAGCCATGGCTCTAATTCCATACTTTCATTAAACTTAAATAATGTTTCTCCAACACCATATCTTACAGTTGACCACCCTGAATAATTATCATGAGGATCTAATCCTGCATTCCCCATTTCTGGACCATACGCTGTTGTCCCATAAGTAAATACCTTTTCATTTACTTTATCAACATTAGTTTTTTCTGAATTATTTCCACATCCAGTTAACGTAGATGCAAATATATAACCTGCCATTAATAAAGTTATTAATTTGTTTTTTCTCATTTAATCTTCCCCCATTTATTTCAAATTTATATTGTAAATTTATTTAGTATCGAAATAATCTCTAATTGTATCGCCTAATAAATTAAAGCACATTATAGTGATAAAAATAGCTATTCCAGGTGCTAAAATCATCCATGGAGATGTTTGAATCATACTTCTACCATCATTCATCATACTTCCCCATTCTGCAGCTGGAGCTACAGCTCCTAATCCTAAAAAAGAAAGCGCTGCTAATTCCATCATCATTGTTCCAATATCTACTGCTGCCATTACAATTATTGTCCCTATACTATTAGGTAAAATATGTTTAATTATTATTTTCCCATTACTTAATCCATTAAGCCTTGCTGCATCAACAAATGGCTGATTTTTTAAACTCATTGCTTGAGTTCTTGCTATTCTTGCATACTTAGGCCAACTAATTGCAGCTAATGCAATTACTGCATTTTGCATTCCACCCCCAAGAACTGCGGCTACTGCAATAGCAAATACCATTCCTGGAAAAGCTAAAAACATGTCAGCTATTCTCATAAATACAACATCCCTAATTCCACCATATACACCACAATATAGTCCCATTGTAGTTCCTACTATAGTAATTATTAATATCAATGCAATAGTAGAAAAAATACTACTTTTTCCTCCAACTATTACCCTTGAAAATACATCTCTTCCATATCTATCTGTTCCAAAAAAGTGTGCTAAAGATGGAGATTGAAGTGCCTGATTTAAATCTTGAGCATATGGATCATATGTAACTATATACTCTGAAATTAAAGCTATTACACATATAATTGCACATATACTAGCAAAAATAATTAGTTTCATATTCGTTTTCTTCTTTTTATTCATACTAACAGTTCTATTCCTTTCCTAATCTGATACGAGGATCTAAATAATGATGTACTATATCAGATATAAGATTTATTGCAACATATATAAATGCCATCCAAATAACATATGCTTGAATCATAGGATAGTCATACATATTAATAGAATCAATTGCTAACTTTCCTACGCCATCCCACATAAAAATAGTTTCAACTATGGCTGTTCCCCCAAGAAGAGAGGCAATAGATAATGTTAATAATGTAATAATAGTCATTACTGAACATCTAAATACACTTTTAAATAAAACAGTTTTATATCCGATTCCTCTAGCATAAGCTGCAATAACATAATCTTTATTTAATTCCTCTAATACTACAGCTCTTACTTGCCTAGTATATTTACATATCATTGCTATAGAAAGTGTTAATGTTGGCATAATTAAATTCTTAAAATTAGTACCACCTGCTGAACCTATAATATGTAACCATTTTAACTTTACAGAAAATAATAGAATTAATAATAGAGCTAAGAAAAATCCAGGAAGCGAATTTCCTATAAAACTTAAAATTCTTATAATATAATCGATAAATTTATTTTGAAAAACTGCTGCAATAATACCTAATGGAATAGCTATTATTATAGTTAATAATATAGATGATGACATCAAAAGAAATGTATTAGGTAATTTTGATATTATAGTACTAAATACGTCCTTACCCGAAACATAAGAATTTCCCATATCCCCTTTAAAAATTCCTAATAGCCACTCTCCATACTGAACTAAAAAAGGCTTGTCCAATCCTAGTTCACTTCTCATACTATCTTCTACCTCTTGCGAAACTACACTGCCAGTGTTCTCCAATAGTTTATCTACAGTATCTACAGTTGTTGTATTCATCATTGCAAAAGTAATAAATGTTATTCCAAATAAAATTGGTATAAGCTGCAGAAACCTTTTTCCTATATACTTTATCACTGTTTTTCTACCCTTTCTTTAATAAATTTAAAAATTAATATGATTATTAGTAATAAATTAAGTTAATTATTTTATTACTTTAATTAAAAACATTGGTGTAGATGCATAGTTAACTTTTTCCTCTTCAGACCATAATCTTTTCCAAACCTCTAAATCTACATTAATAGACGTTACTCCAATATCATTAAAAATTGAAATATCCCAATCTGGACGCATTATTTTACTTAATGGAACTTTTCTTGCTATCTCTTCCATAGATCCAATATCAGTACAAGTATAGTGATCCTCTAAGTTACTATTAGCAACTGTCTTTCTATCATTCTCATAGGCTTTTTTCTTTTCATCATCAAATAAATGATGATACCAATTAGCATCAAAATTTAATAATATTCCTTTTTTCTTCAATACCCTTATCCATTCTTTATACGCTGTAAAAGGTTTTTCTAAATTCCATGTTAAATTTCTAGAAACTACAACATCAAAACTTTCATCATTAAACTGTAAATTTTGCGCATCCATTTTTATAAAATTTATTTTCGATAATAAATCTCCGCAATTTTCCTTTGCCTTCTCAAGCATTTTATTTGTATAATCAATGGCTGTAACCTTATATCCAGCTCTAGCAAGGATTATTGAAAAAAAGCCTGGCCCACACCCAATATCTAAGATATTTATTAACTCTTTAGGCTTGTTTATTTCTTTCAGTTCATTTTCAATTTCATGTATCCATTTATTTTTTTGCATTGTAGATAATTCTTTTTTGTTAAAGTCAGAATATCCTTCTGCTCTATTTGTCCAATATTCCTCTATATCACTTGATATATCTAACATTTTATCCCTCTTTTACAACTTTTTATTAATAAATTATATCAACGGTAACTAAACTTAACAACCCTCCCCCGGGGTAATTTTTTTACTTTTTTCAAAAAAATTCATTTTAGTAAAACAAAAAAAACTAAAAGAGTTCATCTTATAGATGAATCATCTTTTAGTTTTTCATTATATTAAAGTATTATTTATCCTCTAGCTAGCTTAGTTCTTATCTTAGTTGAAACTATTTCTACTACTAATACTAAAACTATTAATCCACAAAGAATAGCACCAACTTCATCCCAGTTAAATGCATTCATTGCAAATATTAATGGTGCTCCTATTCCCCCTGCACCAACTAATCCTAATACAGATGCATCCTTTATATTTATTTCAAATCTATATATAACTGTAGAAACGAAATCTGTAAATAATTGTGGTAATATTCCATATCTTATTTTTTCAAAAGTATTACATCCTGCAGCATCTAGAGATTCTAATATTTTAGTATCTAAATCTTCTATTGATTCAATAAATAATTTAGCTATCATACCTATAGATATTACTGATACTGTAAGAACCCCTGCAAAAGCACCAGGTCCAGTTACACGAATAAACATTAATCCATAAACAAATGCTGGGAATGTTCTAAGTGCTGCTATAATAAATAATCCTATAACACTTATCCACTTAGGCATTATGTTAGTAGAAGATAAAAATGCTAACGGAACTGCTAATACTGCTCCAATTAAAGTACCTATTAAAGCTATACAAATAGTTTCTAATAATAATGCTGGAACTTCAGTTAATAACATTTCTAAATCAGGATGTAGAATTCCTGATAATACATTTTTAGCAATATCAACTCCATTTGCTTTAATTCCACTAAAATTAATTCCCTTTGAAGCCCATACTATTAAAAGTAATATAAATAATACAGTTAGGGATTTACTTATCCATGTATTTGGTTGTTTTTCTAATTGTTTTTTAACTGATAATTCCATACTACCCTAACCTTTCTCTTATATATTTACTTCCATTTTCTATAATTAAGACTGTGATAAATAACATAACAAGGATCATACCAACCCTATCATATTCTCTCCAACCAATCTTTTCATTTAATATAAGACCTATACCACCAGCTCCTACATATCCAAGTATTGCTGCTGCTCTTACATTTATCTCTAAGCTATAAAGACAAATTGATAAATATGAAGGCATTATTTGTGGCATTATTGATCCAACAAAGGCTTTTACTCTTGTAGCTCCAACAGCTTCCATAGCCTCAAAAGGTCCCATATCAACAGTTTCAATCTTTTCATATAACATTTTAGTTACTATACCAAAAGTAAATATTGATATTGCAACAGTACCTGCAAAAGTACCTAATCCAAATATATAAGTTGATATTAAAGCAATAATTAATGTTGGTAATGTTCTTGTAATACTCATTACAACTCTAACTAAATTTAAAACAACCTTAGATTTATTAATATTAACAGAGCATAACATAGCAAAAGGAATTGCTATAAAGCTTCCAATTAAAGAACCTAAAACAGATATTTTTACAGTTTCTATAAGTGGTGCAACAACTGTTTTCATATAGTTTAAATCAGGTGGAAACATATCCTTTAATATTACAAAGAACTGATTTCCTCTCTTCATTATTGTTTCAAAATTAAATCCTGTTACATTTCCTGCAACTATTAAAGCTAATATCAATCCAATTATTACAAAAGGTGTAACTGAAGTTTTAGGTTGAATTTCTTTACCATTATTTAAAACTATCTTTTCAGGCTTAAATATATTTTTTATTGTTCCTAACATAATTAAGCCCCCATTACTTCATCAGCAGCTAATTCACGGCCATATATTTGCTTTAATACTTCACTATCTACTTTTGTAGCTGGTCCATCATATACTATTTCTCCTGCCTTTATTCCAATAACTCTATCAGCATATTTTAATGCTAAATCTACATGATGAATATTAATTAATACTGACATATTTAATTCTTTATTAATCTTTTTGAAATCATCCATAACTTGCTTTGCTGTTATTGGATCAAGTGCTGCAACAGGTTCATCTGCAAGAATTATTTCTGGTTTTTGTGCTAATGTTCTAGCTAAAGCAACTCTTTGTTGTTGTCCTCCAGAAAGTTGATCCGCTCTAACATAAGCTTTATCCAATATTCCTACCTTATCTAATGCTTCTAATGCTATAACTTTATCTTCTTTAGAATATAATCCTATTATAGATTTCCATAATGGCATATCTGGTACTCTTGAAGTTAATACATTATTTATTACTGTAGTTCTAGTTACTAGATTAAAAGATTGGAATACCATTCCTACCTTACGCCTAAACTTTCTTAAATCTTTTCCTGATAAATCATTTACTTCTTGTCCATTTACAGTTAATGATCCTTCACTAATATCATGCATCCTATTAATAGTTCTTAATAATGTAGATTTACCAGCTCCTGATAAACCTATTATTGCTACAAACTCACCTTGCTTTATTTCAAGTGATACATTTTTTAGTGCATGTAATCCATTTGAATAAACCTTATTTACATTATCAAACTTAATCACAAGTTTCCCTCACATTCTAACTTTATCTTTTTTATGAATATTTTGTATATTTGACCTTTATATGCAAAAGGAGTCCATGCCTAACATGAACTCATCTTTATAATTAATAAAATAAAAAATATTTTATTTTAAAATTATTGCATAGACTTAATTAATTCTTGTGCTTTTCTTTCTGCATCATAATCAGAATTGTTTCCAATTTCATATCCCTTATGACTATATATTGAAATAATTTTTAGTCCTTCTTCTGTATTTCCTATGTTAATGAAAGCTTGTTGTATAGCTTTCTTTAATTCAGGAGTCATTGATGAATCTTTAGTAACAGATATTGTATCATTATAAACACCGTCTGTTACACCAATAACATTTGTTTCATCCCATATAGAAGCTGTTCTTCCAAAATTAGAATTCCATTGTTCAGCATAGTCTAAACGAGCATCAGCATAAGTTACCATTACATCGATTTGACCACTTGCTAATTGAGATAATGATGTTGCATAGTTATCTAAAGCTACCTTATTCTTAAGATCTGTTATTGATATTCCAAAGTTTTCTTGTAACCAAAGGCTTGGATAAATATATCCTGCTGGTGAAGTTGTGTTTGATGAAATTCCCCATGTAGCATTTTGAATATCTTCTAAAGTTAACTTTTCACCATTATTAATTTTTGCAGCTAACTCTTGCCCTTTTTCACTTGGACCAGCAATTATTAATGATCTGTAGTATTTAACTTTCTTATCTGTATTTTCTGTTGGAGAAGTATTCCAATCAGCAGGATTTTCTGAATCATGATTTAATCCAAATCTAGTTGCTGTTAATGCAACATCTACACCATCATCATATAATACGTAAGTTCCTCCTGGAATAAATCCAACTTGAGCTGTTCCTGAAGATAATGCTTCACCAACTGCTTCAAAACTTGTACCAACTTCAATTTTTACTTTTTCAAAATCATATCCTAATTTTGATAATTCCGCCTTTAACATTTCTGATAATGGCTTAGTTGCTTCTTGAATTTCTGCTGGATCTCTTGATGGTACAAAGTATACAACTAATTCTTTATTAGCTGATGACTTTGAACCGCATCCAACTAACATTGACATACTTAGTACTAAAACTGAAAGTAATGCTAAAAATTTTTTCATTTGTCCTCTCCATCCTTAAATTTTTTATCCTATTTTTCACTTATGTATTATAACATAATATTCAACATTTTTATATATTTTTTTTGATTTTTTTCATATTTGTGTATACTTTTTATTTAATTGTATATATTATATTTTTCCCATACATCCGCTTGAAACTTTTTATTTTTTACCATAAATTTTAATTTTTGTACAACTATTATAAATTATAGGAAAATTAAAACTTTATAAATTATATATAAAAAAGAGCAATAGAAAATCTGAGGGCACTGAAAAAGTGTCTTTCGGAATAAAAGACCTAAAAAATTTTTTTAAGACAATTTTTTAGGTCTTTTA
>OGYI01002118.1_pt1 | contig 16159 bp, 10 predicted proteins | sample 1576521 | NCBI WGS metagenome assembly OGYI01 (sample SAMEA3541484, study PRJEB24748) | human gut metagenome | biome: human gut; feature: human-associated habitat; material: faeces | place: China | collected 2012
TACACGATTCATCATGGGAAAATATCTTTCAGAATAAAATTTTTGAATAATTTCAGATAATAAAAAAGACAGCTTCGAACGCTGCCTTTTAGGAGAAGGTATTTTTACTATGGGGTATAGCAAAAACTATATATAATGTATTGGGGGGTTTTTACAGTGATTATAGTACCATGGATCTACACAGAAGTGTGCACAAACTTCACAAAAGTTTGGCATCGTTTTTGTGCACTATGTATACAGAAAAAAGGCTCTGCCGGAAAGTTTTTCCCGGCAGAGCCTTTTTCTGTCATTTTGACCATCCAGATCTTTTATGCTTCAAATAATGCTTCAAACTCTTCGCGTGTAATCTTTTCTTTCTCCAGAAGAAGTGCTGCACAGCGGTCAAGCACATCCCGATGCTCGGCAATGATTGTTTTTGCCTTCTCATAAGACTCATCAATGATACGCTTTACTTCCACATCAATGGCAGAGGCAATTCCCTCACTGTAGCTGTGTGCATGTGCCAGATCACGTCCGATAAATACTTCATCGTCATCATCTTTGTAGCAGATCAGGCCGATATTCTCGGACATTCCATACCGTGTCACCATATCGCGCGCCATCTTGGTGGCCTGCTTGATATCCTGGGAGGCACCTGTGGTAATATCATCAAATACCAGTTCCTCTGCAACACGTCCTCCGAGATCTACCACGATCTCCTGCAGCATACGTCCCCTGGAGTTAAACATCTCATCCTTCTCCGGAAGCGGCATGGTATAACCCGCAGCCCCGGCACCGGTTGGGATAATGGATACCGTATGCACCGGTCCCACATCCGGCAGAAGATGAAACAGAAGGGCATGTCCGGATTCATGATATGCTGTAATTTTCTTTTCTTTTTCGGAAATCACACGGCTGTGTTTCTCCGCACCGATTCCCACTTTGATGAATGCTTTCTGGATATCTGCCTGCTGAATATATGCCCGGCTTTCTTTTGCTGCAAGAATGGCAGCCTCATTCAGCAGATTCTCCAGATCTGCTCCTGTAAATCCCGCAGTCGTCTGTGCGATCTGTTTTAAATCAACGTCATCTCCCAGCGGCTTGTTCTTTGCATGAACCTGAAGAATTTCTTCACGGCCTGCCACATCCGGTCTTCCGACTACAATCTTTCGGTCAAAACGTCCCGGACGCATGATCGCCGGATCAAGAATATCCACACGGTTGGTTGCTGCCATCACGATAATTCCCTGATTAACACCAAATCCATCCATCTCAACAAGCATCTGGTTTAAGGTCTGTTCGCGCTCATCATGACCGCCTCCCATACCTGTACCGCGGCGTCTGGCCACAGCATCAATCTCATCGATAAATACGATACACGGTGCATTTTTCTTGGCATCCTCAAACAGATCACGGACACGCGAAGCTCCGACACCGACAAACATTTCTACGAAATCGGAACCGGAAATACTAAAGAACGGTACTCCGGCCTCGCCTGCAACGGCTTTTGCCAGAAGTGTCTTACCGGTTCCCGGAGGTCCGACTAAAAGCACACCTTTCGGAATACGTGCACCAAGGTTTGTATACTTCTTTGGTGCACGCAGAAAGTCCACCAGTTCCCCAAGTTCTTCTTTTTCTTCTTTCAGACCGGCGACATTCTCAAATGTCATATGGTTATCTTCCTCGGTGGAAAGCTTTGCACGGCTTTTTCCAAAATTCATCATTTTACCGCCGCTGTTGTTTGCTGCCGCATTGTTGCTCATAATCATAAACAGAATGAAGATGGCACCAAAAATAAGAAGATATGGCAGAAGTGTCATAATCCAGCTCTCTGACGGCACATCATCCACAACAAACTGGGTAAAATCCTTTTCTTTTAATTCTTTCTGGATCTCGTTCACATCTGAGGTATACATCCGTTCCGTAGAACCATCTTTCAGTTTGATATTCAGATAACCGGTCGGTACTTCACGGTTCTGCTCTACCCTGATACTGACAACCTTTTCCTCACTGATGGCTTTCCAGAGATTATTCTGTGTGAAATCACTGGTTGTACTGTTGTTGGTAAATGTATACCACAAAATAATCACAAGCAGGATCAGCATCGCATAGACACCAAATCCTCCAAATCGGGGTCTGTTCTTTGTATTCAATGTACTACTCTCCTTTTTTTAATCCGCATCTTCCACGAATCCGATATACGGAAGATTACGGTATCTCTGATCGTAATCAAGACCAAATCCGACTACGAACTTATCCGGTATCACAAATCCGGTATAATCCACCTGCAGGTTTTCTACCACCCGGCGATCCGGTTTATCCAGCAGCGTACAGATCGTAAGAGTTTTTGGATTACGACTCTCAAACAGCTGCATCAGCCGGCTTAATGTATTTCCGGAATCCACAATATCTTCCACAACGATCACGTTCTCTCCTTCAATCGACTGTTCCAGATCCTTCTTGATATTTACGACACCGGAAGAATGGGTCTGTGCTCCATAACTGGATGCTGATATAAAATCGATCGTCATTGGCAGCGCAATCCGCTTTGCAAGTTCTGTTGTGAAAAAGATAGATCCTTTCAGGATACAGACCAGATAAACCGACTCGCCTTTGAAACGTTCCGTGATCTGTGCACCGATCTCTGCAATCCGCTGATTTAACTGTTCCTCGGTCAGATATACCGATATCTCATGTTTCTTACTGTAATCCATCCTCTTATCCTCCTTCAATGGCTGCTATTACTGGCAGTGATCTCCAACACCCATCGGGTTGCATCGGAAATCCCTGTGCCATATGCCATACGCCCTCCGACAATCCAGAAGATTTCATCCTCCCCGGCCAGAAGCAGCTGCTCATCTCTATGCGATGCCGGAATCTTTTCATTGACGAAATAATCCTCCAGCTTCTTGTGATGTCCTGCCGCATCCAGCACAAAATAGTCTCCTTTTCGGCGGTTACGTATAGCTAAACTATCTTTTATCTTATCATAATCAAACCATTTCGTATACATTTTTCGTGGAATTTTATCGGTATTCCCATCATACGGAAACTTTTTAAACGAAAATTTCCATTCACCGGCCAGCAGATTTTCCGGCAGCCGGTCCGTATCTATCGGCAGACAGATCTTTTCCGTTTCCTTTCTTTTTCCCATGATTTCGATCACATTGTAAACTCTTGTGGCGGTCAGCCCATAGGGCAGTTTTACATATCTTCCGGTCTGTTTTTCCAGAAGGTCCGCCACTGCCTGCAAATGTGCCGCCGTAATATCTTTGCATGCCCCGGCAGCTTTCCAGACAGCTTTGCGGATCAGCCGCATCCGGACAGCCTGCGAAAGCTCTGCCAGCCCGTCCGTATCCAGTTTCACATTTTTCCTCTCCCCGGAAATAAATTTTTTCTCCAGGGAAACCGTCTCTTCTTCCAGATAATCTCTTACCTGCTGCAGCTGTTCCATCGCCGTCTGCATATGCTGTACCGCCTGCGGATTCATCTTTATCAGTTCCGGAAGCACCCTCTTTCGCATCCGGTTTCTGCTGTAGGACTCGTTGGCATTGGTACTGTCCGTACAATACCCCTGCCCCCGTTCCTCCAGAAATTGTTCGATCTGTTCCCTGCTGCACTGCAAAAAGGGACGGATATAGATTTCCCCGTTTGTTCCTGTCCGCTGTGGACGCATCCCGCACAGTCCATCCAGTCCGCTTCCCCGGATCAGCTGAAACAGCATGGTCTCCGCATTGTCTTCCATATGATGCGCCAGTGCGATCCGGACGTTTCTGTCCTGCCCGGCTGCATCCGCAAACACCTGATATCGCAGAATTCGTGCCGCCTCTTCTTCTCCCAGATGATGTATTTTGGCATAACGTGGAACATCAACATTCCGGATATGACAGACAATCCCCCGTTGTTTACAGAGCTGTTCCACAAACACCGCATCATTTTTACTCTCTTCTCCACGAATTCCATGCTCCACGTGGATAACCTCAAGTGAAAAATTCATTTTCGTGGAAAGTTCATACAGAATCAGGCACAGACAGACAGAGTCCGCACCGCCGGACACTCCAACGAGTACCCTGCCTCCCTCCGGCACCATATTCCACTTTCTCATAAATTTTTCTACCTGTACGATCATTATTTCTCCCAGATTCCGCTTACCACTATTGTCATATCATCCGGTGCATGTCCTCCTGTAAAAAGCATCACATGTTCCATCAGCTTTTCAGCAAAAGTACCTGCGTTCTCTGTTTTTATCTCTTTTATCATTTCCGCGAGCTTTTCTTCCGGATTTTTCACATGTAGATATTCTAACACACCATCCGTAACCATGACAAGGAAATCCCCATGTGTGAGCTTTCTGTGGATGACATCCCCGGTACAGGACGCATCGACTCCCGCCGGAAGTGTGGACGCCCGCAGGCACTCCACCCGGTCTTTATGTTTCAGAAAAGATGCTGCTGCACCGATTTTGGTAATCGTCATCTGCCCACTGTACAGATCCAGATCCATGAAATCCAGTGTAGAGTAAGACTCACAATCTCCCTGCAGAACCATTGCCGAATTCATCATGCGGATAGCTGTCTCCTGAGGAAATCCTGCTTCCATAAATTTCTGCATCAGCTCTACCACCATATCGCTTTCCCGGAATGCAGACGGTCCGCTTCCCATACCATCAGAGACACATACATGATAATGCCCATTTTCCATCGAAAACAGAGAAAAGTTATCTCCACTGACACTTGATCCCTCTTCTTTTTCCGAAGCAACCCCGGATAATGCATAAAAGCAGGTATCTTCATACGCTGTAATCATAACCGGTTCCTGTGTCAGTATGGATCTGGTATCCTCTTTCAGCCGGACCGCCATGCCTGAAGCACGCTCGAGCGCTTTTCGATAATTTTTAACAGGAATTCCGCCTCCCCACTTACTTGCCACCAAAGCGGTCACCATGCGCCGCTTTTCTTTGTCCTCATAAACATGTATCTGTTTTACATCCAGTCCCCGTTCCCTTGTCTCAAACGCAATTTTTGCCAGCAGAACACGCTCTGTCCGGTCCATACACCGGATTCCCTGATCCCAGTCCTGCAAAGCATCCGCCATCGCATCCAGCTGATCCGCGATTACCTTGCGGTTCTCCTGCAGGCGGTGATACCATGCCTCATTGAGTTCCATACGGGAAAAAGCCCAGATTGCCTCTTCCACCATCCCGGAATAACGCGGACACTCTTCCATAAAATTCTGACTTAAAATTTCTTCTTTGGTACTGTGTTGTGCAACTGCCTGCAGCATCCGGCGGATTTTTATCCAGAAATCCGGTTTCTGCTGCTCTAAACACACGACACATCCCTCGCAGTCCGCACACAGCTTTCCGGTAATCTCCTGGGCAAGAATATCCAGATGGTCCTGCTGTTTTGGCTTTTGCCTGCCGTCCATCGCGGCAAATGCCACGGAAAGCTCGTCAACTGCCTCTGCAAATGCATGAATCCGCCCCTGAGGATCCATTCCAACCATCGTTTCCACGCCTTCCTCTTCCACCCGGTTCTTATGTCTCTCCCGGAAAATCTGACTGCCCATTCCGATTCCATAATGGAACAATACTGCCAGTGCAAACACGATCACACCTTCGCTGATGCCAAGGATCAATGCCTTTTTCTCCATATTCAGAATCAGAAGTCCCGATGTATTCATCGCGATCGTTGTAATTCCCGCAATCATTCCTGCCGTCCATCCGCTGCAGCGCCTGTTTGCCCATATATAAAACCGGATTGCGATTCCCAGTACAAAAAGAATAAACAGATATTTTACAATCGCAGCCACCGGCATGCACCAGCCCATTCCCACAACCAGTCCTATGTATAGCAGAAAATTTCTCTTTTTATCCAGACAGCATGCCGTGTAAAATGCCGGCACCACCGGATAATATCCCATGATACATAACATACTTGCCGCCAGCCCGAATACTGCATAGATCATTTTTCCGATCAGCGATCCTATCCCCATTGTTTTCCATTGTCCTGTACGCATGATACACCTCCAAAAAATTGTTTTCGAGGGACAAGTATACACAGACAATGACGCATATTCTGTCAGATTTTCTGTGGTTTTCAAAAAAGTTTTCGCTCAAATCTTCCATCAATGCATTAAAGAAAAAGAAGAACCTGTTCAGACAGATTCTTCTTTTCTACTTCTTTTCCTTGAAGATGATTTCATTCTTATAAGTCAGTCCAAGCTTGCTTTTTGCCACATCTTCAATATATTGTGAGGATTTCATATACGTCTCAAGATCATCTATCTCCGTAGATCTCTCGGTTTCTTCCTCATACTGCTGTTGTAATTCTTTTTCTTTTGCCGCATATTCCGCATCTTTTGAACGTATCCTGCAGATCTGAACCGTCATGACAACCAAAAATGCAAGCACAATGATCATGATTCCTGCAGTACCGCTTCCACGGCGACGCTTTTTAGTTTTTCTCATGTTCTTTCTCCGATTCTTCAGGCTTCTTTCTTTTACGAAGCTTATTTAACTTTATTGTAGTCATTTCCCGGAACTTTTTCAACCTCTTTTTCAGATAATGAATCTTTTCCGTCAGATACCGCATAACAAACCGACTGCAGAAACTGTAATAAATCCACGCTCCCAGAAGGCTTCCCAGGAGTACATAGCCCCGGATTTTTCCATTATTTACCTGACAGAGATGCAGAAAAAAACAAAGCGAAATGACCATCCAGTATACCAGATCCTCTAAGGAAATCATAAAGATCCCATGCGGAAAAATTCTACGAACTACACGGATTCCGTCATATGCCGCAAATGCTATCATCCCAAACAGAAAAAAATGTACAAAAATCCTGCCCTCTTCCACTTAACCGAACCACTTTCCAAAGACACCCCGGCCAGGTGTTCCGGAATATTGAAGCATATCCACGGTTCCATCAATTTCCACTTCTTTTTTCTGCAGGTCCAGCCGGTTTACGTGAAGTTCTTTTCCCTTAATCGTCAACCGTCCGAGTTCTGTGTCAAGGATAATCTCATTTGCATCAAAATTTACAACATCCGTTACACCGGTAAAACTTCCGCTTTTCCGGTTCTGCAGGATCAGCTTATGCTGCCCTGTGCTGTTTGACTGTCCTCTTTCTTCCATACAAGCGCCCTCCTGTTAAAGAGTATGCGCCACACTTCTAGGATATGTATTCAAACAGATCTTTCGCCTGTTCTTTTTTGGTCGTATCCTGAATATCCGTAACACGCACTTTTACGGATTTCTGTCCAAACAGAATTTCTATTTCGTCTCCGACTTTTACATTAGTGGATGCCTTGGCAGGTTTTCCGTTTACCATAACACGTCCTGCATCACAGGCTTCATTGGCGACCGTTCTTCGCTTGATCAGGCGTGATACTTTTAAAAATTTATCTAATCTCATATTATTTCTCCTTATAACAGAAAAGAGAGCGTCCAATGACGCTCTCCCACATATTCCACCAGAATTAGTTCAGGGAATCCTTTAAAGCCTTACCTGCTTTAAACTTCGGTGCCTTAGAAGCTGGGATTGTGATTTCCTGCTTTGTCTGTGGGTTTCTTCCAACTCTTGCTGCTCTCTCAGAAACCTCGAAAGTACCAAATCCAACTAACTGGATCTTCTCACCCTTCTTCAGCTCCTCAGCAACAACATCTGTGAATGCCTTAACTGCTGCTTCAGCGTCTTTCTTTGAAATCTCTGCCTTCTCAGCTACTGCTGCAACTAACTCTGCTTTGTTCATGTTAAAATTCCTCCTATGGATTCCTATATTATATAATTCGAGTTCCTTCTCTCAAATTACTTACAAATCTATTTATACTTGTTTTCCATCCTTTTGTCAAGGAAAAATGCGATATTTTCGGGCTTTTGGGCACTTAAAAACAACCAAAATTCTGTCCGAAAAACCGTCATTTTGACACAAGCGAACTGGAGGATGTCATACTGGAAATCAGATCCTTGAGTGTATCAAGCTCTTCCTGCCGGTTCTTGTACTCGCTCTGACTGCTGCTTTCTGAACTGCTCTGACTGCTCCCCTGTGAGCTGCTCTGGCTGCTGCTTTCTGAGCTGCTCTGACTGCTGCCTGTTTCACTGGAATCTTCATCCGCGAGATTGATAACAATTGTCGATTTCTCCGAGTTGACATATAAGTTCCGCTTCCAGGTATCATAATCCGAAGAATATACCGTAATTGTATGGCTTCCATAGGTTAATTTCACCGGCTTCTCATAGTCCGTTTCTTTTCCGTCAATTGACAGCACCGCATCTTTTGCATCGATGACAAACTGCACCTTTCCGTAAGACGGTCCTTCGCCTTTTAAGGTGTCAAGATCCACATTTGTAGTCTCGCCACGCGTAATCGTCACTTCCGTACTGCCGCCCCACCCGTCATTGGCTACGCGAAGTTCATAGGTTCCTTCCGGCACCTGAATCTCCATATCCGGTGTAATTTCCGCAAAAATCTTTGTGCCCAGCTGCAAAAAACTTTCTTCAAACAGTTTGGTGTTGGACAGTGCAAGCGTTCCCTGTGCGGTTGTCACACGCACCGCAAGAATGTTTTTATCCCTGCCGACAACGCTTAACGTATCCCCATCCGACAAATCCGTCATCTGGATTCTTTTATCTCCGGAAAACACAATCGTGTCATCCGTATAGCGATATTTTCCATCTCCGATCTTTAGCATGTCCAGATCCGGATTTACCGAAAACCGGGTGATATTGTCGTATACCCATGCCTGATCCGAAATCCGGGCTTCCGTGAGGATTCCTTCGCTGTCTACATCCCCGATGGTCACAAGCAGACCGGGTTCAAAACTTGTCACAGGTGTCCGGTTTCCGTATTTGTCATAAAAACGGGTGCCTGTTCCGTAATAATACCGGTATTCCATTCCATCCGCATACCGGTACAGCTGGAGACTTTCCTGAATCTGATCGACTGCGGTCAGCAGAAACTCTTCGGACTTTTCCGTTTCCGTGGAATTCTCCTGTGTTTCCTGTGTATTCCGGTCTGCGATGGAATGATGAAAATAGGTAACTCCGTCATCTGTCGTCTCCTCCTGCTGTCCACATGCCACAAGCAGACACAGCCAAAAAAGCAGACTCAAATATGTAATTGTTTTTTTAATTCTGTCTCTTCTCATATCCTTAGTATAGCTCATTCTTCACAGAAAAGAAAACAAATTTTCCAGAAAATGTTCCCTTGCCGGCTCCGCTGCAATCAGCCGGTTTAATTTTTCAATATCTCTGCCGGATACCCATGCTTTATGCGAGTTACTGTAGTGATTGGATACTTTCCAGAATTTCTCTGGAAACAGAAGCAGCACATGCAGCAGCTGTTTTTCTTCCTTGCACAATTTTCTCTGCTTTTCATAGGCTTCCAGAATATGTTTTCCCATGTCCGTACTCCAACTGTTTTTTTCCAGAATCTTACGCAGATAGTTTGCCAGATCCACCATCTGTTCTCCGTAAAACAGATTTTCATAATTTACGAGCCGGACCCCCTGTGCTGTACGAAGCATATTATGCTGGTTACAATCCCCGTGACAAAACCCCCTGGTTCCCCCCTGGTCTTTTCGCTCCTGCAGCATCCCGACCGCTTCTTTCGCCTGTGCGATATAATGCGTATACTGTTCCCAGAATGACCGCTCAAACTCGTTTCGGTTTTTTCTTGACTGCACAAAATTTTTTACCAGGATCAGTTCCCGGTAATGCCGGTAATAGAGCACTGCCGGTTCATTCTTTGTATTTTTCATAAAATCCGGAATTTCCGTAACACAGGATGAAACACAGCAATGAAACCCTGCCAGCGCCTGGGCACCGGCAGCTACATCTTTCTCCCGACCTGTCTGGCATTCATTTCCCTCTACCAGATCTTTCAGCCAGAAACGCATGCCACTTTCATCCGTTACCACACACTGCCCGTCTTTTGTCAGACTGACCTGTTCCACCGGATATCCCTTTTCCTGCATGCTGCATAATATTTCGCGCACAAATTTTGCGCGTTCTGCAGATCCCCGAAACGGTGCAAGTACTTTTTTCCCCTGATCCGTCTCACAGCAAAACACACCTCTGCCTTTCGTGATCTGTTTTATTTCTATGTCATATTGCTCCAACATTGCTTCCGGCTGATAATACAAAATGAAACCCCTCCCACATGACTTGAATCTATTTTCATCATATGGAAAGGGTGTCTTATTTATTCCTGTTTTGTCTGTTGCAATTGCAAAGCAAGTGCAAGCAGCGTCTCTTTATTATTCAGTTGCGGTTCATCAAGAACTTGTTCATACAGTGCCTGCAACACTTCTCCCATTTCTTTGCCCGTTTTCATTCCCTGTGCAATCAGATCCCTGCCGTTTATGGCAAGATCCTTTTTCTGCACACACTGGTGTTCTTTTAATATCTCACGATAAGTTTCTTCGTAGGCATCAATATAGGAAAGCTTTTTCTGCCGCTCATACATGCTCTGCGCCAGTGTATCTGCACGCTTTACCGCAAACAGAGCCTCCATATTTTCCACTCCGATCCTGCTGATCGCACGGCGCACATTGCGCGGTGTCACGGCCGGACGGTCATCATGATAGCGCACGAGCAGGCATACGCGTTTTATTGTTTCGTTGTCAAACTTCAACCGCCGCAAAATAACCCGTGCCATTTCCGCACCTTCTGCCGGATGTCCTTTAAAATGATTCTGCCCTTTTTCATCTGTCGTTACACACACCGGTTTGGCCACATCATGAAGCAGCATGGTCAGGCGCAGAATCCGGTCCTGTTGGACTTCCTGCATGGCATGAATGGTATGTTCCCCCACACTGTAACAATGATGTTTCGTAATCTGCGGGGTTTCCATCATCCTGTCAAACTCCGGGAGAAATACTCTGGAAAGTCCCAGCTCATATACCGTACGCATCTCCTCCGGATGTGCAGAGGTGAGCAATTTCACCATTTCGGTCTGGATTCTCTCCGCACTGACTTTCTGTAAATTGTCTGCCAGATCTGCCACAGCCTGTCTGGTTTTCTCCTCAATGGAAAATCCAAGCTGTGCGGCAAAACGCACGGCGCGCAGCATACGCAGCGCATCCTCTCCAAACCGGTCATGCGGTATCCCCACACAACGGATCACGTGCCGTTTGAGATCTCCAATTCCATCAAACGCATCCACCAGCCCAGCCGTATCGTTATACGCCATGGCATTGATCGTAAAATCCCGGCGTTTCAAATCCTCTACCAGATTTCCCGTAAAAGTCACAGTTTTCGGATGTCTGGCATCTTCATACTCCCCGTCAATCCGGTAGGTGGTCACTTCATACCCTGTATGATCGAGCATAACTGTAACGGTCCCATGGGCAATGCCCGTATCAATCGTATGGGAAAACAGGGATTTGACCACCTGTGGTCTGGCCGAAGTTGTGATATCCCAATCCTGCGGACAGCGCCCCAAAAGGGTATCCCTGACGCATCCCCCTACAGCATAGGCATCATACCCCTCCTGCTGGAGTCTGTGTATTATTTGCTTTACGTGTTCTGGTAATTGAATTTTCATAAAAATGCGTAGTGTCCTTTTTCCCCTGTTTTGACTTTATATAAAATCTCATCTGCGCTACGGATTAATTCATTAATATCTTCCTCTTTTCTCACATCCCCTGCGCTTGCAATTCCGATGGAACAGGTAATCCTTGATTTTTCCGTTGTCGTAATTGCATGTCCGAGATATTTTTCAATCTGTTGCTGAAATCCCTGCGTGGCATTGATCTTCTCGTAAATTCCTTTTGCAATATTTTCCAAAATCTCATGATCATCCGTATTTAAAATCATGATAAATTCATCTCCACCATATCGCGCAACAAAGCCTCTGCCTTTGGATGCCTTCTGGAAAATCTTTGCCATTTCCTTTAAAATCAGATCCCCGACGTCATGTCCAAATGTATCATTGTAGTGTTTAAAGTTGTCCAGATCGATAAACATCAGCCCAACATGATGTGCTTTTTTTGACATACTGTAACACTCAATCATCTTCTGGATTTCCTCATACATACCGGCACGGTTATAGATTCCGGTAAGCAGATCGGTGACAGCTGCTTCCTGCAGCTTCCGGTTCATCATATAAATTTTATCATTGGCTTCCATCCGGTTGATCGAATATTCCATCTCTCGAAAGAGCAGGGAATAAATTCTCAGATCATCCTCATTGAGCATATAGCGCTCGATGGACCCATGCCAGTTATCTTTCATACTGACATACGTAATCAAAAGACTGGTCAGCTTTCCGTTTTTCATAAACGGTACTGCCACAAAGGAACATACATCATCCACACCAAAATATCCGATGGTATCCTGATGTTCCAAAAAACTGTCACTGATTTTTGACACGGCAAACCCCTCTGGATATTCCAGCATGGTGTTTCCGATTCCTTCGATCACTTCCTGTGTCATTTCACACTTGGTGTCGTTATAAAGTACATGTGCCCCATCCTCATGGTAACAGATGTACAATGCACAATCCAGACTGAAATGATTCATGAATGTATTAAAGGCATTCTGTACCATTGCCTCTACATTGCTTCCGCTCACATCAATCAGCTTCTGCCATGTGGAAATAAACTCCATCTGTCTGCGGGAGGTTGCATAATCCTGGAAAAGTCCTTCCTGTTTAATCAGCAATTCGATATCTTCTTCCTGCACCGCACACGTTTCCGGATGCTCTCCCAGATCGATCTCCTGCAACAGATTCATTGGAAGTAGCCGTGCCGCCTGCGCATTGATCTCCTCATGCTGCAAAAGAGTCGCGCGTTCTATCTGGCAGCGCTCACTGCGTCCCATTTCTTCAAAAAGAGTCATTCTCTCCTTTCGGAACAACCGGTAACTAAAAAACTGGTTTCCTTCTGCCTGCAGCAAAAAACGCTCCGCCTGTTCAAAACCGGCCAGTGCATCTTCCTGTCTGCCGTCCATACGATTGAGCATCGCTGTGGAAAACATATATAAGAACATGTCGTCATCACACTTTGCATAATCATGAATGATTTCTTCGTTCTCATTATCTTTTTCTTTTTCAATGATATAATTTAAAAACTGTCTGCAGTTCAATAAATACCGCTCACAGTTGAAGCGATCCTGCTGCATAATGCTCACAAGTGCCAGCAAACCGTATAATTTTGACAGATTACATACGCGCAGGCTGTTCAGATGTAATTTTTCAATCACCTTCATAGCCATCAGCAGATCATGTTCTGCCCTCGCATATTTCTCCTGCATGATATAGTTCAGCGCGCGGTTATAAAATACTTCCGCGATATCCTCCGGAAGACGCAGATGATAAAATACCTCAATCGCGCGGTTATAATAATTCTCCGCCAGCTGGTTCTTTCCCATGGCACTCAGATTATAGCCGATTCCGGATAAAATTCTGCCCTCATAAATATCATCTCTGGACTTCATGAACTGATATGTACGCACAGAATACAGCATCGCGATCTCATTCATGCCATTGGTCGCTGCAAGCATGATATTTTTCTGATATGCATCGTATACCAGCTGTTCATTTCCGATTTCTTTTGCCAGCGCGACACCCTTACTAAAATACAAAAGAGACGCCTCAGAGCGGTACGCCCTTGCAACCATCTCCGGCCGGTTATCATACGCATAAATATAAATATGTGCCAGATGGTTCCGATAATTGTTCTGCATCAGTTTTTCAATCAATCCCTCATCAATCGGGATATCCTGAACACAGAAGAAGATATTATACCAGCCGGACATCCGCGCCATAACCGATAAAAGTTCTGCTTTAAATATCTGTTTTTCGTTCCCGCTTTTTTCGGCTTCTTCCTTTGCATACTGCGCATACATCTCAGCCTGCTGCAGTTTTCCCTGATACATCAGACAGGTTCCCTTTAAAAAAGCACACTCACTGCGGTAAAACAAATCTTTCCGGACCGATGGCAGGCGCATGGCAGAATCCACCATCTCCAGTGCTTTTGAAAGTTCCGCCCGCATAATAGCTGTGCGCGTATACAAAAGATAAAAATTCCGAAGCGTTACCTCCTCAATAAAAATATCCTCAAATTTAAGCTTGTACTCCAGTTTCTGCAAGTAAAATTTTGCCTGATCACAATCCAGAAAACTGAGAATCGTTTCTACTTTTCTGAGCATATGTGCATAGTTTTTATCCTCTGCAATATCCTCTGCCTTCTCCCGGTCTCTGTGCTTTCCGGAACTTCCGATGTGATAGATCTGGCTGCTGTCTTCAAGTTTTTCGACAATCGCATCCCACACATCGTTTGCCGTATCCAGCCGTGGCTGCATCTCGTTTACACCCAGCACAATTCCGATTTTAGAAGAAGGATCTGTCACAAGCCGGTAAATAAGTTCCATCGAACTGCGTCCCACCAGCTGAAACCGGTTGATCACAATCAGAATCGGACGATATTCTGTCAGTTTCTTTAACATGGCAACGATTGCATCTGTCATGCGCCGCTGCTCATACTCTACTTCGTTTAACAGTACCCCTTCTTCTCTTTTGCAGACACCGTCTTCGTAGTACCCCAAAAATAACGAACGGTGCAGTTCATAGGTTTTGCATTCCCGTAAAAAAGAATCAAAATCGCCCTTTACAAATTGCCGGAACATATCGCAGATAATATCTAAAAAAGGTGCATATGCTCCGGATAACTTTTCATATTGCAATTCACAACAGGCAAAAAAAACGTTATCGTCTTCCTGATAACGTTTTTTATTCTCCAGCCCGGACACAGAAAAGTCATTGTTATAGCTTGCCATAACAATGTTCTTTTCTGTATTTCCGATTCTGTGATATACCTGATCAATTACGCCATTAAAATACTTTTCAATCATGGCTCCAACCCCCTCTTTGAAATCCATAATCCCGGCTGATTTTTAATATGCCTTGCCCCAATATACCAGCTTATGTGCCGGTTTTCCACAGCATACACAAACATCTGAAATCTGTTCCTGATCATTAAACGGCATACAGCGTGAGGTTACTGCCAGATCTTCTTTGATCTTGTCCTCACATGCCTGATCTCCGCACCACATACCACGGATGAATCCCGGTTTATTTTCTGCAATATCCTTAAATTCTTCGTAATTATGTGCATCCCAGATATGTGCATCACGATGTGCCTTTGCACGCGCAAACATATCTTTCTGAACGGTCTCTAACAGTTCCGGAATCTTTGTCTCGATCTCATCCAGGGAAACCTCAATTTTCTCTCTGGTATCTCTGCGGACAACCACACATTTATTTGCCGCAATATCTTTCGGTCCCAGTTCCACACGAAGCGGAATTCCACGCATCTCCTGCTCAGAGAATTTCCATCCCGGACTCTTATCGGAATCGTCCAGTTTTGCACGGCAGACTTTTCCCAGACGCTCACGCACTTCGTTTGCCTTATCCAATACGCCATCCTTCTGCATCTGGATCGGGATAACCATTACCTGTGTCGGTGCTACCTTAGGTGGCAGAACCAGACCATCATTGTCGCCGTGAACCATGATGATGGCTCCGATCAGACGTGTTGTCATTCCCCACGAAGTCTGGTGTACATACTGTAATTTATTCTGTTTATCGGTATACTGGATACCAAATGCCTTTGCAAATCCATCTCCGAAGTTGTGACTGGTTCCGGACTGCAGGGCTTTTCCATCATGCATCAGTGCCTCGATGGTATAGGTGTCTTCCGCACCGGCAAATTTTTCTTTTTCTGTCTTCTGTCCGCGGACAACCGGCATGGCAAGGAACTCTTCACAGAAATCTGCATACAGATTCAGCATCTGGATGGTACGTGCCTGTGCCTCCTCTGCGGTTGCATGCGCTGTATGCCCCTCCTGCCACAGGAATTCTCTGGAACGCAGAAACGGACGGGTTTCCTTTTCCCAGCGTACTACGGAACACCACTGGTTGTACACCTTTGGCAGATCACGGTAAGACTGGATCAGATTTTTATAAAAATCGCAGAACAGTGTCTCAGAAGTAGGTCTGACGCACAGACGCTCCGGTAGCTGATTGAGTCCGCCGTAAGTCACCCATGCGACTTCCGGTGCAAATCCTTCCACATGATCCTTCTCTTTTTCCAGAAGGCTCTCCGGAATAAACATCGGCATATATACATTCTCTACGCCTGTTTCTTTGAATCTGCGGTCTAATTCATGCTGTATA
>OGYI01002124.1_pt1 | contig 16065 bp, 13 predicted proteins | sample 1576521 | NCBI WGS metagenome assembly OGYI01 (sample SAMEA3541484, study PRJEB24748) | human gut metagenome | biome: human gut; feature: human-associated habitat; material: faeces | place: China | collected 2012
TTTCCTTTTCTCCTGCGTAAATCCGAGAATCGTCGGGGTTCCGGATGTAATTGCATTCTCCATGTTCAACGGTAAGAGGAAGAACTTCGACAAGCGCGTCGAGGCCGTGAGGACCATCATCGAGCGGTTCGGGCTCAAGGCAGCCGCACCCACCGACTTCGACGGCCTACCCGTCACTAACCCGCAGCGCTGGCGCTACTGGGACGGCAAGTCCGACACCGTCCGGCACAACTGGCAGCTCTTCCGCAGCGCCGTGACCTACGCTGATGGCAACGCAGGCGAACGGGCTGAGCTCATGCGGCTCTTCGACGTTGTGCACGCACAGGGTAACATCGGCGACGCGAACCTGACCATGGCGCTATTCTGGGCGAGGCCGAAGACCTTCCTGCCCATCGACAACAACACGCGCATCTACCTCTGGAACCGCTACGACGTGGCCGTCCCGACGCCGCTCAAGGGCGACGGGTACCTCGCGCTCCTCGACGAGGTGCGGGAGAAGGCAAAGGCCGACTTCACCATAGTGTCGCACGAGGCGTGGGAGCTTGGGGGATGGGTGCCCGCGCCCAGCGAGTACGACCCGGGGATCTCTGCGGACAAGTGGGAGGAGCTGCTGCGCGACGCGAGCTTCACGTCTGCAAACACGCTCACCGCGCTGCGTTGCCTGGCAAAGCATCCCAAGGGCGTGACGTGCGCCGAGCTCGACGACGACTACGGGCGTGGCTCGAACTTCTACAACAGCAACGTCTCGACCCTTGGCGAGAACGCGTGCAAAAAGCTCGGCATCAAGCCTCGAGAGGTTGAAGGTGCCGGAAAGTACTGGCCCGTCGCCTGCGTAGGCAGCTACGTGGGGAAATCCCGCCACGGCTCGTTCGAATGGCGGCTGCGCCCCGAGCTGGCGGAGGCCATCGGCAGGATCGGCGAGGGCGACGCGCCTCTCGTCGAGGCCGAGGTGCGTGAACGCGCCGCGTTCAGCGCCGAAAGGCTCGCTAGGCTCGTCGCTCTCTACAAACAGGACTTCCTGCGCTTCCGGGTGCCCGGCGACGAGGAGGGCGACCACGAGGCCTACAAGTGGCGCGACGCAAAGGCCTATCAGGAGAACTGGAGCATCGACGCCGAGGGAGACGATTTCGCCGAGCACCTACGTGCCGCGCTCAAGCCCTCCGCCACCGGACAAGGACAGCTTTTGGGTAACGGGTTCTCTTACCCATTCGGCCGCCTCTCCAAGCTCTTCGACTTCGACGCCGACGGCATACGGGATGCCTTCAAGCTACTTTACGAGCCTGAGCGATCTCTCCGCGATGCGTACACCGGATTCGTGGACGCCGTCGAGGCGGTGCTGCAGGAGCACAACGAGACGGCCGATAAGCCATTGGAGGGCAGCCATCAGACACCGTCAGCCGTGAGCCTGTACCTCGCCTTCGAGATGCCCGACAAATACCACTTCTTCAAGCCCACCGTTGGCAGCGACTTCGCCGAGTGCATCGGGGCGAAGCTGCCCGGGAATCCCGTCGCCAAGTTCCTCACCTACGAGAGCCTGGCCGACGCGGTTCTCCCCGAGCTGATGAAGGACTCCGAGCTCGTGACCCTCAGCGATAGCGCCCTTACGGAGGAGGAGCGCGCCGCCGACCCCGCCCACCACCTTATGTTGCAGGACGTCGCCTACTACGCATCGCGCTACATGAAGACGTGGCACACGGACTGGGCCGACCTGCTGGAGGGCGGAGTCCCCGCAGACGACGATGACGAGGTGACGTTCGAGGGCGTCACCTATCCGAAGAACATGATCCTGTACGGACCTCCGGGCACCGGCAAGACCTACCGCACCCGCGCCTACGCCGTTGCGATCTGCGACGGCAGACGCGTCGAGGACGTACTCGATGCCATGGCAGACCCCGACGGGTTCGCCGAGGTGGCCGAGCGCTACGACAAGCTCGTGGCAGAGGGGCGCATCGGCTTCACCACCTTCCACCAGTCCTACGGCTACGAGGAGTTCATCGAGGGCCTGCGGCCCGAGTACGACGAGGACAAGGGCGTGGTGACCTACCCGCTGCGCAAGGGCGTCTTCCGCGACTTCTGCGAGACGGCCGAGGACGTGGTGGCCGTGGCCTCCGCCGAGGACGGCGTGCCGAGGTTTGCCGGCAACCCGCGCCCGCGCGTGTGGAAGATGGGCCTCAAGACGGGCGGCGTTGCCGACCTGCTGGAGAAGTGCCGCGCCGAGGGAAGCCTGCGCATGGGCTGGGACGACGTGAGTCCCGACGAGGTAGACGACTCGAAGGGCCTCTCCGACCAGAACAGGCGCGCCATAAACGCCTTCCAGGAGGGGATGCAGCCCGGCGACTTCGTCGTGATACCCGGCGCCGTGAGCAGCCGCTACGACGTCGCAGTGGTGACCGGCGACTTCGAGTGGGACGAGAACGTGCCGGGAGCCAGGCGCAAGAGGACGGCACAGTGGCTGGACGGCATCGCCAAGAACGATTTCCTGCCGCTCAACGGCGGCAAGGCGCTGACGCTGCAGACCGTCTACGAGCTGACGCGCGTGAGCCCCTCGAAGCTGCTCGAGGCTATGGGCATGAGCGACGAGTCCAAGGCTTCGCCCCAAGCGAGCAAGCCCTACGTGTTCGTCATCGACGAGATCAACCGAGGAAACGTGTCCAAGGTGTTCGGAGAGCTCATAACGCTGCTCGAGCCGAGCAAGCGCAAGGGTGCTGCCGAGGAGACCCTGGCCAGACTGCCGTATTCAGGCGAGATGTTCGGCGTGCCGGGCAACGTGCACGTGCTGGGCACCATGAACACGGCCGACCGCTCAATCGCGCTGATGGACACCGCGCTCCGCCGCCGCTTTGAGTTCGTGGAGGTCATGCCCGAGCCCGGCCTGCTTGCTGGCATCGAGGTCGAGGGCGTGGACGTGTCGCGCATGCTCGGCGTGATGAACGCGCGGATCGAGCTGCTCTACGACCGAGAACACACGCTGGGGCACGCCTACCTCATGGACCTCGCCACCGAGCCCTCCGTCGAGCGCCTCGCGAGAGCCTTCGAGACGAGGCTCATCCCGCTTCTGCAGGAGTACTTCTTCGACGACTACGCAAAGATTCGCTCCGTGCTCGGGGCGGCCGCCGACCGCTTCATCGGACGAGGCCACGACGCGAGCGTGTTCTGGGGAGAGGACGCGGACGAGTATGACCGCTTGAGGTCCTGGCGCGTGCTGCCTGCGCCAAGGGATGCCGAGGCGTATGCCCTCATCTACAAGACGGGCCGGGAGGGCTAGGCAATGGCCGGAAGGCACGTTGTCGCCAGGGAGTACGAGTTCCTTGTGCCAAGAGACCTCGGCAGGGCGAACTGCCACGTCGTTGGCGCGGACAGCTTCGCCGCACTCCGCGAGTTCGCGCTTGCGAACCGCGAGGGCGACAGCCCGCTCGAGCTCATGCGCCTTTGCTCGCCGAGAGGTATCGGCGAGGCCATACAGCTGCAGAACTACGTGGGCGTGGTGGAGCTTCGCGACGGGCTGCAGGTGGAGGTCCTTCCCAAGATAGACGTCGCGCCGGGAGCCGGAACCGACGACCGCGAGGTCTTCGCGCGCATGCTGGAGGAGCTGGGGACCGACGTGTCATTCCGCTCGTTCGACCGCACCGGGCTCACCACCGGCAAGGCCCCGCTGTTCGAGGTCTTCGTAACCATGTTTCTCGACGAGGCTTCCGACCTCGTGAGGCGAGGCATACGGTCCGCCTATGTGGCCGTGGAGTCCGAGGAGAAGTACGTGCGAGGCAAGATCGACTTCTCCCGCGAGGCCAGGAAGGGCGCCGCCCGGGCGCACATGACCAACCTCGTGCACGACGAGCTTCTGCCCGACCGGCCGGAGAACAGGCTAGTGAAGGCGACGCTGCTCAACCTGCGCCGCAGCTCGCGCGACAACGGCAACGTGAGGCGGGTTATCCAGCTTCTTCCCGCCTTCGAAGGGGTCGGGCGGTGCGTGAACGTCGACGCCGATCTCGCCCGGTGCATGGACGACCGCTCGACCAGGGCGTACGGCACGCTCATCGCCTGGTGCCGGGTGTTCCTGCGTGGCGAGAGCTTCACGATGTTCAAGGGCGAGAGCGTGGCGACCGCCCTGCTGTTCCCCATGGAAAGGGTCTTCGAGGACTACGTCGGCCGGTTGCTCAAGCGCAAGGCACTGTACGATCCGCTCGTCGAGCGCGTCGAGCTGCAGGCTACCGGTCAGTGGCTTTTCGAGGGCAGGCGCGTCTCGTTGCGCCCCGACATCCTCTGCGGGTGCGGCAACGGGCGCCGCGTCGTGCTCGACACCAAGTGGAAGCGCGTCTATGGGCCGAAGGACCTCTCGGTGGCAGACATGCACCAGATGTACGCCTACGGGCAGCGGTACCGCGCCGAAGGCGAGGAGATGCAGCACGTGGTCCTGCTCTACCCATGGCACGACGGCGTGCAGCCGGGAATGATGCCGGAAGGCAGGCACGTGAGCAGCGACGGCGTGCAGGTCGACATGTTCTTCTTCGACCTGTCGAACGCAGCGGAGAGCATCACGGCCCTTATCGGGACCATTGAATCGCTTGCGGGATGCGAGGAGTAGGCACATGGGAGAATCTACGAGCAGCGAAAAGCTGGCCGAGACCATCCGGCGTCTGTACACCATCGTCGGCGAGCTGGAGCGGGACTACTGCGACCAGCACCGCCACTTCACGTTGGACGGGCACCTGATCGGGAGCATCGGCGAGGTGTACGCGGCAGAGAGGTACGGCATCAGACTGTTCACCTCGTCCACGCCCAAGCACGACGGCGAGTCTCCAGACGGCAGGCTGGTCCAGATCAAGGCCACGCAGCGCGGCGGCGTCGCCTTGAACGAGAACCCCGACTACCTGATCGTCCTCAGCATTGACATCGGCAAGCGACGGACGTTCTTGGCCGCGAAAGATCACAGGCGGTACATCGCGGTGCAACGGCAACACCTCACGAGTGAGCAGCTGAATGAAGGTCGACTTGCCAGCACCATTCGGGCCGAGCAGCGCGATGTTCTCGCCCTCCGCAAGCTCGAAGTCGTCGACATGCAGAATGACCTTTTCCTTGCGACGCACCGTCGCATCGTGGATTTTGAACAGCGGAGTTTCTTGCGTTGCCACGAACTACTCCACGACCTCGGCGATAACTTCGACCTCAACAAGGGCGCCCTTGGGCAGCTTGTCGACTGCGACGCACGAACGGGCGGGCAGCGTTTCGCCGAACGATTCGGCATAAATCGCATTGAAGGCGGCGAAGTCGTTGATGTCGTCGAGGAAGCAGGTAGTCTTCACCACGTGGTCGAAGTCGGTGCCAGCAGCCTCGAGCAAGGCGCCGACGTTTTTCATGACCTGTCGGCTCTGAGCCTCGATGGTGTCGCCAGCCAGCTCGCCTGTCTCGGGAACCAGAGCGATTTGGCCCGATGCGAACAACAGGCCGTTCACGATATTGCCCTGGGCGTAAGGGCCGACGGCTGCAGGGGCGTTGGGGGTAGAAATGGTTTTCATTGAAGCCTCCTTCTTTGTGGCTGTGTTGCGGCAACTCTACTACATATATATATGTAGGTGTTGCTTAAGGCCCCGTTTCACCAAGCAGAAAGCACGTAGACGCCAAACGGCCCGAACGCCTTGGCGTTCGGGCCGTTTCTTCCTTCAGCGATTAATTCTCAGGGGAGCATCCGCCATATGCAAATGTATACGGATCGGGCTCAACAAGGGTATGGTAGAGGCCAGGCTTGCGGTCCTTCAGGTTGTCATTTCCATCAGTCCAGTCCGAACGAGACTTCATGATGTCTTCAACAATGTCGGCCTCCGCAACTGCCATTCCTTCTTCGTAGCCTGTCGTGGCCAAAACGCCCTTCAGGGGACCGGGACCCACGATTCGGCTATGCCCAGCGGTGTAAATCATGGCGTAGTTCGACACTACGAAAAACACCTGGTTTTCCCATGCTCGAGCCGTCGGATACAGTTCATATGCCAGCTGGGTGGGCGAATCGTCTTCATGCGTCATATTGGGCCAGCAGGTCGGAGAACAAATAATCTGAGCTCCCTTCACCGCTAGAATTCGGGCAACTTCGGGGAAGACGATGTCATAGCAAATCATCAGGCCAATTTTACCGATTTCCGTATCAAACACCGGGAAATCGCCCGTTCCGGGATAATGATAGAAGCGCTCGTTGACAGGCAAATGATGCTTACGGTATTTCCCAACGAACCCTTCGGGGCCGACCAATACCGCCGTGTTGTAGGACACCTCGGCCCTATCAGGCTCCGCTTCAGCAATGCCGAACACGATATACATCTTGTGCTTTTTCGCCTGGTCGATGAATACCTGAGTCGTGTTTCCCTCGGGAACCAGCTCGCACGCACGATGCATATACTCTTTATCTTCGGCCGAATACTCACGAACACCGCAAGTTCCAAAACCCGTAATAGTCTCTTCGGGGAACACGATCAGGTTCACACCTTGCGCCGCCGCATCTTCGATATACCCAATCGCCTTGTCGATATTGACCTGCTTGTCGCGAGGGTGGCAGTCCATCGCAACAGAAGCCATCTTGATTTTGGTCATTTGGATTCCTCCTTTATCGTCCTATCCAACCTCTAGGTAGATGAGTTTTCAGCATTAAGCTACTCGGCTTTTACCGCCGAAAAACCACGCGCGCCTTCCTTTTTCGCGGAGCGGAAGAACACCCATATGCACAGAAGACCGATGGCGCTCACCGCGCACAGAATCAGAGAAGCGATGTTCCAGTTGCCCGTTCCTTGCACGGCATACATAACAACAGGATTGCCAATAAAGATTCCGATATTGAAACCGAAAGTCTGAATGGCAACGCCGAAGCCAATCTGACCAAGGCTTTTGACGCAGAACGGAACGAGATAAACCTCAGCAGTCATCAAGACCCCACTAAACAGGGCAAGAAGAAGGGCATGGGCAACATACGATCCCGCAAAGTGGGGAAGGAACGTTGTGCTTGCGCAGACAGCCGCCATACCGGCAAAGCACACAACCATAAGAAAGGCAGAACGCTTCGGACCAAGCTTGTCCAGTACGAAACCGCCAACGATACAGAACGGAATACCGAACAAACTGCACAGGCTACCAAAGAAATTTGCCGAAGTAGGATCAAGTCCATAGACGTTGACAAACACAGTGGGGTAGTTATTGATGTAGAAGTACAAAACAAACCCGCAAAGCAGCTGCGCAACGCCGATAGCAACAAGGGACTTCAGTTTAAGAACAGATGCGATACCGCCGTCGGAGGGAGCCTGGTCGCCTGCGCCAATAGGGACCGTTTGCTTAACTTCCTTCACAACGAGGAAGAACAAGACAGCAAACAGTGCAATCACGGCGGAGGTTACCCACCAAACACCAACCAGGCCGGTTGCCTGGGAGATCGGGAGCACGGTATTAAGCGCCAAGGCGGAGCCAATTGCGCCGAACGTCGTATACAGACCGTTGAACAAACCCTGCTTCTCGGGGAACCAGGCGTTAATGAATACGACACCCGCGATGCTCACCATGGCGAAGGCGCTGCCTTCAATAATGCGGCTCGCCAGGAGCAATGGAAAATTCGCGATGCTCAGGGCGCCCATTATATTGCCAAGAAGGGATACGACCAAAACCAAGCTAAAAATCTTCTTCGGCCCGTATTTTGCAATAAGGCCACCTGCAGGAATCGCAAGAACGATGCCGGCAATAGTGAAGACAGACATAAGCCACGATGTTTCCGCATACGTAACACCGCAGGACGCGCAAATTAAATCAAGCACTGGCGCGATTTTAATTTGGCTGAACGAAACGCTTGTTGCCGCCAAATACATAATCACGAACATCAAGCCATTACGCGCTTTCATCCCTCTCCTCCTTCTCTTTAATTCAACGACAGATAAAACGTCGACGTTTACGCAGAACGCACACTCAATGAGGCGTTTTGCGTACTTGAAATATATGGCTGGGACCCATGAGGGCGAAATTGGCAATAATAGGAAATAACCGGGGCAATAATTCACCCAATGGGCAATTCGGTGAATTCCCATGAGCAGACTGACACCTTGCTTGACGCATTCAATTGCCTATTATTGGGCCGAGGGAAAGAGGCGCAATTTGGCAGAGAGACGATGCGCCCCTGGAAGAGGAGGCCATCATGACCCAATACACCAGCAACGACGGCAAACTCCTTCTCGACATTCTGTATCGAATAAATCAAACAGAAGACATTGTTTCCTTTGGGAAAACGGCGCTATTTTTCATTCGCACATATCGCAATTTTTCCTCTGGCATGTTCTTTTCGCTGAAGGCCCTCAACAACGACGTCATTATCGACACGGCGGTCTTCGACGACGACAAACCGCCCTCGCGATTCGATCAATTCCTCAATGGCAGATACGACAACGATAAGCTGCTCAAGGCCATGACCGCAGCATCAGATTCCTGCGCCTTCCGTGATGAGGATCTTTTCGGCCAAAAGGAACTGCTGAAAAGCGACCTATACCGCAACTTTATTACCCCGGAAGGGTTTCGATATGTCGCGCGCATTGAGCTTATGGATGGCTCAACACCAATTGGGCAGTTCGTCCTTCTGAATACAGCAGAAGAAGGCGATTTCGACAACGGCTTCATTGGGCTTTGCAATACCCTCGCAAAGCATCTTTCGCTCAAAGCCCGGCAGCTTCAAAGGGCCGCTGAGGCAACCTCCCTCGGGCTTTCTAAAGCACCCGAAGAACTGAAACGCCTCTATGGCCTAAGCGACAGAGAGTGCGAAATCGCCCTCCTCATCGCCAACGGGCTTTCTGATCGAGAAATATCAGAGGCCTTAGTTATCTCAACATCGACCGTGCGCAAGCATGTCCATAACACATATGAAAAAATGGGAGTAAACAACCGCGCCGCATTCGTGCAGAAGCTTTTTACCGACGGAAAGCCTCGCGAGAATGCGCATACAATGTGAGCTTCACGCAAGGTTTCATGCATGAATTCTTCCATTGTCGGCGCAAATGAGTATACTGCTTTACTACGATAGAGTACGATATTATCAAGGAAGTAACCGACATGACCGAGATGCTCACGCTCGACGTGCCGAAATGCTCGGAGAGCTGCTCGTAGCTGCGCTGCAGGTAGTCGGCGGCGAAGCGCTTCTGGTAGGCGACGACGTCGCCCGTGTACTCGTCGCGGACCTCTCGGGGACGGTACCAGTAGAGGACGTCCGAGAGTATGTTTATCGCCACGAGGTCGGCCTTGCCCGACGGCGTCGTTATGGTCTTGTACCAGGTCGCGGGTATGACGTTGCCTGTGACGGCCATGGCTGCCATGGCGTCCACGGCTTCGTTTCCGGTCAGCTTTCTTGAAATCATGCGCTTCTCAGTTCTTGAAGAATCCCTTTGGCACCTTTCGACGCCTCCTCGCCGGCGTCACTAGCTCGGTGCTCACGGGCACCTGCCTCGCGCTTGGCGGAATCAGGGACCCCAGGTCGGAGACCTCGCTCACCTTGAGGTTCTCCTTGCCCTTGGCGGCTGCCATATCCTTGTCGTGCATCTCCGCGAGCAGCTCCTTGATGGCCTGCGACAGCTCGAGCAGCCTCAGGCCGACCTCGCTCGCGTCGGAGAGCCTGCCTAGCTCGTCTGCGATTCTGCACAGCTCTGCGGACATTGTCTTTTGGACCCTGATGGTTGGCCGTACGTGGATGTCCCTGCAGAGCGCCCTCGATATCAGGTAGTCCTGCTTTGTCATGTCAGAGAGGGCTACGAGCGATTCGATCTCACGATTCTCGTCGTCGGACACCCTGAATGCGATGGTCTTGTTCCTGAAGCGTCCCTCTCTGTCGTTGTTGGGCAGGGACATGGCTACTCCTCCCCCTGGTCGCCCATGAGCGCGTCGAGGACGTCGACCACGTTCTGCTGCTGGCTGGGGAAGAGGTGCGCGTAGTTGTAGGTGATATGGACGCTCTCGTGGCCAAGGCGGTCCGCGATGGCCAGCGCCGGGAAGCCGAGGTTGATGAGCAGGGAGACATGGCTGTGCCTGAGGTCATGCACCCTGATCTGTTTGACTCCGGCCGCCCGAGATGCCGTCTTCATGGTGTTGGCCAGAGCGCACTTCGTGAACGGGAAGAGCCTGTCGTCCGGTTTCACCATCGTCTCGTAGGCCATGAACTCGCGAAGCTCCTCGATGAGGAACTGCGGAAGCTTCACGTCGCGCACGGACTTGCTCGTCTTCGGAGGGCCGATGACGTCCTCGCCCTTGAGCCTTGCGTAGCTTTTGGTTATGTGAAGGATGCCGTTTTCCAGGTCGATGTCTGCCGGCGTGAGCGCGAGGAGCTCGCCCTCTCGTATTCCGCACCAGTAGAGGATTTCGAACGCGTAGAAGTGCGTCGGCTTGTCGGCCAGCTCCTCGGAGAACCTGAGGTATTCGTCTGTGGTCCAGAAGAGCATCTCGTTGGCCTTCTTCTCGCCGAGCCTGCCGGCCTCGAGCACCGGGTTGGCTCTCAGGCCGTAATGCTTCACGGCATGGTTGAAGATGGCGGATAGCTGATTGTCGACGGTCCTGAGATAGGTCCTGGAGTACGGCGTTCCGTCCTCCTTTGCTCTCTCTAGCAGGGAGTTCTGCCATGCGAGCACGTCCTTCGAGGTGATGGAGGTGAGCCTCTTCTTACCGAAGAAGGGGATCAGCTTGGTCTTGATGAGGTGTTCCTTTTGGTCCCAGGTCGTTACCCTCACTCTCGGCTTGACGTCTCTCGCATACACCTCGAAGAAGGCCTCGAACGTCATGTCGACCGTCTCCCTGACATCTGCCAGGAAGTTCCTTTCCCAGGCGAGCGCCTCGGACTTCGTCTTGAAACCGCGCTTGGTGGTGTTCACGAGCTTGCCGGAGGCGTCCTCGATGTGGAGGGCAACCCTCCAGGTGCCCCTCTCCTTGTCCCTGTGGACGCTCATTTCAGGTCCTCCTCGATCTCCACTTCGGAAAGGAAGCCGAAGAACCTTTGCTCGTAGTAGTGTCGGTTGGTCTTTCCCTTAATGACGAAGCAGCCGTCCTCGGCGAGCTCGCTGTTGAGCTGCCTGATGATGGAATAGGCGTACTGGACGCTCACCCCGAGGTCCTCCGCTATCTCCTTGGCGGTTATGAGTCGCGTGTTTTCCACATGTACTCCTTTCTCATTACCGATACGTATTTGTATCGGTGTACAATTTATGAGAATAGCGATACAATTTTGTATCGGCAAGGAAATGCTTTGGAATCCATATTTGGTATTACAGCTAGGAGTGGCTAATGGGACTGGCCCAGAACCTCAAGAGAATGAGAGCCGCAAAGGGGCTCCAGCAGGCAGAGCTCGGCGATGCGATCGGCGTCTCCGAGATCACCATCAGGAAGTACGAGGCGGGAGAGCGCTGTCCAAAGCAGCCGGGGATCGAGGCGCTTGCCAACGCGTTGGGGGTTTCTGCGGAGGCTCTCTGCAAGGACGTCGGCTCTACTCCTACCGAGGCCGTACAGGCCCTGTTTGACGTCGAGGAGAAGCTTGGTCTGAAACCCATTAAGGTCGACGGCATGGTTGTGCTTGCCATGCCCGCTGATCCGGAGACACCGGAGCAGGAGGCATTTGCCAGGGCCCTGCATCACTGGTACAGGAATCGCCGTGATTTCGACGAGGGCGAGCTGACGCCAGACGAGTATTTTGCCTGGAAGGACTCCTTCAAGGCTTAGTCCCAAAGGAACATATGAACCGTGAAAAGGCCTGTTTATCAGGCCTTTTTCTTCGTGACAAAAATGTGACAAAAACTAAGATAGAAGCTCAAAAGCAATGCCGATACGTTTCTGTATCCCTCGATAAGCAACATGTGGCTTTGATGTTCAATCAGCAAAACCGCAGGTAAAGATACGAATTTGTATCTATGCTTCATTTTTTCAGCAATGCCTTTTCATTAGCATAACCGCAGGTAAAAAGGTGAAATAACCTGTAATCCATTCGTTGTGAAGTCATTTTATGTTGTCACGAATTCACTAATTTGTTTGTAATACCGATACTTTAAAAGAACGTAAAAGCATAAGAAAACGCCCCTTGAACTGGTGTTTTCAAGGGTCGGTAAATTGTCATAAACCGATACGATTTTGTATCGCTGATTATTCCCACTCGATGACACAAAAGTGTTCCATTTTTACGATTCCGCTTTCGCTTTATCCATAGTTTCTTCTCGTTATCAGCCGTATTTGGTTAGCTTCTCCAAGAGAAAACTCATCCTGAACTCAGCTCTTTTCATTTTCCTATTTCGTGAGTTTTACGCCTGAGTTCCGAAGAGGGATTGATTTGTTGTGCGACCTGCTGGAATTCGTTATCCCCGATGTGATGGTGCCCCTCGTCTGGTCAGCGCTTTCTCGAAAGGTGTTGTGAAGGTGTTAGCTCACCTATTGGTGTCAATCTTCCAAGCATCATTCTTTCTGAAACTCAAAAGATGCTTTTCATCAGCTCAGAGGGCGCCTTCATTTGTTCCCGCTTAAACTCGCAACGCGTTCGTGAGCGGTTGAGCCCCGGCCAGCAACACGTGCCACACCATCTCCTATTCAAAGGCAAAGGTCAATCTTCTGCCTAAATGGAACAATTCTGGCTATTTGGGCTAGGAGCTCACCGGCGTCTATCGGATACTCCGCGATTGAGTTAACATTGGCTAACAAAGGAGAGAAAGATGGGTAGCACTGATCCTTCCAGACCGAACTCGCGTATCCTCAAGGGCCGCGACCTGATAACGGTGGGCATTTTCACGGCGCTGTATTTCGCGGTGAACTTCGTGTGCATGCTCTTGTCGGGCCTTCATCCCTACCTGTGGGTGTTCATGCCCGCACTCGACGGTCTGCTTGCGGCGATTCCGTTCATGCTGGCATGCGCCAAGGTTCCCAAGTTCGGGACCGTGCTCATCATGGGAATGGTTCCGTCTTTGGTTTACTTCATAACCGGGATGTTCACCCCGCTCATTCTCGGGATGATGATCTGCGCCTGCCTCGTCGCCGAGGCGATTCGTGCAGCCACCAAATACCGCAGCTTTGCCGGCAATGCCGTCGCGTACGCCGTGTTTGGGTTCGGCATGTGCGGCAGCCCTCTGCCGCTTTGGGTTTTCCACGACTCCTTCGTCGCCCAGATTGCCTCGCAGGGAATGGGAACCGCTTATCTTGCGACGCTCGAGACCGCTGCCAATCCGACCATGCTCATCGCGATGTTCGTTGTCACGTTCCTTGCGGGGCTCGTCGGCGCCTACATAGCGAAGGGGATGTTCAAGAAGCACTTTGAGAAAGCGGGCCTCGTGTAATGGGACAGGATATTCTCATCGGCGAGAAGGCTTTTCCGTCCAAAGGGGCCATTTTAGGGAAGTCCGGCTCCCGAGGCGTCCTCGACCTCGATCCGAGGACCCTCATGGGAGTCCTCGTCGCGGTGTCGGTGCTCGCCTTCATCGGAAAGGGACTTGCCGTCGAGCTCGTGCTCGTCTGTGCCGTGGCGCTGCTCCAGTCTCTCTGCGGACACTGGAGGATGGCCCTTGCGTTTGTGGCGGGCTATGCCGTTTTAGTGGCGATTCTGCACCTCGTCCTTCCCTCGGTTGGGGGAGTCGCCGCTACGATGTTCACGATCAGCCTCACGTTCGCCAGGAAGATATACCTGTGCCTGATGGTGGGAACCCTTCTGATCTCCGAATCGTCCGTTCACAGGATCGCGACCGCGCTTGCCAAGCTCAGGGTTCCTCGGTCGGTCCTCATCCCCCTGATCGTGACGTTGCGCTACTTCCCTACGCTCAAGGAGGAGGCTTCGCACATTCGCGACGCGATGGCTCTGCGCGATATCCCTGCGGCAAGCAGGGTCGAGTGCTTCGTCGTTCCACTTGTGATGTCGGCGACATCGACCGCCGACGAGCTTGCGAGGGCGGCGACGTGTCGCGGCATCGAGAACCCAACGCCCTCGACCGACACCGAGCGCCTTTCGATGCAGGTGACGGACTGGGCTGTTTTGGCGGCCTCCGCCGCCGCGGTCGTTCTGGTCGTGCTGTTCGGAGGTGAGATCTGATGGAGCCTCGCAAGGACAAGCTGGCGATCTCTCTTTCGGGCGTGAGCTGTATTTCAAACGACGGAGATATGGTCCTGGACAGAGTCGATCTTCGGGTGAAGAGAGGCGAGTGCCTGCTTCTGATGGGCCGCTCCGGCTCGGGGAAGACGACCATTACGAAGTGCATAAACGGATTGATCCCCTCGTTCGAGCCGAGCCTTGCCCTCGAGGGCGAGGTTCGGGTCTGCGGCCTCGACCCGTCGAGCTGCGAGATGTACGAGCTCGCTGAGCTCGTCGGAAGCGTCTTCCAGAACCCCAAAAGCCAGTTCTTCAACCTGACCTCGAACGACGAGCTCGCCTTCGGCCTCGAATCGCGTGGAGTCCCGGTCGAGGAGATCGAGAGGCGGATTTCAAGAACGGTCGCCGCGCTCAAGGCGGAGCACCTGCTCTACCGCGACGTGAACAAGATGAGCGGCGGAGAGAAGCAGAGCCTGGTGTTCGCTTCCGTCGATATCGCGGGGCCGGACGTTCTCGTCCTCGACGAGCCAACGGCCAACCTCGATGCATCTTCCATAGAGGCGCTGCACGACGAAATAGCGGCGGTGAAGGCTCAGGGGAAGACAGTGGTCATCGCGGAGCACAGGCTCTACTTCGCCTCCGACCTGATCGACAGGGCGGTGCTGATCGAGGGCGGACGGGTCTCCCGCGAGTTCTCCCCGGGCGAGCTCATGGGGCTCGGCGAGGAGGAGCGCGAGGCCCTGGGGCTTCGCGCGACGGATCCCGACGAGGCGCTCTCCGTAACGGTTCCCTGGGCGCTGCCCGGCGAGGAGGGCGAAGTCGGCGGCGGGTCGGAGGGGCTCGAGCTTTCTGCGTACACCGTGCTGCGAGAGGGGGCTCCCGTATTCGACCCCGTCAGCGTTTCCGTGCCGACGGGCAAGGTGCTTGGTGTTCTGGGGGAGAACGGCGCCGGCAAATCGACGCTTCTGCGCGGCCTGGCGGGCCTCGAGCGCCATGAGGCAGGCGAAGTGCGGTTGGATGGGGCCAGGCAGGTCCGGAAAGGGAGAAGGCGCTCGGCCGCGCTCGTGATGCAAGACGTCAACCACCAGCTCTTCTCGGACAGCGTGTGGAACGAATGCCTCCTGGCGGTCGGCGGGCGAGACGACGAGCCGACCCGTGCGCGTATCGGGGAGACGCTCTCCAGGCTAGACCTTTCGGACAAGGCCCAGATGCATCCCATGGCCCTGTCCGGAGGGCAGAAGCAACGCCTTTCCCTCGCGTGCGCCCTGCTTTCCAACAGGAGGGTGCTGCTTCTCGACGAGCCGACGAGCGGGCTCGACTTCGAGCATATGGTCGAAGTCGCGCGTCTCGTGAGAAGACTGGCAGGAGCAGGAGCGGCAGTCGTCCTGGTCACGCACGACCGGGAGTTCCTCAACCGCTGCTGCGACGGCGTCATTGAGCTCGGCGTTCCAAAGAACGAGGTGGCGGGTCGGTGAGCGTGAGGCGAAAAAGCATCTTCTCGGACGGAGACGGCACCGCCTTCCCTTTCTCGCTCGGCGCGGCGTCGTCTTCGGTTCTGGGTGCGGATGTGCGCCTGGCCTCGGCTGCGGGGGAAACCGTGCTTCGCGTCGAAGGTGACGGCGGTTTCGGCGAAATGCGTTTCACGGAGGTCCTCCCGGGCGTCACCGTCTCGTTCAACGACTTCCATATGGCACGTTGCGTCTCCTCCTTCTCGACCGACTGCGACGTCCTGTGCATAGACTGGTGCAGGGAGGGCAGGATCGAACAGCCCATGCCCGGCGGGTCGTACGCGTACGTCTCCTCGGGCGACCTCAAAGTCGACGACAGGGCGTGCCATACCGGGGAGTTCGTCTTTCCCACGCGCCGGTACCGGGGAGTTACCATATCCTTCGACCTCTCGTTCGCGCCCGCCTCGATAGCGCAGGCGCTTCCCGGCTTCGCCATCGACCTTTTCGAGATGAAGCGGCGGTTCTGCCGTGAGGGAAGGCCGTTTTTGCTGCACGCCAGCAAGCAGGCGAGCCACA
>OGYI01002129.1_pt1 | contig 16011 bp, 13 predicted proteins | sample 1576521 | NCBI WGS metagenome assembly OGYI01 (sample SAMEA3541484, study PRJEB24748) | human gut metagenome | biome: human gut; feature: human-associated habitat; material: faeces | place: China | collected 2012
ATAATTGTATATATAATGAATTTTGTATACAAAAAACAATAGAGGAAGGAATAGCGATGGATACGATTCAGATGAAGGCATTTGGAAAGGTGAATTTGGGACTGGATGTTCTTCGACGGCGTGAGGATGGATATCATGAAGTACGGATGATCATGCAGACAATTCAGTTGTTTGACCGGATATCCATAGAAAAAAAGCTTCAGGAAGGTATTTGGCTGGAAACCAATCTGCCTTTTCTTCCAGTGAATGAAAATAATATTGCATACAAAGCTGCGCGGATGCTGATGGAGGAATTTCATATTTCAGGCGGACTGCATATAAAGATTGAAAAGCATATTCCGGTGGCAGCGGGAATGGCCGGGGGAAGTACCAATGGTGCGGCGGTACTTTATGGAATCAATCGAATATGCGGGCTTGGGCTGACAAAACATCAGCTTATGGAACGGGGGGTACGGCTTGGCGCAGATGTGCCTTATTGCATTATGCGCGGAACAGTGCTTTCGGAGGGCATCGGCGAGATACTGACACCGGTGGCCGCCTTACCGGATTGTTATATTCTTGTTGCAAAACCGCCGGTCAGTGTTTCAACAAAACATGTTTATGAGCATTTGCGGCTGGGCCTGATCAAGCGGCATCCGGATATTGACGGGATGGTAAAAGCTCTGGAGTCGGGCAGTCTTTCCGGTGTGGCATCGTGTATGGGGAATGTTCTGGAAACCGTAACGATCCCGGAACATCCGGAGATTCAGCAGATTAAGGAGATCATGATTTCGGAAGGAGCGATAAATGCCATGATGAGCGGCAGCGGTCCGACGGTCTTTGGCATTTTTGAGGATAAAGCGCAGGGAGCAAAAGCAAGGGATATTTTAAGGAAGGGGACACTGGCCAAACAGGTTTATCTTGTAAAGCCCTTTAATATCCGGAGCAGGCGATAAACAACGTATACGAGGAGGAAGTGAGAGAAATGCATAATTTTCAAATGCATATTAATGAATATCTGCCATTGCGGGATGTGGTTTTCTACACACTTCGCCAGGCAATTTTAAAAGGAGAACTGGAACCGGGAGAACGTTTGATGGAGATGCAGCTGGCTGAACAGCTCGGCGTCAGTCGGACACCGATTCGTGAGGCGATTCGTAAGCTGGAACTGGAAGGCCTTGTATTAATGATCCCGAGACGGGGAGCAATCGTTGCGAAGATTACGGAAAAGGATCTGAGGGACGTGTTGGAAGTGCGCTCTTCCCTGGAACGGCTGTCTACAGAGCTGGCCTGTGAACGTATGAAGGAAGATACGATTGTTGAACTGCGTAAGGCCCAGGAAGCTTTTAAAGAAGCATTGGATGGTGATGATATCACCCTGCAGGCCCAGAGAGATGTGGAATTTCACGATGTCATTTATAAGGCCACCGGTAATCTGCGATTGATTCAGATGCTGAATAATCTTCGAGAGCAGATGTATCGGTATCGATTGGAATATCTGAAATATGATCTGGCCCACCAGACACTTATTGAGGAACATGAGGCGATCATAGAGGCTCTTTCGAAAAGAGATAAGGATACAGCGACAAATATTATCGTCCGTCATGTTTATAATCAGGAATTGACGGTGATGAAAAAGATTCAGGATGATGATGAGACGCTGAGCATAAAAAAATAAATATAAGTGATAAAAAAGGAGTCATTTGCACAGACTAGAGCAATGACTTCTTTTTTTGGTGGAATAAAGAGCATGTCGCAAATAAGGACGCTTAAAAGTTCGGAGGTGGGTGTATATGAATATATCCAGTCAGCTGGAGATCAATATAAAGGAATTGAAAAAAAGATTTGAGAACTGTCAGGATGTGATTCAGCGTCAGATGGTTGCCACGGGATTACCGATTTATGTGGTCTATGTGGATTCGATGATCGACAGAGATTTAGTGGAAGGCGAATTTCTGAAAAATATCATGTATGGTCTGGATGATATGCCAAAGACAGATGTTTTTGAATTTTTACAGGAACGGGCGCTGACGACGGCAGATACAAAAGAAGCAAAAACGCTGGAAGATGCTATTCTGGCCGTACTGTCAGGGGATACAGCTATTTTTCTTGAGGACTGCCCAAAGGCTTTGATCATATCCAGTAAAAACTTTCCGACCCGGGGCGTCCAGAGCGCTGAATCTGAGGTGGCCGTGCGGGGGCCAAAGGATAGTTTTACCGAGTCCATGCGGGCAAATACGGTTTTGATTCGACGGCGAATTCGGGATACCCGGTTGAAAACAGTACAGACAAAGGTTGGTGTCCGTTCACAGACGGATATTACGGTGATGTACATGGAAGGAATCGCCCGGCCGGAATTGGTGTCTGACATTCAGGAACGGCTGAAACGGTTTAAGATTGATGGTATTTTTGACAGCGGCAGTCTGGAACAACTGACAGAGAAAGAATGGTATTCTCCTTTTCCCCAGTTTCAGTCCACAGAGCGGCCGGACAAGGCGGCGTCTTCGGTTATGGAGGGGCGGATTGCTGTCATCGTGGATAATTCGCCGATGGTGCTGCTTCTGCCGACGACGCTGAACTGTTTTTTCCAGGCGGCGGATGACTACTATAACCGATGGGGCATTGTGTGTTTTGTGCGTATTTTAAGATATGTGGCGGCTTTGATTGCCATGGTGCTGCCGGCTTTTTATATCGGGGTGGCCTGCTTTCATCCCGAGATGCTGCCGACCAGTCTGGAACTTTCATTTGCAGCAGCCAGAGAAGGGGTGCCTTTTCCGGTTCCGGTAGAAGTGCTTTTGATGGAGTTGGCCTTTGAACTTTTGAGGGAAGCAGGAATCCGACTGCCCGGACCGATGGGCAGTGCCCTCGGTATCGTGGGGGGCTTGATCATTGGACAGGCGGCCGTGGATGCTAATATTGTCAGCCCGATTGTCGTGATCATTGTGGCTCTGACGGCATTGGCTTCTTTTACCATACCGAACGAAGGATTCGCCTCGGCTTTTCGTCTGGTAAAATTTTATCTTATTTTGCTCGGTGCATTTCTGGGCGTTTACGGTGTGGTTTTGGGAATGCTGAGCGTATTGATTCATCTGGCTTCTTTGGAGAGCTTTGGTATTCCATATCTTATGCCCTATGTGGCAGTAAAAGCCGACGAAAACAGAGATTTTCAGGATGGATTGATACGAATGCCTTTATTTAAGTTAAAAAAACGTCCTGTTTTTGCCAGAAAAGACCAGAGAATACGTTATAAGTCGGAGGAGGAGCGGAATGTTTTCAAATAATGGAAAAATTTCAAATCATCAGGCGATACGTTTGCTGATTTTGGATGTGTTTACCGGAGCCTGCCTGTTTTTGCCGATGGCTCTTTCAAGAATGGCGGGAAACGGTGGATTTTTGGCGTTAATTCTCGGGCTTTTGTTGACTTTAGTTGATGGGGTGGTGCTTTCCTGGTGCCTTGAGAAGTGTGCAAGCCAGTTCATTCAAAACCTTGGCAGGGGATGGATTGCCAGGATTCTGCGCTGGCTCTATGGTTTAAGATGCTTTGCTGCCTTTATCTTTCTCATGGGAATGTTTTCATCTGTCTTAAATGAGACTTTTTTATACACTATGCCAAAATGGCTGGTCATTGTCGGAATGTTGTTTGTGTTAATTTATGGAAGTACAAAAGGGATTGAAGTCCGTGCCCGATTGTCGGAAATCTTGTTTTATCTTATTTTGGTGCCGATTATCCTTATTGGTCTGTTTTCTATTCCGGAAGGGAATATTGGCCGGCTCCTGACATTCTCAGATGTGTCCTTTGCCGGAGTGTTTCAGGGGGTTTTAGTGACTTGGGTGCTTATGGCCCCGGTGGAATGGATGCTTTATATTGCTCCGGAAAATCCAAATGAAAAACCATTTAAAATATTTGCCTGGGCGCTTGGTATCGGTGGTGGACTGGCTGCGCTGATCTATGCTTTATGTGTAACAGTGATAACAGTGGAGGGCATGGCCGGAGAACGGTGGCCAACGGTCATCTTAATGCAGATTGTACGGATTCCCGGCGGATTTTTATCAAGGCAGGACGGACTGATGCTGTCCTTTTGGATTTTTGCCATGTTTATCAGCCTGTCAGGGGCGTTAAGCCATACGGTAGAATTGTGGGGAGGCGGCAAAGTGAAGAACAATCCGTGGAAGCTGCGGATTTGTGCACTGGCGGGCGGAGGTGCCGCCTGGCTTTTAGGAACCGACCGGAGATTTCTAAATATTTACTTTTGGTGGATGCTGGCGTCCGGGGTGGCCCTTCTGTGGATTGTACCCTGGTTTGTGGGGGTGACTCGTAGAAGCAGTCTGTTACAGAAAAAGGGAAAAAAGATAGGAACTATGGTTCTTGCTCTCTGTTTGCTCGGTGGACTGACCGGCTGTGAGAATTATGTAGAGCTTGAGAATCGGGCCTTTGTTATGGCGCTTGGGGTGGACCCTGGGGAAGAAGAAAACTATCGGTTTACCTATACATTTCCCGACCTGGAGGCGCTGACGGGAAACGGCAGCAGCGCCAAATATCCGCCGATGACATTGGAAGCAGACAGCCTTCAGGACAGTGAGGATAAGTATGACAGTATGTCCGGAAAATCTCTGGATTATGGTCAGGTGAAGGTGATTGTTCTGGGAAATGAGATGGTTTCTGATTGGAAGAAATTGAAGAATCTGCTGGATGAGATACGGAATAAGCCGGAATTTGCCCGGACAATGCTGGTGTGTGAATGTCTGACGACAGGAGAAGAAATGTTGGCACTGGATGAAGAAGTGGCCGGCTCTATAGGTATTTACATGGAAGAAATGCTTGAAAATAACGGAAAGCATCTGGGTATCTCATCGGTTACCTTAAATGATGTGATTATGAAAATGGAAACGACGGATATCGGCGGAATTCTTCCAAAAGTATATATATACGACAAAAAACCCCGGATTATGCGCTGAATCCGCCGTCACGGACGAGTATTTGGAAGGAAGAAAGCAGTTGAATAATTAGAGTGAATCAGGTACAATAGATAAAAAACTACAATACCATAAGTATGGATAGATAACCGAGGTGCAAAACATGAACAATAAATTAACTGTAGCTGTAGTGTTTGGCGGTCAATCCTCTGAACATGATGTTTCCTGTATGTCGGGGCTGACGATCATGAAAGCCCTGGACAGGGAAAAGTATGATCTGGTTCTGATCGGAATTACAAAGGATGGTCGTTGGCTGCTTGCAGATTCCATGGAGGATGTGGAAAGCGGCGTTTGGAGAAACAGTAAGATCCAGGCGGTCTTATCGCCGGATGAACAGGATCATGGTCTGATCCTTTCAGAAGACGGACGAAGCTGGAAACAGAGAGTGGATGTGATCTTCCCGGTGCTTCACGGGATGTATGGCGAAGACGGAACGATTCAGGGTCTGTTTGAACTGGCTAAGATCCCCTATGTGGGATGCGGTGTCCTGGCATCCAGTGTTTCCATGGATAAATGGTATACGAAGATTGTCGTGGACGATCTGAATATCCGTCAGGCGAAGTACGTACCAATCAATCATATCGAAATGCGGAATATTGAAGAATGTGTGGCAAAGGTGGAAGCGGCTTTATCTTATCCGGTATTTGTGAAACCGTCAAAAGCCGGTTCTTCCGTAGGTGTAAATAAGGCTTCTGACAGAGAAGAATTGAAAACAGCTTTAAAGGAGGCTGTTAAGCATGATATTCATATTCTCGTGGAGGAAACCATTGTGGGACGGGAGATTGAATGTGCGGTTCTCGGCGGTTATGCGCCGGAGGCTTCCGATGTGGGTGAAGTACTCTCAGCAGAAGATTTTTATACCTTTGATGCCAAATACAACAATCAGGAATCAAAAACGGATTTACATCCGGTATTTCCGGAAGGAAAGATGGAAGAAGTTCGTGCGGACGCAGTAAAGATTTTTAAGGCATTGGATGGTTTTGGCTGTGCACGTGTGGATTTCTTTATGGAAAAGGATACGAACGAAGTGGTTTTCAATGAGATTAATACCATGCCGGGATTTACTTCAATCAGTATGTATCCGATGCTCTGGAATGAAAAAGGGCTTGATAATGGCGCTCTTGTCGATAAGATGATTCAACTGGCATTTGAACGTTATGTGAGATAGGAGGTCCGAGCGATGCAGATAGATGCACCGATTGGTGTTTTTGATTCCGGTGTCGGCGGATTGACGGTGGTCCGTGAAATTATAAGACAGCTTCCTTCGGAAAATATTGTTTATTTTGGGGATACGGCCCGGGTACCCTATGGTACAAAGTCAAGAGACACGATTATAAATTATTCGGAACAGATTGTTCATTTTTTAAAAACAAAGCAAGTAAAGGCGATTGTGGTGGCTTGCAATACGGCAACTTCCTATGCCCTGGATGTATTGAAGGAAAAGCTGGATATACCGATTATTGGTGTGGTCCGGCCGGGGGCGGTGACCGCAGTAAATGCTACAAAGAATAAACGTATAGGGATCATAGCTACAGAGGGTACGATCGGCAGTGGTATTTATCCGAAAGTTATTCATGAGTATGATCCGGAGATACAGGTTGTTCAGAAGGCCTGCCCGTTGTTTGTGTCTCTGGTGGAAGAGGGATGGACCGATGATCCGGTGACAGATGAGGTGGCGCGACGGTATTTAAAGTCTTTGCAGACTTCGGATGTGGATACACTTGTTCTTGGCTGTACCCACTATCCACTGCTCAGAAAAACGATTGGCCGTCTGGTAGGCGATGGTGTGACATTGGTGAATCCGGCTTATGAAACGGCATGCAGTCTGAGGGAATTATTGAAAGAAGAAGGCATATACCGGGAGACAGGGGAGCCGTCCTATCACTTTTTTGTCAGTGATGGAGCGGAACGGTTTACGAATTTTGCCAATTCTATCTTGCCTGTGGATCTGGTGCCAACACGACTTGTGCCGATTGAAAATTATTGATCAGGAGTGATGAAGGATGGGTATACATAATGACAGATAAAGTAATCGTATCAATTAAAGGTGTCCAACACGAATATGGTGAGGACGGCGTTACAGAGATGATTACCACCGGGAATTATTATTTTAGAAATGGGAAACATTATATTCTGTATGATGAGATGATACCGGAGACCGGAGAGCAGATGAGCAATACATTGAAAATGAGTCCGGAGCGGATTGATCTGATCAAGCATGGTTCTCATAGTGTGCATATGGTATTTGAGGCGAACACGAAAAATATGGTTGTATATCGAACGCCTTATGGAATGATGGAGGTCTGTTTTAATACGTTCAGTGTAGAGTTGGAGAAAACAGAGAAAAGTATTTATGCCCGGATCGAGTATGCACTGGAAATTAATGAGGGTTTTATTTCTGACTGTACGATTGAGATAAATGTTCGTGGGAAAGAACATTGATTTTTCGGTATTTAATTGATTTTTTCCGCATTTGAGAGTAAAATTTTAAGTAACCATTAACAAAAAAGAAGATTATGGAGGGTTTAGACATGTTTGTATCTGCAGATGAAATGTTAAAAAAGGCCGTAGCCGGTCACTATGCTGTTGGCCAGTTTAATATTAACAACCTGGAATGGACAAAAGAAATTCTTCTGGCAGCAGAAGAAGCAAAATCTCCGGTTATCCTTGGTGTTTCTGAGGGTGCGGGAAAGTACATGACCGGATTTAAGACAGTTGCAGCAATGGCAGGGGCTATGATTGAAGAATTGGGGATTACAGTTCCTGTAGCAATCCATCTGGATCACGGAACCTATGAAGGATGCCTGAAATGTGTGGAAGCAGGATTTTCTTCCATCATGTTCGATGGCTCCAAATATCCGATTGAAGAAAACGTTGAGAAAACAAAAGAGCTTATAAAGATCTGCCGTGAAAAAGGAATGTCTCTGGAAGCAGAGGTTGGCTCCATCGGCGGTGAAGAAGACGGTGTGATCGGTGCTGGTGAATGTGCAGATCCGAAGGAATGCAAGATGATCGCTGATTTAGGTGTAGATATGCTTGCAGCGGGTATCGGTAACATCCATGGCAAATATCCGGCCAACTGGCAGGGATTGAGCTTTGAGACATTGGATGCGGTTCAGCAGCTTACAGGCGATATGCCGCTGGTACTGCATGGCGGTACAGGCATTCCGGATGATATGATTAAAAAAGCCATCTCCCTGGGTGTTGCTAAGATTAATGTCAATACGGAATGTCAGCTTGCTTTTGCAGACGCTACCCGCAAATATATCGAAGAAGGCAAAGATTTACAGGGCAAAGGTTATGACCCTCGTAAATTATTAAAACCAGGCGCTGATGCGATCCGCGCTAAGGTTCTTGAAAAGATGGAATTATTTGGTTCTGTTGGAAAAGCCTGATTGGGAAATAAAAATTAAACGCGGCATTCGCTCCTGTATGGAGTGAATGCCGTTTTTGTGCCATTAAAAACATAGTTTTTAAATAAAAATGCGAAAAACAGTTGATTATTTTAATCTTTTATGCCATAATTGTAGTAAATATGTAATAGAATTGTAATAAATCAACAGGGAGGACATTATGAAAAAGTTCAGTGGCTTCAATAAGGGCCTTGTCTACGCATTGGTGACATCCATGGTCATTTCCTGCGCAGCGGGAATTGGTCCGCTGAGAGCGAATGCGGCTACGACGGGAACTGTCAACGCAGATGCATTGAATGTCCGTTCTGGTGCAGGCACAGGATATTCCCGTGTGGGAACGGTGACTCAGGGACAGACACTCGGCATTGTGGAGACGGTACAGGGCTCAGATGGTTATACATGGTATAAAGTGTCCGGAGCGGTTTCGGGATATGTTAGGGGTGACTTTATCTCGAATGTTGTTTCAGATACGCCGACGCGTCCAAGCAGTTCGGCCGGAACGATCACAGCCGATTGGCTGAATGTTCGTACCGGTGCGGGAACAAATTTTTCCCGTATGGGCAGTGTGGCTCAGGGAACGCGTCTGACAGTGATTTCTGTCCATGGTGAATGGTATAAAGTGACATGCCAGATGGACGGAACGATTCAGACCGGATATGTACATAGCCAGTACGTTCAGATGGACGGCGATTCAGGCAATAATAACAATAATAACAATAATAATAATAACAGCGGTGCCGAGCCGGTAGTGGCAGCAGGTGTTGTCAACGTGGATGCATTGAATGTCCGTTCCGGCGCCAGCACGAATGATTCGGTTTTAGGCATTATCCGTCAGAATGAGTCAGTAGAGATTCTCGGTCAGGAAGGTTCCTGGTATAAGATACGGTGTTCCGTTAATGGCAGTACCCAGACCGGTTATGTCTATGCCGAATATATTTCAAAGACATCGGATAACAACAATAATAATAACAACAACAATACGACAACGCCGATCGGTAAGGGCGTCGTGAATGCGGATGCATTGAATGTTCGTACCGGAGCTGGCACAAATAACAGCTCTATTGGTCTGATTCGCAAAAATGAACAGGTGGAGATTCTTTCACAGGTAGGTTCCTGGTATCAGGTAAAATGTACGGTCAATGGCAGTGAGACAACCGGTTATGTTGCAGCCGAATATATTACCAGAACAGATGAAAATAATTCCGGTAATACGGATCCTGCACCAACGCCGCCAACTTATGAAAAGAAAAATGGCGTTGTGAATGCGGATGCACTGAATGTCCGTACCGGGGCCGGTACAAATCATTCAGCGATCGGCCTGATTTATCAGAATGCTTCTGTTACTGTGATTGGCGAGGAAAACGGATGGTATAAGATTTCCTGCGTAGTGAACGGGACAACCCGTGAAGGTTATGTTTCCGCCGAATTCATCACGATTGTTGATAATAATAACAATAACAACAATAATAATAATAATAATAACAATAACAATAACAATACTTCCCCGGTCGGGAAAATAGGTATCACAACGGCGGATGGTCTGAATTTCCGTACTGGGCCGGGAACAAATTACGGTACGCAGGGCCTTGTATATCTCGGCACACAGGTAAATATTTTAGGCATTGAGGGTGACTGGTATGAAGTTTCCTGTGTGGTAAACGGCGTATTGAAAAAAGGTTATATGAGCAGAGAGTTTGTTCATATTATCGGCAGCAATGATGAACCGTATACGGGACCGACAGATGAAGAATTTGAAAAACAGCTTGAAGCTTTTCCGGAAAGTTATAGAAATGCGTTAAGACATGTTCATAATCAGCATCCAAATTGGAGTTTTGTTGCAAAGAACGTGGATGTGGATTTCAATTATGCAGTGGATAGACAGAATAGCGGTAATCGTTCCATGGTCAATATAACGGGCACGACACCTTTCTCTTGGTTATCGACAGCTCCTGGAGATTATGACTGGGCGACCGATACATATGTGGATAAGGATGGATCAGCATGGAAAGGCGCTTCCAGAGAATTGATTGCTTACTATATGGATCCGAGAAACTTCCTGGATGAAAAGCAGATTTTCATGTTTGAGACCCAGTCTTATGAGTCATCTCAGAACAGAGATGTGGTTGCTGGTATCTTGAGCAATACATTTATGTCTGATGGCAAGGGATATAACTACAACGGAAAGTATTACACCTATGTGGATACCTTTATGGAAGCCGGACAGATTTCTGGTGTGAGTCCATATTTTCTGGCAGCAAGATGTCGGCAGGAAGTCGGCGGCGGAAGCGCTGCCGTTGACGGAACTTATGGCTATTACAATTTCTTCAGCATTGGTGCTTACGCCAGTGGTGAGGGAAATGCTTTGCAGTACGGTATTGAGTATGCAAAACAGCCTGGAACATGGCGCCGTCCGTGGACAAGTCCTTGGTTATCTATTGTCGGTGGTGCAGAATTCCTTGGTCAGGCTTATATCAATGTGGGACAGAATACGGTTTACTTCCAAAAATTTAATGTAGTTAATCCACAGTATTTTGAACATCAGTATATGACAAACATTCAGGCACCATCTTCTGAAGGTTCTTTACGTTATGATGCTTACAAGAGCACAGGAACTTTAGAAAGTCCGATTACATTTATTATTCCGGTATACCAGAATATGCCTGAAAGTGCGGCGTCTATTCCGGCGGTTACAGGAAATCCGAACAGCTACATTAAGAGTCTGGCACTGAATAACGGCAGCATTGGCTTTAATCAGACATTCACTTATAACAAGCTGAATTATAATGCGGTTACAAGAGAGACTTCAGTCAATATCTCTGCAACACCAGTCAGCAGCTACGGAACGATCGTATCCGGTGCAGGATATCATGAATTGAATCCGGGCAACAATGTAATTGAGGTCGTATGCCAGGCAGGAAACGGAACCCAGACAACCTATACACTGAATATCTATCGTCAGTAGAAAAGGAGAAAGACCATGAATAAAAAAATAATTTCTATCATATGTGCAACGGTTTTAACCCTCTGTGCAGTGGTCGGCGGTGTGGTATTTACCGGAATGCAGACAAATGCATCGGGAACTCAGATGACCGTATCCGTAGAATCTCCGACAGTGGGAAAAGATGATGAAGTCAAAGTACTTGTAACAGCGAGTAGCAGCGAGGCGATGAGCTACATCAAAGCAGATTTATCCTATGATCCTGAAAAGCTTGAGTTGGTGGGGACACCGACCTGGCTACAGGAGCCAATGGAGAGATACAGATCATTGAAACATTAGCTTATGGCGAGACAGAGCGAACCTATGAGCTGACGTTCAAAGCACTGGAGGTCGGTGCAACAGATATCCGTCTTTATGATGCTTACATTGAGCAGTATGAATCTCTGGAAATGCTCAGTCTGGAAAGTGATTCCACATCCCTTGAAGTGGTCGTAAATACAGCAATTTCCGAGGATGCCCGTATTAAAGAGTTGATGATTGCCGGCGTACAGAAGCTGGAAGAAAAGTTCAGCCCGGATGTGTACGAATATAATGTGGAAGTCGGGGTAGACATGGAAATGCTTATCTATTCTGCAGTACCAATGGAAGAAGACAGTGTGATCACGGCGCCGGAAGACCTGATGTTGGCGATTGGCGAGAATCACTTTGAGATTCTTGTCACAGCTCCGGCAGGCAATACTCAGACTTATGTCATTAACGTAACCCGTCTGGATCATGAACTGGAATCGGAGACGGAAACGGAATCCGAGACTGAAACCGAGACCGAATCTGCTCTGGAAACTGGGGTGGAGAGCGAGACTGAGACTGAGACCGAACCTGAAACGGAAAGTGAAACATTGGGTGAAGAGCTTCTTGGAGAGCCTCAGCCATACAGCTATGAATAGACAGAGAGTCAGCCTGAAGAATAAAATTTAAGATCAGGACCCCTGTAAGCATTTGCTTACAGGGGTTTTTGTGATATAGTGAATTGTGAATATTCAGTGGAAAGGGAAGGTTTTTTTATGTTAGATCAAAATACATTTACGGAAACGATTCGAGAAGTGTCTGAGATCATTCGGACCGCCACAGAACCTTTATCCAGAGAAGAGATTCTCAGTTATTTTCATAAAATGGATTTAAATGAAAAGCAGCAGGAAATGGTACTGGAATATCTGTTGAAGCCGGAGAACGGAGCAGTTTCTCATGCGGAAGCGGAAAGTAAAAAAGCAGAGACAATGGAAAAAGGTACGAATTTTGAGGCGCCCGGATTAAAAGCGGATGAAGCGTTTACGGATTCACGGATTCTGCGGATGTATATGGAAGATCTGGAAGGACTTTCGATCTGCACACAGGAAGAGCTTCAGCGATTATATGAGGCGCTTTTGAGCGGTGATAAGACAGTCATCGGAAAGATATCCGAGAGCTGGATGGAACGAATTCTGGAACAGGCCAGGAAACTGTCAGTGGCTTCCGAGGATTTCTCTGATGTCGTTCAGGAAGGCAACATGGCATTTTTTTTGAAGCTTTCCGAATTATGCGGAAGCGGGGCAAAGGCGGACAGGGGTCTTTCTGCCGTATATGTGGAAAAAGAACTTATTCAGGCAGTGGAAGCTGCTATGAAAGCGTATATTCAGGAGCTTACCGGCGCCAGTGATGTGGAGAATGCTGTTGTTGGGAAAGTGACGCTTGTGGGTGAGGCCAGGAAATATCTGATGGAGCAAAACGGCCAGGAGCCGTCCCTTCAAGAATTGGCTCAATATACAAGAATGTCGGAAAGGGAACTTAAGGATATGATGGATCTGATTCGAAAAGCAGAAGAACGGGCAAAAGCCCGGTAGATGGGCCTACGCTCCGCATAAGTGATATATCCGGTGCATATATTAGTATGAAAAGTTTAAAGGAGCAGGAAGAATGAAAGAATTTCGTGTGCTCGTGGCGGCGCTGTGTATGCTTTTGTTATCTTTAACTGTGTCTGGCGTCAGAAATGTATCGGCGACTCCGGAGAGTTCAACTTATGACATTTATGAAGAAAGCGAACGGTTGGTGGCATTGACCTTTGATGACGGTCCAAAAGAAGGAAAGACAGATGCACTTTTGGATATGTTGAAAGAAAAAGGGGTTCATGCCACTTTTTTTATGATTGGGGCCCAGGTGGAGGAAAATCAGGAAATTGTCCGTCGTATGTACGAAGAGGGCCATCAAATCGGCATACATACTTACAGTCATGTGGATCTGGGCTGCTTGTCTGAGGCGGAGCAGAAGAAAGAAATCGAGAAATCGGAGACGGCAATTGAAGCTGTCACAGGGCAGAGCGGGTTTATGCTGAGACCGCCTTTTGGAAGAATAAATAAGAATCTGGAGGACTGGCTGGACTGTCCGATGATTTTGTGGTCGGTGGATACAGAAGACTGGATAGGAAAATCGGCGGCGGAAATCATCTGTGAGACGGCAGAAACAGTGAAAGATGGGGACATTATTCTGATGCATGATATATCGGAACATGGTTTGGAGGGAGCCGCCGGAATTATTGACGAATTACAGCGAATGGGTTATACTTTTTTAACAGTAGAACAGTTATTTGCCTGCCGGGATATTGAGCCGGAGGACGGCGTGGCTTATCGGCAGGCGCGATGAACGCATACGGAGAAATTGCAATAAGGAGAGACTATGTTAAAAATAGGTTCCCATGTGGGAATGAGTGGAAAAGAAATGTTTTTAGGTTCGGCAAAGGAAGCCGTGTCCTACGGCGCCAATACCTTTATGGTATATACGGGAGCGCCCCAGAATACGAAGCGTAAAGAAATCAGTGAACTGCGCATTGAGGAAGGCTGGAATTATATGAAGGAACATGGAATTGACGAGATTGTTATCCATGCCCCTTATATTATTAATATGGCGAATACAGTAAAGCCGGAAACTTTCGAACTGGCCGTGGACTTTATGAATCTGGAACTAAGCCGGGCAGAGGCTATGGGCAGCCGGATTCTTATTGTTCATCCGGGGGCGCATGTGGGCGCCGGAGCAGAGGCGGGAATTGCCAAAATTTCGGAAGCATTGAACGAGGTGCTGAATCGGGATTCCAGAGTGTATGTCGCCCTGGAGACGATGGCCGGCAAAGGCAGCGAGATTGGCAGAAGTTTCGAGGAACTGGCTCAGATTTATGACAAGGTGACTTTTAACGATAAACTGCGGGTGTGTTTCGATACCTGCCATACAAGCGATGCTGGTTATGATATTATCAACGATTTTGACGGCGTCATGGAAAAATTTGATCGGATACTTGGCAAAGAGCAGATTGCCGTATTTCATATAAATGACAGTAAGAATGTGCCTGGAGCGGGCAAGGATCGTCATGAGAATATTGGTTTTGGACATATTGGCTTCGAGGCCCTGAACCGGATCGTCCATCACAAGGATTTTGAAAATATACCGAAAATTCTGGAGACGCCCTATGTGGCTGATACCAGTCAGCCGAAAAAATCCTGGGCGCCTTACCGGATGGAGATAGAAATGCTTCGTCAGGGAGTATTTGACCCTACATTAAAAGAAAAACTTGCAGAAAACGGAGGAATGAAGTCATGAGAGACGAAACAAAATGTTTGCATTCAGGCTATACGCCAAAAAACGGAGAACCGCGGGTCATGCCGATCGTGCAGAGTACGACCTATGTATTTGATTCGACAGAGCACATCGGGCAGCTCTTTGATATGCCGACGGAATATATGTATTCCCGCTTTGCCAATCCGACAGTGGATGCAGTAGAGAAAAAGATTGCAGACCTGGAGGGCGGCGTTGGCGCTATGTGTACTTCCTCCGGACAGGCGGCTTCCCTGTTTTCAATTCTGAATCTTTGTAATGCGGGAGACAGCTTTATCAGTACGTCCACAATTTACGGCGGCACGGTCAATCTTTTTGCAGTCACCTTAAAGAAGCTTGGAATTGAATGTATTTTTGTGGATGCAGAAGCGGATGAAGAAACCATCCAGAAAGCTTTTAAGCCAAATACACGCTGTGTATTCGGTGAAACTCTGGCAAATCCGGCATTGGCCGTTCTCGATATCGAAAAATTTGCAAAGATTGCCCATAAGAATGATGTGCCGCTTATTATTGACAATACATTTGCCACACCGATTCTCTGCAAACCGATTGAATTTGGCGCGGATATCGTTGTACATTCCACATCAAAATATATGGACGGACATGCCCTGCAGATTGGCGGCGTCATTGTCGACAGTGGTAAATTTAATTGGGCAAATGGCAAATTCCCTGAATTTACAGAGCCGGACGAATCCTATCATGGCGTGATCTACACAAAGGATTTTGGGGAGATGGCTTATATTATTAAAGCGCGGATGCAGCTTATGCGTGATTTCGGCGCTTATCCGGCAGCCCATTCGGCTTTTCTGCTGAATCTCGGTTTGGAAACACTGCCGATCCGTATGGAACGTTACTGTGAGAATGCACTGAAAGTGTACAGGTTTTTACAGGCTTCGGATAAAATCGAATCTGTCAGCTATGCGGCCCTTCCGGGGGATAAATATCACGAGTTGGCGAAGAAATATCTTCCGAAGGGAACCTGCGGCGTTATTTCTCTTACGATCAAAGGCGGAAAAGCAGCGGCTGTCCGGTTTATGGATGGTTTAAAACTGGCTTCCAATGAAGTTCATG
>OGYI01002137.1_pt1 | contig 15952 bp, 11 predicted proteins | sample 1576521 | NCBI WGS metagenome assembly OGYI01 (sample SAMEA3541484, study PRJEB24748) | human gut metagenome | biome: human gut; feature: human-associated habitat; material: faeces | place: China | collected 2012
CCAAGGGCAAGGACCTCGTGGCCGACGTGTCGTCGTGCTTCCTGTCCGAGCCGGTGGACATCACGAAGTACGGCGTCATGTACGGCGGCGCGCAGAAGAACATCGGCCCGGCCGGCGTGGTCATCTCCATCATCCGCGAGGACCTTATCACGGACGACGTGCTGGAGGGCACGCCCACCATGCTTAAGTGGAAGACGCAGGCCGACGCGAACTCGCTCTACAACACACCGCCCGCCTACGGCATCTACATCTGCGGCAAGGTGTTCAAGTGGCTGAAAGACCAAGGCGGCCTCGAGGCCATGCAGAAGCGCAACCAGGAGAAGGCCGCACTGCTCTACGACTTCCTCGATGCGAGCAAGCTCTTCCGCGGCACCGTGCGGAAGGCCGACCGCTCGCTTATGAACGTCCCGTTCGTCACCGGCGACGCCGACCTCGACGCCGCGTTCGTGGCCGAGGCCAAGGCCGCCGGCCTGGAGAACCTGAAGGGCCACCGCAGCGTCGGCGGCATGCGCGCGAGCATCTACAACGCCATGCCCCGCGCCGGCGTGGAGGCCCTCGTTGCCTTCATGGACAAGTTCGAGCAGGCGCACGCGTAGGCACTTTCCTCTTTGAAGAAGAGTCGCAGGCGGCGCATCGGAAAACGGTGCGCCGCTTTTTTGAGAGGGTCTTTGTTGAAAGTGCTTCGAAGATAAAGATCCTTAGGAAAATTGGCAAAAACGCCTTCAAGTTCCTTAGGAAAAGTGGAGGTGCATTGAGTGAAAACCTCCCTACGTTATTACTATTCGACGGTTCGTCCCTCTTCCACCAGGTCGATCAGCTCTTGTTGGGAGTTTATCGAGAGCTTGCGGTAGATGCGCGACGTATGGGTCTTGACCGTGTGGGCGGAAATGAAAAGCTGGCCGGAGATGACCTCGGTGTTGCGGCCCTTGGCCAGCAGCACGAATACCTCCTGCTCGCGCGGGGTGAGGCCATAGGCTGCGGCCGTGTCTTGGCAGCGCTGGCGCCAGCGGCCTGCCTGGTCGTGCGGCTCCTCGGGCTCGTCGCCGGCGATGGCCTCCACCGTCTTGTTCGACGCATAGGGCACGATGGCCAAATCGAGCATCAGCAAGAACGCCGCCGAAAGGCAGGCGAGTAGCATGGCGCCATCGAGCGACAGGCCTGCGGCGAACACGAGGGCGCCCACGGCCCCCCAGCCAAGTGCGATGCTGCCCACCGGTGCGATGAGCCCCTGCGCGTAGTGGAAGGCCGTCTGCACGTGGTGGCGATACGAGAGCGCTACGAGCACGCTCCAGTGGCACACGAGGTAAAACGCGATGTCGGCCATGAGCAGCACGAGCAGCGCCGTGCGCAACGCGCCCGTCGAGAACGGCAGCGCCAGCAGCGCGCCGCCGAACACGGGAAACGATACGCGCTCGATGAGCGAAAAGCGCGGCACGCCCCCGCGTGCGGCCACCATGGCGACCACGGCCGCGCCCGCCAGCGCCACGCTGCCCAGAAGCGTGCAGAACGCCGTGGCGGCATCGAGCAGCAACGTGTTCAGGGCGAGCGCCACACCGAACGAGGCGCCTGCCACCAGGGGCGTTAGCAGGTTGCGCGAGAATAGCTTCAGGCGGCGCTGGGATGTCTCGCGGTCGACACGCTCGGGAACGGGCACCTGCCGCGAGGCGTAGGCCTGCAGCGCGAGCGATGCCGCGAACAGCACGGCCACGGCCGCGAGCGAGACCGTGCGCGGTGCGAACAGCATAAACGTGCCTAGGCCGGCCGCCAGCCCCCCCGAGCCGGCCACGGCGAGCGCCGAGGTGCGGTCGTCGGGCCGTTCGGCGTCGAGCGCCGTCCACAGCGTCCCCCATGACACGAGCGCCAGCCCAAAGCCGACGCCGCCGACGAGCCAGAGCGCGCAGCGCACGAGGGGGAGGGCGAGCGGCCCCTCCGCAAACAGACCGCCCACCACCAGCACCAGCACCGCTGCGAGCGCGATGGTGCGCACGACAAGCTGCGAGCGCGCCTCGGCGAAGCGGTTCACCGCGGCCGTGTACGAGAGGAAGTTCACGCCGGCGAACCCGACAAGGAGCCAGAACCTTTCGAGGAACGCCGCACTCGGGGTGGTGAGCGGCGCGTCGAGCACGCCGCCCGCTACCACGGAGGCCGCGCCCGCCCAGAAGCAGCCGAACCCGATGAGCGCCAAAAGCGTGGCGAACCGGTTATCCCGCTCGGGTCCCTCTGCGCTATCGGTTGGCGAAATATTCATATGATCAGGTGAAACATCCAATGTCATACCCTCGTCCATACCCCTCGCCATGCGTCCGTACCCCCTTGAGAACGACCGGGAAACTGCAATATCAGCCCGGCAGGGGACTGACTTTCCGAGGCCCAGTCTACATCATTCAACCCATCGTGCAAACGAGCCAAAGCGGCACCGCAAGGAAGGCGGCCCGCCGCTTTTGGCGCAACGAGAGGAGAGAGGCATGAGCAGTGCACCGCACCCCGAAGACGGCGTAGAGCGCTACACGACCTGCTCCACTGCAGGACCGCTATCCGTGCACGTCAAGGACGAGCGCATCATTCGCGTTGAGCCGCTGACGTTCGCACCGGAAGACGTCGTGTCCTGGCAGGTGGACGTCAACGGGAAAACGTACAAGCCACCGCTGACGGCACCGGTGCTCCCTTGGGGCATCACCTCGAAGAAGATGGCGTATTCCGATGAGCGCGTGAGCTACCCGTACAAGCGCGTCGACTGGGATCCCAAGGGGGAGCGCCACCCTGAGAACCGCGGCAAGAGCGGCTACGAGCGCATCAGTTGGGACGAAACGTATCAAATCCTCGAGGACGAGTACAACCGCATCCTCGACACGTACGGCCCTTCGGCGCTGTGCTACAGCCACAGCGCTCACCCCGAGTGGGGTTCGCTGCACTACCTGTTCAGTGACTTGTACCGCTTCCGCGACATGATCGGCGGCACGTATTTGGAATTCACGCCGAACTCGTGGGAAGGCTGGGCATCGGGCGCGCCGTTTTTATGGGGCTTCTGGATGGGCCACGGCCTGCCGTCGGCCGAAGACACGCTGCAGGATATCTCCACCGACAGCGAGCTCATCGTCATCTGGGGCAACGACCCCATGTTCCACAACGTCTACAACGGTATCGACACCGCGCGCTTGTGGAAGTGGTGGCGCGAGTTGGGCAAGACCATCGTGCTCATCGATCCTCTGCTGAACGAGACGGGCCTTGCGGCAGCTGACGTGTGGCTGCCTATCTACCCCGGCACCGACAATGCGCTCGCGGCGGCCCTGGCGTATGTGTGGATTCAGGACGGCACGTACGACAAGGAGTATCTCGACACCCACTGCATCGGCTTTGATGAGGACCATATGCCCGACGGCGTCTACGATGAGGACTATCTCACAGCCCATCCGGCTTGGCGCGGCGCGCTGCCCACGTCGGCTCGCCCCGGCCTGTCGTTCAAGAGCTACATCACGGGCGATGGCCCCGATGGCACTCCAAAGACCCCCGAGTGGGCGGCGGACATCTGCGGTATCGAAGCCCGCAAGATCGTTTCGCTGGCCAAAGCGTGGGGCAGCCGTCCCACGTCGCTCTGGGCTATGGAAGGCGGTGCCTGCCGCCGCACGTTCGCGCACGAGTTCGCCCGCATGATGGGCACGCTGGCCATGATGCAGGGCCTGGGTGCTCCCGGCTCCAACATCATCGGCACGGGCCTTTCGCTCTCCGGCCCCTACGACACGCGCCAGGTCGGCCCGACCGGCTATGCCGACGGCGGCATGAACGTGGTGCTGGACCACTACTACCCGAACCCCGTGCCAGCCAAGATTACGTTCACGAAGTTCATGGACTGCATGTACGATGCACCGCAGAAATGGCGCGGCGGCCACATCGACAACTTCGGCCCCGAAATGTTCTTCGACGAGGTGGAGTACCCCATGCCCGGTTGCTCCGAGATCAAGCTCTTGTGGCAGCGCGGCTCCACGCTCACGAACCCGCCCGACAACAAGCGTCAGTTCAAGGGGTACCGCCACGAGGATCTGGAAACGATCGTCGTGACTGCGCCGTGGTTCGACCGCGACTGTCGCTATGCCGACCTCGTGCTGCCCATCACCACCATCTTCGAGCGCCAGGACATCACCGAGCCCGGCTCGGTGGGCCAGTACGTGCCACCCGCCTATAACGGTCTGCGCTCGGCCGTGTACAACCAGCGCGCCATTGAGCCCGTGGGTGAGTCCAAGACCGACCTGGAGATATTCGAGGAACTGGCCAACCGCTTGGGCCGCGGTGAGGACTTCATGGAGGGCAACACCGAAGAGACCATCCTCCAGAAAATGTACGACCGCACCGAGATACCCATGAGCTACGACGAATTCAAGGAGAAGGGCTACTACGTGTGGCCGGCGTTGCCCGACTACGAGCCGCACAAGCAGTTCAGCTTCTTTCATGACAACCCGGTGGGCGTGCCGGCGGCCAATCCGTTCGGCAAGAACGTCGTCGAAACCCCCACGGGCAAGGTGGAAATCTACTCCACGCTCATCCACGCGTTTTACGGTGACGACAACCCTGAGATCCCCTGCGTGCCGCACTACATCCCCGAGGTTGAAGGGCGCTACGACGCCAAGCGCGAGCAGTACCCGCTGCAGATGCTCATGGCGCATCCCAAGTTCCGCTTCCACGGCAAGTACGACAAGATCGAATGGCTGGCCGAGAACTACAAGGTGAAGGGGCCGGACGGTTACCCTTACGAGCCGGTGATGATGAACCCGGCCGATGCCGCTGAGCGCGGCTTGGACGAGGGCGACATCGTGCGCGCGTTCAACGACCGCGGCGAAACGCTGGCGGGTGTGGTGCTGTCCGACCGCATCAGGCCCGGTGTGGCGTGGCTGTCCTACGGCGCGTGGAACGATCCGATGACCCCCGAGAACGGCGCGCTCGACCGCAGTGGCGACGGCAACGTGCTCTCCTATGCCGGCCCGCAGTCGGTGCACCACGTGGGCGGTGCGTTCAACTCCGTGTTGTTTGACGTGGAGAAGGCCGATCTGGAAGCGCTGGCTGCTCAGTACCCCGAGGGTGTGGCCGGCAAGTGGAGCACCTGGAACAGGAAGGGAGAATAGCATGAAGACCATACTCGTCGACCCCAGCCGTTGCATCCAGTGCTGCAACTGCCAAAACGCCTGCAAAGACGAGCACTGTGACAACGATTGGAGTCCTACCGCTGCACCGCAGGGACCAGGCCAGTTCTGGATCAAGGTGCATGAGTCGCAGGCCGCCGACGGCGCGCGCATGCGCTTGAACCGCGTGCCGGTGCTCTGCCAGCACTGCGAGAACCCGGCCTGCGAAGCCGCGTGCCCGAACGGCGCCATCAGCCGCCGCGACGACGGCATCGTGCTTATCGACCCTGAGCGGTGTCAGGGCTGCGGCGCTTGCCGTGACGCGTGCCCCTACGACGTGATCTACGAGAACACCGAGCGCGGCATCTCGCAGAAGTGCACGATGTGCGCGCACCTGCTCGATGCCGGCTGGGAGCGCCCGCGCTGCGTGACCGCCTGCCCCTCCGATGCGCTCTCCTTCGTGGACGAGGACGACCTCGCGATGGAGAACCTGACCGCTCCGCTCGAGCGCCTGCACCCCGAGTACGACACCGCGCCACGCGTGGCATACGTGAACCTGCCGAAGCCCTTTGTGGCGGGCGCGGTGTACAGCCCCGCCGAGGACCTCTGCCTCGAGAAGGTGGACCTGGAGCTGGTGGGTCAGGCCAACGGCGCGTACTACCTCGGACGCACCGGGCTGATGGGGGAGTTCCGCATCGAGGGCGTCGAGCCCGGCTTCTACACGTTGAACCTAGAGAAAGATGGCTACGACGCGAAGGCCATCGCGAGCCTTGATGTGCGCGAGGCTCTGAACGCGGGCGAGATCAAGCTCGTGAAGTCGGCTCAGTAATTGCAACCTGCCGCGCCGCGAGTTCCTGTGGGGCAGCGGCGCGGCAGGCGCCGGCCGGCTCGTCACTTCTGTTTGGAAATCGGAATATCAGGCGCCTGCGAGCGCTGGAAAGGAAATTGCCAATGTGTTTCAGACCACCTACTGTTGAAATGGAGAAGAACCTCTGCCCGGAATGTGGGGCGGAAGCCATGCTCGGTGCACGCAAGTGCAAGCAGTGCGGCGCCGATTTGACGCAGTCCGTTGAGGCTGCCGGAACACCCGAGGCTCACGGAGCTCCCGGTGCCCCGCAAGCGCCGGGCGCCCCTAAGGCCATGGCTGCACCCGGTGCGCCGAAGGCCCCGGGTGTCCCCTCGGCGCCGCGTTCGCCGCAGGCATAAGCGCCCGTTTCGCGCCAAGAGCGCATCTAAGGTTCGTCAAGCACCCAACAAGGAGGGGTAGCTATGAAGAAGGTACTGTTCTCGTTTTTCTCGAGCCTATGGGTTTCTATCGCCGTGTCCATCGTGGTGAGCGTCTACATGGACACGGCGTTCGGGGGAAGCGTCGGCGTCATAACGTTCACCATGGTGTTGCCCATGTGCACCGCCATCGGCGCGGTCGTGGGCACCGTGTTCGCCCCCATCGTGCCGGTGGGGGCGATCTCCGTGAAGATCGCCCACTGCCTGGGCGCGCGTCCAGGCAGCCTCGCCGAGGTGCTGCTGCGCAATATGTCCATCATCACCATCATGCTGTTCGTCATGTGCTTCGCCATTACGGCCATCACGCACTTCTGCTTCGGCGCGCCATATCCCGGCGATGTGGCCATGGCGGGCGACGCCAACGCATTTTTGAACGCCTGGTTCAAGCCCATCCCCGTTCTCTGGGCTCCCAGCTACGTGATAAGCCTCATGGTGGACCCCCTCAGCACCTGGCTCACCGCCAAGATAGTAGGCGCCCCGCCCACCCCTGAGCACGCAGCCTAAAAGTACCGGTGCCGCGCGGCAGGCACAACGCCCCGCGCGGCACTTACCTAATCCTCGAGCTCAAAGCTGAACGTTTCACGCGTCGTGCGTGGTGCCTAAGTGTTCGGTTTTGAGGCGAATGCATTCAGGGCTTCTAGGGTGCTGCAACCTAAGAGGTTGGTGACGGCTGCCATCGTTGATAGCCTCACCGCACCATAGTTTCCCTGTTCAAACTTCTCCATTTGAGATGCTTTTGTTTCTTTTGACGACCTGAGATCGTCTAGGTTCTTTCCATACCGTTGCATAAGCGATTCGAATGCGGACGCTTCTTTGCGTTCATCCATACGTACCCCTTTCGATTTCGCTTCCTATACCATGACTGATTGGTCAAGTCCTCTATGATTGTAGCGGCATACCCTTGAGAAATGGATGCAATCGACTTCAAAAAAATCCTCGGAGAGAGGATACGGACGGTTCGGGAAGCGCAGGGGCTGTCCCAAGATAAGCTTTCCAAAATGATCGGCGGTACGAGTGGGGGCGCATACATATCCCGCCTAGAGAGTGGAAAAGTGGGTATTAGCGTCGACAACCTCTATCGCATTGCGGTGGCGCTCGATGTGGAATTGTGCGACTTGGTTGATTTCAGGAAGGCTATTTCCTCGATTCTCCGCAAATAGGCAGCGGTACCCATCTTTCTCTTTCCGACTTGGTTCATGTGAAGGAAGCCGAAGGGTGGTATTGCGGTGTCCTTGCATTTGGGACTTGAAAAAGGGTAAAATAAGGTTCTTAATAAAGACCGCAATAAAGAACCTTATTAAGGAGAAAAGCTATGCCAGCTATTTACCCCTCTACTGCGCTGAAAAACCAGCAGCGTGAGATCAAGAAAATTGCAGACACCGAAGTTGTCTACATAACCGAGAACGGCCGCGGAAAGTATGCCTTCATGTCGGAGGACGTATTCCAGAAAAAGATTGACGAGGCTGTTGAGCAGGCGCTTTACGAGCAGCGTATGGCGCAGGCCCTCCGGCAATCCCGTGATGATTTCCAGAATGGACGCTACTATTCTTCCCGCGATGACCTCATGGCTGCGGTGCACGAAAAGCGGGCCTCGCATGCCTAGAATGGAGTACGCGGAGCGCTTCGCCGAAGATCTTGCTTTGGTAACCTCTCCGAAAGTGGAGAGTCGTATCCTTGAGAATCTGGACAACATCGAACGTTTCGGCGAATTTGGATCTTCGATGGTTCCCGCTTCGATCAAGGAAGAGTTCGGCGAAGGCGTTCGCAAAGTGGCAGTGAACCCTTTTGATCTCGTGTACACGCTCTACACCGAGCAAGACCTTGTGCGGGTGGAGGCGCTCGTACATCAGCGCGCCGCTCGCTAGGGCTGCGTGCGGTTTTGGAGATGAATGCCAGCTTCTCCCTCATTCCCGACCTCGTCCATGTGAATTTACTACGGGAAACCTTCGATATTCAAAGTTTTTCTTGCGCAGGGCGGATCGGGGAGTATACTGGCGTCCAACAACCTCATAGATCGAAATGCGATGACGAGGACCAGTAGGGACGAATCCATCTTCCAGAGAGCCGGCGGAAAGCTGCGAGCCGGCGGTGGACGGTCCGAAAGCCCCCTCCGAGCAGTTCGGCATGAACGTTTCGCGCGCGGACGGACGATCTCCGGCCCGGCGCGCGGGGCAAGTAGGGCTGAGCCGGCGACAACCGTTACCCGTCGAAGCGTGCAGTGCGGCTTAAGGCCGCGGTGCATTCTTTCTCCTAACCGTGGTCCTGGTGCAGCGACTTGCCTGCAGCGGGATTTTTTTATGGCTGGTTGACCGCAGGGCAGGGGCCCTGCCCTTGCCGGCGAGCGAGGTCGACAGCCAGCACGGACGAAGGAGGAAGGAACGGCATGAAACGAAGAAGCTCGGCCGTCACCGAGGGCGTGGCGCGCGCCCCTCACCGCAGCCTGCTCAAGGCCGACGGCATCACCGACGAGGAGATGGAGCGGCCGCTCGTCGCCGTCTTCAACTCCCGAAACGACATCATCCCGGGGCACAACAACCTCGACAAGATCGCCGAGGCCGTGAAGGCCGGCATCTACATGGCCGGCGGCGTGCCGTTCGAGATCTCCACCATCGGCGTGTGCGACGGCATCGCCATGAACCACGACGGCATGCACTACTCGCTCGTGTCGCGCGAGGCCATCGCCGACTCGCTGGAGTGCGCGGTGCAAGGCCACGCCTTCGACGCGCTCGTGTGCATCCCGAACTGCGACAAGATCGTGCCGGGCATGCTGCTGGGCGCGCTGCGCGTGAACATCCCCACGGTGTTCGTGTCGGGCGGCCCGATGCTCGCCGGCAAGCAGCCGGGCGGATGCGGACCCTCCACCGACCTCAACACGCTGTTCGACGGCGCGGCGCGCGTGAGAAGCGGCACGATGACCGAAGAAGAGCTCAAGTTCTACGAGGACACGGCGTGCCCCACCTGCGGCAGCTGCTCGGGCATGTTCACGGCGAACTCGATGAACTGCCTGTGCGAGGCCCTCGGCATCGCGCTTCCCGGCAACGGCACCATCCCCGCGGTGTACTCCGAGCGCATCCGCCTGGCGAAGCACGCGGGCATGAAGGTGATGGAGCTCTTGGAGCAGGGGATCTGCGCGCGCGACATCGTGAGCGAGGCCGCCATCCACAACGCCATGGAGTGCGACATGGCCTTCGGCGGCTCCACCAACACGGTGCTGCACCTCACGGCCGTCGCCCGCGAGGCGGGCCATCCCATCACGATGGACGACTGGGACGCGGCGAGCGCGCGCACGCCGCACCTCGTGAAGCTCGCGCCCTCGGGCCCGCGCCCGCTCACCGACCTGTACGAGGTGGGAGGCGTGCCCGTGGTCATGACGGAGCTCGACCGCTTAGGGCTCATCGACCGCAGCGCGCTCACCTGCATGGGCCCGATGGGGGACTACCTCGACTACATGCACGCGGCCTGCGCCGGCGCGGACGGCGAGGTATGCCGCACGCACGACAACCCGTTCAGCCCGTCGGGCGCGCTCAAGGTGCTGCACGGCAACATCGCGCCCGACGGCGCCATCGTGAAGAAGTCGGCCGTCGATCCCTCGATGATGATGCATACCGGCCCCGCGCGCTGCTTCGACAGCGAGGAGGAGGCCTGCGCCGCCATCAACGCCGGGAAGATCGTGGCGGGCGATGTGGTGGTCATCCGCTACGAGGGGCCGAAGGGCGGCCCGGGCATGCGCGAGATGCTGACGCCCACGTCCTCCATCGTGGGGATGGGTCTGTCCACCAGCGTGGCCCTGATCACCGACGGGCGCTTCTCGGGCGCCACGAAGGGCCCGGCTGTGGGGCACGTGAGCCCCGAGGCCGCAGCTGGCGGCCCCATCGCGCTCATCGAGGAGGGCGACCAGGTGACGGTGGACATCGAGGGCGGCGCGCTCACGCTGGGCGTGGACGATGCCGAGCTCGAACGCCGCCGCGCGGCCTGGACGCCGCCGGCGCCGAAGCACGACCACGGCGTGCTCGCGAAGTACGCGAAGCTCGTCTCTTCCGCAGACAAGGGGGCGTATGTTTCATGACCGAGGCGAACCAGAACCAGCAGCAGCCGCGTCCCGGCGCGACGGCGGCCGTCAAGGGCGCGCCGCGCGGTCTCGGCAGCCGCACGGAGAAGCAAGGCCGCACCATGACGGGCGCGCAGGCGGTCGTCGCCTCGCTCGAGGCCGAGGGCGTCGACCTCGTGTTCGGCTATCCGGGCGGCCAGGCCATCAAGATCTACGACGCGCTCTACGACTCCACGCAGATCAAGCACGTGCTCTCGCGCCACGAGCAGGGAGCCGTGCACGAGGCCGACGGCTACGCGCGCGCCACGGGCAACGTGGGCGTGGCCATCGTCACCAGCGGCCCGGGCGCCACGAACACGGTGACGGGCATCGCGACGGCCTACATGGACAGCGTGCCGCTCGTGGTGATCACGGGCCAGGTGCCGCGCGGCGTCATCGGCACCGACTCGTTCCAGGAGTCCGACATCGTGGGCATCACCATGCCGGTGGTCAAGCACAGCTACCTGCTGCAATCCACCGACGAGCTGACGACTACGTTCCGCGAGGCGTTCCACATCGCCAAGACCGGCCGCCCCGGCCCCGTGCTCATCGACGTGCCGAGCGACCTCGCCAGCGAGGAGCTGGCGTTCGCGTACCCCGACGAGGTGAACCTGCCCTCCTACAAGCCCACCTACCGCGGCAACGCCAAGCAGGTCAAGCAGGCGGTGGCCCGCATCCGCCGCGCCGAGCGGCCCGTGCTCTACGTGGGCGGCGGCGTGGTGTCCTCCGGCGCGTCCGAGGAGCTGCGCGCGCTGGCCGAGCTCATGCAGGTGCCGGTGGTCACCACGCTCATGGGCAAGGGCGCGTTCCCCGCGTCCCACCCGCTGAACCTGGGGCCCGTGGGGATGCACGGCTCGAAGTACGCGAACCTCGCCATGACCGAGAGCGACCTCATCATCGCGGCGGGCGCGCGCTTCTCCGACCGCGTCACGGGCCGGCTCGACGAGTTCGCGCCGCACGCCGAGGTCATCCACATCGACATCGACCCCGCCGAGATCGGCAAGGTGCGCGAGGCGCAGATCCCCATCGTGGGCGACCTGAAGGGCGTGCTCGGGGGCATCGTGGCCCAGCTTTCCAAGGAGGGCGCGAGCCCCGAGACGAAGGCGTGGCTCGGGCAGATCGCCGAGTGGCGCCGTCGCCACCCGTTCTACCATCCGAACGTGGGCGACGCGCCCGAGGAGATCGTGCCCGAGGTGGTCATGGAGAAGCTCTCCGACGCGCTCGATCCCGAGAAGAGCATCGTCGTGACCGAGGTGGGGCAGCACCAGATGTGGGCCGCCCAGAGCGTGGACCGCGAGGCGCCGCGCAGCTTCATCTCCTCGGGCGGCCTCGGCACGATGGGCTTCGGCTTCCCGGCCGCCATCGGCGCGGCCATCGGCTGTCCGGAGAAGCAGGTGGTGTGCGTGGCGGGCGACGGGTCGTTCCAGATGAACAGCCAGGAGATGGCCACGGCCAGCATCCACCGCGTGCCGGTGAAGGTGCTCATCCTGGACAACCGCTGCCTCGGCATGGTGCACCAGTGGCAGAAGCTGTTCTACGAGGAGCGCTACTCCTCCACGCTGCTCGACGCCAACCCCGACTTCGTGAAGCTGGCCGACGCGTACGGCTGGCAGTCCGCGCGCGTGGAGAGCCCCGACGAGCTCGACGCCGCGCTGGCCGCCATGCTGGCCGCCGAGGGCCCCTACCTGCTGGACGTGGCCATCTCGCGCGACCAGAACGTGTTCCCCATGGTGGCGCCCGGGCGCGCGCTCGACGACGTGATAGGCGCCATCGACGTGGCCGTGGGGGCCGTGCGCACGGACGTGCCCGAGGCGGACGGCGCCGCGGGCGGGAAGGGAGGCATGCGATGAGGCACATCCTGTCCGTCCTGGTTGAGAACAAGCCGGGCGTGCTGTCGCGCGTGACGGGGCTCATCTCGCGGCGCGGCTTCAACATCGAGTCGCTGTCGGTGGGCCCCACCGAGGACCCCACCATGTCGCGCGTCACGGCCATCGTGAAGGCCGACGAGGTGGCCTACGAGCAGATCACCAAGCAGCTGCACAAGCTGATCAGCGTGCACAAGATCAACGACCTCACCGACGAGGGCGCCATCGAGCGCGAGCTCGTGCTGTTCAAGGTGAACGCCCAGCCCGACCGCCGCAACGAGATCATCGAGATCGCCAACGTGTTCCGCGCGAAGATCGTCGACGTGGGGAAGAGCTCGCTCACCATCGAGGCCACCGGCGACGAGAGCAAGCTCAAGGGCATGGAGGACCTCTTCCGCGCCTACGGCATCAAGGAGATCACCCGCACCGGCAAGATAGCGATGTCTCGCAACAGCAAAGACGTTTAAAACCAGCCAACAGAAAGGAAACCAACACCATGGCTGTCACGATCTACCACGAGAACGATGCGAACCCCGAGCTCATCCAGGGCAAGAAGGTGGCCGTCATCGGCTACGGGAGCCAGGGCCACGCCCATGCGCTCAACTTGAAGGACTCGGGCGCCGACGTGCGCGTGGGCCTGCGCGAGGGCTCGAAGTCGCGCGAGGCCGCCGAGGAGGCCGGCCTCAAGGTCATGGGCGTGGCCGAGGCCGCCGAGGAAGCCGACCTCATCATGATCCTCACGCCCGACGAGACCCAGGCCGCCACCTACGAGGCCGAGATCGCCCCGCACCTCAAGCCCGGCGACACCCTCGCGTTCGCGCACGGCTTCAACATCCATTACGGCTGCATCACCCCGCCCGCGGACGTGGACGTGGTCATGATCGCGCCGAAGGGCCCGGGCCACATGGTGCGCCGCGTGTTCACCGAAGGGGCGGGCGTGCCCTGCCTCATCTGCGTGCACCAGGACGCGTCGGGGCAGGCCAAGGACGTGGCGCTGTCCTATGCCTGGGGCATCGGCGGCGCCCGCGCCGGCGTCATCGAGACCACGTTCAAGAACGAGACGGAAACCGACCTCTTCGGCGAGCAGGCGGTGCTCTGCGGCGGCGTGACGGCGCTCATCAACGCCGGCTTCGAGACGCTCGTGGAGGCGGGCTACCCGCCCGAGATGGCCTACTTCGAGTGCTTCCACGAGATGAAGCTCATCGTGGACCTCATGTACGAGGGCGGCATGTCGAACATGCGCTACTCCATCTCGAACACGGCCGAGTACGGCGACTACTACGCCGGCCCCCAGGTGATCACCGACGAGGCGAAGGCCGCGATGAAGATCATCCTCGCGCGCATCCAGGATGGCAGCTTCGCCCGCGAGTTCATGGAGGACTCGCAAAACGGCCAGAAGTGGCTGCTCGAACAGCGTGCCGAGCACGCCGAGGCCCCCATCGAGCAGGTGGGCGAGGGCATCCGCTCTATGTTCAGCTTCGCCCGGCGCTAGGAAGGTCGCGCGGCGCCGCGCAGCTGCCGGGTTGAGCGGCGCCGGCGACCGATTGCTTGGGCGGCTTTTCGCATTTCGTCGATAATTTCCCGCCCGACCCGGCGCGGCGGGCGGTTTCGCCTTATCATGGGGCAGCCGCCCGGACGCGTCCCGACGGGTTCCCGCGCGGCGCAAGCGAAACATACCAGGAAGACTCTTGCAGAGGTGGTAGTTCTATGACGAAGAAAGTGCTGGTTGCCGAAAGGCTGGCCGACGCCGGCCTCGCGGTGCTCCGCGACAAGGGCTACGAGGTGGACGTCAAGCTGAAGATGCCCCCCGAGGAGCTGATCGCGGCCATCCCGGCTTACGATGCCCTCATCGTGCGGTCGGCCACGAAGGTGACGCGCGAGGTCATCGAGGCGGGGAAGAACCTGCGCATCATCGGCCGGGCCGGCGTGGGCGTGGACAACGTGGACGTGGAGGCCGCCACCGAGCGCGGCGTCATCGTGTGCAACGCCCCCACGTCGAACATCGTGAGCGCCGCCGAGCACACCATGGCCCTCATGCTGGCCTGCGCCCGCAACGTTGCCCAGGCCAACGCCTCCATGCACGAGGGCCTGTGGGAGCGGACGAGGTTCACCGGCGTCGAGCTGTACGAGAAGACGCTCGCCATCTTCGGCCTTGGCCGCATCGGCGGCCTCGTGGCCGAGCGCGCCCGTGCCTTCGGCATGAGGCTCGTGGGCTACGACCCGTACTGCAGCCCCGAGCGCGCCGAGCAGCTGGGCGTGACGCTGTACGACGACGTGGACGCCCTTGTGCCGTTGGCCGACTTCATCACCGTCCACCTTCCCAAGACGAAGGAGACCATCGGGATGTTCGGGCCCGACCAGTACGCGCGAATGAAGGACGGCGTGATCCTGGTGAACGCCGCGCGCGGCGGCATCTTCGACGAGAAGTCGCTCGCCGACTTCCTGGCCGCCGGCAAGATCGGCGCGGTCGGCATCGACGTGCACGAAAGCGAGCCCTGCACGGACAGCCCCCTGCGCGAGTTCGACAACGCCATCCTCACGCCGCATATCGCGGCGTCCACGCAGGAGGCGCAGCTGCGAGCCGGCGTGCAGACGGCCGAGTACGTGGCGGCGGGTCTCGAGGGATCCATCGTGCCCACGGCCTTGAACATGGCGCCCGTGCCGCCCGAGGTGATGGACGCGGTGGGACCGTACGTGCCCGCTTGCCAGATGATGGGCAGCATGCTCGCGCAGATCGACGGCGAGATCCCCCAGTTTCTGAAGCTGACGACGGCCGGTGCGCTGGCGCACGCCGACGCGTCCATCCTCGTTGCCGGCACGCTCAAGGGCATCCTGTCCTACCAGAGCACGGCCACGGTGACGCCGGTGAACGCCGACGCGGTGGCGAAGCGCCACGGCATCAAGGTGGAGACGCAGGCGCGTCCCGATGCCGACGGCTACGCCTCCACGGTGGCCGTCATGGCCGACGGCACCGAGGTGGCCTGCACCCGCGGCGATGCCGCGCAGACCGCGCGCCTCGTATCGCTCTTGGGCTACAAGATAGACATCGCGCCGGGACGCCAGTCGCTCATCTTCGAATACGTGGACGCCCCGGGCCGCATGGGCACCATCGGCACCATCCTGGGGGAGGCGGGCATCAACATCACCACGATGCAGATCGCCACGTTGCCCGGCGAGCAATGCGCGCTCGTGTACATGAACGTGGAGGGCGAGGTGGACGACGCCGTGCTGTCCCGCCTGCGCGCCGAGATACCCGAACTGAAGAACCTCTGGTACGTGAAGCTGTAGCGAGCTCCTTCACCCAGCAAAGGAGGCATTATGCCCCGTATTACAGAATTTGCCCTGATCGATCGCGCCGAGCAGCCTTGCGTTGCGGTGAAGGAGCGTACGCCAGTCGCGCAGCTACCTGCGCTCATTGGTTCCGCGTTCCCGAAGTTGGGCGCCTATGTCGCTGGGGAGGGCCTCGAGCCTGCCGACATTCCGTACGTACGCTTTCTCGATATGGGCGACATGGATAACCTGCTCGTGGAAGTGGGCTTTCCGCTTGCCCGCCCGCTGCCGGATGCAGGTGACGTCGTGGCCGGCAGTATTCCGGCTGGGCGCTA
>OGYI01002138.1_pt1 | contig 15950 bp, 15 predicted proteins | sample 1576521 | NCBI WGS metagenome assembly OGYI01 (sample SAMEA3541484, study PRJEB24748) | human gut metagenome | biome: human gut; feature: human-associated habitat; material: faeces | place: China | collected 2012
TCTGCTTGTAAGGCAGATGCTCTCCCAGCTGAGCTAAGACCCCATATCCAGCGTCTCAAGTGATGTCTCACTCAAGACTGCTTAGACAGTATAACCTTTATTGTGTCAATTGTCAACACTTTTTTTAATTTTTTTAAATTTTAATTCAAAGAGTAAAAACAGGAAATCCGGCTTCTCTTAGTTAAAGCCAAAGAATTTCTGGCTGATCTTGTAACCGGCAATCGACACATTCCGTCCGCTTTTTCCCGGCAGGTTCATGCTTTGCCCCAAAAATCCCCAGCGCAGCCGCAGATACAGCGCCAGATCCATTTTCCGCAGATAATTCCAGAGTTCTTTCTTTTTCTCCATATTCTCCTCCAGCCCTGACTTAATCGCAAGGATCGAGGATACCGTCATCATAATTTCCAGATAACGGACCATGTAATGGCGAAGCTTCCAGCTGTAAATCTTTGATTCATGGTAATATCCCAGCATCAGCTTTGTTACGCGAATCTGCTGATCAATCCGGCCAATCATCACCTTTTCATTGACAGACTGATCTTCTCTGCCGATAAAATAACGGTAGAAATTCACATCCAGATAATAAAATGTCTTTACATAAGGCAGAGGCTGGAATACAAAAATATTATCCACATAAAAGGTATGCATGGGAAGCTCCAGACCGCAGTCTCTCAGCATTCCGGTACGGTAGATAACAGAATGCATCAGAATGTACTGTCCCAGCATGAACATCTTTACATCCTTCCAGGTACACAGCTGCCGCTTGGGAAGGGCAGTCCGGTACTGCATGACTCTTTTATGCTTCACGCCCTGTTTTTCATAAACAAAATTGGTAATCAGCATATCCAGAGTCTGATTTCCCATAACAAAAAACCGCAGAGTCTCCAAAACCTCTTTATATGCCTCCTCATTTACCCAGTCATCACTGTCCACAACCTTAAAGTAAATCCCGGTGGCCTCTCTCAGACCTGCATTCACTGCTGCTCCGTGGCCGCCGTTTTCCTGATGAATTGCCCGGCAGATTCCCGGATAACGGGCTTCATACTCATCTGCAATCTGTCCTGTCCGATCCTTCTGGGAACCGTCATCGACAATCAGGATCTCCACCTCTTCTCCTCCGGGAAGCAGGCTTTCAATACAATGACGCATATATGCTTCTGAATTATAACAAGGAATTGCTATGGATAATAATTTCACGTCTTCCATCCTCTCTTATTCTTAATTCTGTAAAACGACCATGCAAGCAGCATCCCTCCTGCTGCTCCCAGACACACAAAAAACACCGGTGATGCCTGTTCTCCCATCCGTTCCCCCGCCTCCGTGGCTGCAAGAGAAACAAGATTTGCTGCAGAGTGAAAACTCCATACTGCCATCAGACTGTCTGTCCATTCAAACAGAAATGCCAGACAAAGTCCTGTCAAAAACGCATAAGCTCCCTGAACCGGATTTCCATGAAACAAGGCAAACCAGAGAGCGGAAACTGCCGCCGCACCGGAAACAGACATTTCCCTGCGGAGATTCCTGTATCCCACAGCCCGGAACAACAGCTCCTCCGCCAGAGGAATCACAAGCCCCGTACAAAGAAGCTGAACCGCCAGAGGCGGTCTGTAAATCAGCCGCGACACCTCTTCTGCCCCGTTTTTCATTCCTGGGATACTTAAAAGCAGACTGTTAAACAAAAGGCAGGCTCCTGCTCCGGCTGCTGACGCCAGGACAAAAAGCAGGAAATCATCCTTCTTTCGTTTTTCTCCTCTGCTCTGACTTCTGCTGCGCTGCTCCTGATACCATCGCCCCAGAAACACACAGGCTGCAGCTGCTGTCACCCCCATAGCGGGAAGAGCCAGCTGCTCCGGCTCCTTTTCCGGAAACATCACAGCAAATTCTGCACGAACCAGGGTTCCCGCGGCCTCATACAAAAGCAGCGGCCACATCATATGCCAAAACAGCAGAAGAACACGTTTCATTTTATCTGCCATACTGGCACACCTCTATTCCTTTCTCCCGCAACTGCTGCCATCCGGATTCCAGACAGGAAAACCTGTTCCGTATGTCACAGCATGTTCAGTATAACACAAACCAGTTGCATTTTTCCAGTGAAAACACTATAATGTTACTATTATTGTGACACTTTCAACAGAAAGAGGGATCTTATTATGGCAAAAAAAAGAATTGTGATAGCCCTTGGGCACAATGCCCTGGGAACGAATCTTCCTGAGCAGAAGGCCGCGATCGGCCCTACCGCCCAGATCATTGCTGACTTTATCCAGACCGGCTGGCAGGTTGCTGTTGTCCACAGCAATGCCCCTCAGGTAGGCATGATCCACACAGCCATGAACGAGCTGTGCCAGAATCATCCGGAAGAGGGATATACCCCCGCTCCCATGTCTGTCTGCTCTGCCATGAGCCAGGGATATATCGGATACGACCTGCAGAACGGAATCCGCTCTGCTCTTCTCAAACGCGGTATCTACAAGTCTGTTTCCACTATTCTGACTCAGGTAACCGCGGATCCCTATGACGAATCCTTTTACCATCCGGTAAAAAAAGTAGGACGCGTAATGACTGCAGAAGAGGCCCGACTTCAGGAAGCCCGAGGAAATCACGTTGCAGAGATTCCCGGAAAAGGCTTTCAGCGCATCGTTTCCGCCCCAAAGCCGGTTGCCATTGTAGAAATTGACGCAATCCGCGCCCTGCTGGATGCAGATCAGATTGTGATTTCCTGCGGAGGCGGCGGTATTCCTGTCCTGGAGCAGGGACTGGATCTGAGAGGAGCCAGCGCTGTCATTGAAAAGGATTTAGCCAGCGGACTGCTTGCAAAAGAAGTAGATGCCGACGTACTGATGATTCTCACCAGCGTTGACCGGGTTTCTCTGAATTACGGAACAGACAAAGAGCAGCCCATTTCCTCTATGACTGTAGAAGAGGCTGAGGAATATATCCGTCAGGGACATTTTGAAGCCGCTTCCATGCTTCCCAAGATTGAAGCTGCCGTTTCCTTTATCAAAGCAGGAAAAGGCCGCAGCGCCATTATCACTGCCCTTCCCAGAGCTTTAGAGAGTATTGACGGCAAAGCAGGCACCTTAATCCACGAATAAATGCAAAACAGGGAATGTTTCCAGCCTCACAGCCGCTAACACTCCCTGTTTTTTATTTCAGCACAGCTTCTATGCCTGCTGTTTTTCCTTCTTATCCAAACTGTACTACTTCTTCAATCGGTTCTGCCGGAACCACCTCTTCTGCATACAGAACCGGCCCCTCTCCGTCATAGTCCTTCCAGAATTCTACTTCCACTCTGGCCCGCACTGTTACCCACTGTCTTGTCTCCAGATGTCTTGCATCTCTCGATTTACAGATATATCCGAGGAATGTCATATCATCTGCACAGCAGGTCATGGCCATACGGCCCGGAACAAAATAGTTCTTGGGGAATTCCGGAGATTTCAGCACCATAGCTGTAAATTCCACAATCTTTCCCACATACCGTTCCGGCTTATCCATACAGTCAATATACCAGATTCCATAGGCCTCCGGGCTGATCTTCACCACAGGAGCGCTGAGATCATAAGGCAGATCCTCCTCTGAAATCTCGTCAATCTCTCCGTTTTCATCCTCAAACACAATCTCGCATTTGGTGTTCATGGACATCAGCATTCTCTTATACCGTTCCAGATCCTCAATTCCGTCACACCGGTTGCAGATCACCAGCTCAGAATTGCGCACCATGGCAGATAACAGAGATTTCATGTTTTTCACATACAAATCAAAGGTAGACATATCTACAATCGTAATCTGCTGATAAATGGTCCAGTCAGCCGGAAGCTTCAAATCATCCTGATTCCACATTCCGTTCCATTCTATCAAAACCCGCTCCGGATTGTGAAGCAGCTCCAGCTCTGTCAGCCGATCCGGAGAAATGTCATCCAGACTGTCCACATAAACCACGGAAGTTCTTGTCTCCTTCAGCAGTTCTTCATCGTACTCGGTATCGCCTTCCTCACAGACAATCAGAAGAGTTTTTCCTTCTGTCTGAAAATAATCCTGCTCCATTGTAAAGGACAGAAATTCTGTTTTTCCGGCTTCCAGAAATCCATTAATCAAAAATACCGGTGTAATATCATCTTCAATCATCGGTCCCATTGTTTTTCCTCCGCTCCTGCTTTCCCGTATCGTTTTTTCCGGTTTATTTTCTTCCAAATGCCCGGCTTAAAGCCTCTTCGTTCAGGTTTGAACCAATGACACAGACTTTTCCTGTATAATCTGCAGCTCCGGTACGAATCTCATATTCCTCAGGAACCAAATCAAAATACAGCCATTCTCCCGGCTCTGTGCTTGGGATCATTCCCTTGGAGCGAAGAACTGTGCCGTATGCACTACCGTGAGCAAGCTCCTCCAATACTGCAGTCAGAGCTTCCCGGCTGCAGGCATCCACATTCTCCAGACCCCAGCTGCTGAACACCTCATCTGCATGGTGATGGTGATGATGGTCATGATCATGACAGCCGCAGGTGCAGTTCTCATCATGCTCGTGATGATGATGCTCGTGGCTGTGCTCATGATGATGCTCATGATCGTGATCATGTTCATGGTCGTGACAGCCGCACTCCTCATCGTGATGGTGCTCGTGGTGATGGTCATGACAGCCGCACTCCTCATTATGATGGTGCTCCTCCTTAACCTGAGCCAGCAGCTCCTCCATCATCGTATCCGGTTTTTCAATCAAAGCCAGCAGCTGACTACCTGTAAGCTGCTCCACCGGAGTTGTCACAATCGATGCACCGCTGTTGTGAGCGCGCAGCAGTTCCACATCTGCCTGCACCTTCCCGGCATCTGCCACATCCGTCCGGCTTAAAACAATGGTTCCCGCATTCTCTACCTGGTTATTGAAAAATTCACCGAAATTCTTCATGTACATTTTGCACTTGCAGGCATCTACAATCGTTACCGCACTGTTCAGTCTTACCTCCAGATTCTTTGCCACATCCCGGACAGCATTCATAACGTCTGACAGCTTGCCTACTCCGGACGGCTCAATAATCACGCGATCCGGCTGATAACGGGTCAGTACCTCCTCCAGAGATTTTCCAAAATCACCTACCAGAGAACAGCAGATGCATCCGGAATTCATCTCACGAATCTCAATGCCGGAATTTTTTAAAAATCCGCCGTCAATACCAATCTCTCCAAATTCATTTTCAATCAGAACCACCTGCTCACCGGCAATGGCCTCTTCCAGAAGTTTTTTAATAAAGGTTGTCTTTCCTGCACCCAGAAATCCGGAAATAATATCAATCTTTGTCATTTCGTTTCCCTTCTTTTCTTTTTGCTCTATATTAATGCCGGCATACGCCGGATTTCATGCTACAATATTCTATTGTGTCACAAATGGCTCCGAAAGTCAATCAGTATAACAGCTGAGTTTCCGCGTTTTTCAGAAACTGAGGACATCCTTCGCACTCAATCCGGTACATATTTTTCCTGTGAATCAGACCGGACTCCTCTAAGGTTTTCACCATTCGGTAAACCGTAGCCATGCCAATCGTTCCGTCTTTTTTTGAAGCGCGGTAGTAAATCTCCTTGCAGCAGCTGCATTCATTCTCCAGAATAATATCAATAAGCACCTTTCTCTGAGAAGTAATTCTGTATCCGTTCTTTTTCAGTTCATTTAAAATATAGTTCTTTTTTTCACTTAAAGACATATGGCCCTCCTTGCAGAAATAGTTTTCCCTGTTTTTGTTAGTATAAACTAACTCATTAGTAAAAAGAAAAGACTCCGGAAAGTCCTCTGATTTTTCTTGCTTTATGGTGTAATCATACACGAAGCCTAAAAAATTGTCAATCTTTTTTTATCAATCCCGAAGCCGGTAAAATCAGAAAATTTCCTGTAAAACAAAAAGCGCGCCCTAAGGCAGCGCTTTTAAAATCCGATCCACATCTTCTTTTTTTCCAATCACCATAAGATGCTCTTCCGGACAAATCACATAGGAAGCCCCCGGCATCAGCCTGGCCTTTCCGTTTACCTTGGTACCCAGAATATGAATTCCATACCGGTTCCGGATATCCAGCTCCTTAATGGTCTTTCCTGTCCACTGAGAAAGAGGCGGAATCTCGTAAATGGAATACTCCTCTGTCAGCTCAATATAATCAAACACATGGTTTGCACTGTAGCGCACAGCCAGCTTCTCCGCAATATCACGATCCGGATAAATCACCTCATCTGCTCCGTTTCTCAGAAGAAACTTGGCATGAATATCCCTGTTTGCCTTGCTGACCACATGACGGCCGCCCAGTTCCTTTACAAGACTGGTAATTTCCAGACTGCTTTGGAAATTCGTTCCGATACAGACAAAGCAAAGATCAAAATTGGAAATTCCCAGGCTCTTTAAAACACTTTCATTGGTGCAGTCACCGATCTTTGCGCTGACCACATAAGGAAGCATTTCCTCCAGATTCTCCTCCTTCTCGTCCACTATCATCACCTGATTGCCCAGCTGAGACAGATTTTTGCAGAGATGGCGTCCAAAACGCCCCATTCCTATAATCAGAATCGACTTCATTGACGATTTCCTCCTTCCGGCTTTTCCTTTTTGTGTTCCCGGCCTTGTACCGGATACCGTTTTCTCTAACCGATGGTAATTTTCTCTTCCGGCTGGCGTACCGGCGCCACCCGCTTATTCTGGGTAAAGGACAGGGCAAAGGACATACTTCCTACCCGGCCGCAGTACATTAGAAAAATAATCAGAAGCCGTGATGCCGGCTCCAGTGCCCTGGTGATTCCCGTAGACATTCCGACCGTGCCGATAGCTGAAAATGTTTCCAGCAGCACATCCTGCATGGGAAGCTGCTGAGCCGCCATAATATAAACAGAAGCCGCCAGAGCCAGAGTCAGATTCAGAATAAAAATAGCACTGGCCCGCTTAATCGCATCCTCCTCCAGACGGCGGCCAAAGGCATTGACTCCATAGGTACGCTGAATATTGGAGTGAAGATACAGATACATTACCACAATGGTTGTTGTTTTTACACCGCCTGCTGTCGAACCGGGACTGCCTCCGATAAACATTAAAATTATCGTGAGCAGCTTGCTGGCATCGCTCAGAGACGCCGTATCCACCGTATTAAAACCTGCTGTTCTTGCAGTAACAGAACTGAACAGACTGGAAAGAATCTTTCCGCTGACACTCATATCTGCAATCAGGCTGTTTTTCTCAAACAGGTAAAACAGCCAGCCGCCGCCAAAAATCAGCACTGCCGTTGTCAGAACCACAATCTTTGTGTGAAGCATATACCGTCGGAACTTCAGACCATTACGGCTGATATCATCCCACACAATAAAACCAAGTCCGCCGATAACAATCAGAGACATGATCACCAGATTTACAATCCAGTCATCATAATAATTTACCAGGGAGCTGTACTGCCCCTGCCATCCCATCAAATCAAAACCGGCATTGCAGAAAGCGGAGATGGAGTGGAATATCCCATAATAAATTCCCCTTCCCACTCCCAGCTGGGGAATGAACCGCAGAGCCAGCAAAACCGCCCCGGCTCCCTCAAAAATCACAGTTCCCAGAATAATCTTCCGGGCCAGTCTTACCATTCCGCCAATCTGAAGCGTGTTGACGCTTTCCTGCATCAGTCCCCTCTCCTTCAGTCCGATTTTTCTTCGCAGAACAATGGAGAGAAAAACGCCGATGGTGATAAATCCAAGACCGCCAATCTGAATCATGGTAAGGATTACCAGCTGGCCAAAGACAGACCAGTGGGTCCAGGTATCATAAACAATCAGACCTGTCACGCAGGAAGCGCTGGTTGCTGTAAACAGGCATTCCAGAAACGGAGTCGCCGTTCCGCTTTTGCTGGAAACCGGCAGCATCAAAAGCAGGCTTCCTATCAGGATAATCCCCATAAATCCATAGGCGATATACTGAGTCTGGGACAGATGGCTGTGCAGACGGAACAGCTTTTTCTGAATAACATTCATGTTCCTTCCACTCATCCTTCCTTTATTTTCTTTACTGCCGCAAAAAGCAGAAATGCAGCCAGATTCACCAGAACTACGCTGGCTCCCGCCGGGGTGGAAAATCCGTAGGAAATCACAATACCGATACAGAAGCAGACCACAGCAAGAACTCCGGAACACACAACCACACCGCGGAAGCTGCGGAACAGCCGCATGGCGGTCAGCGGCGGGAAAATAATCAGACTGGAAATCAGCATGGCTCCCATCATGCGCATGCCCAGCACGATGGTTACGGCTGTCAGAACCGCAATCACCACATTGTACCGCTCCACCTTCACTCCGGCTGCTTTCGCAAAGTTTTCATCAAAGGTCACTGCAAACATTTTATTGTAAAACAAAACAAACATGCCAAATACCACAAGAGACAGAAGGCAGCTGAAAAATACATCCTCCCGGCTCATGGCAAGAATACTGCCGAACATATAGCTGCTGATATCCGTCGTCATTCCCGTTGTCAGGGAAGTCACTACGATTCCCGCCGCCAGAGAACTGGCAGACAAAACAGCAATCGCCGCATCACTTTTTACCTTTCCGTTCTCTGTAATCCTCAGAAGAAAAAACGCTGCTGCAATCACCAGAGGAATGGATACCTTTAAAGGGGACCAGCCCAGGGCAATGGCAATAGAAAGCGCTCCGAAGGAAACGTGGGAAAGGCCGTCTCCAATCATGGAATACCGCCGGAGCACCAGGCTGACTCCTAAAAGAGCCGCGCACATGGAAACTGCCGCGCCGCCCAGCACAGCCCTGACCATAAAAGGATAAGACATCATTTCCTGAATCATTCTTTTTCACCTCCTGCAAATCGGCGTCCCTCATCCGTATTCCGGTACTCCTGAACTGTACCGCAGAACAGCACCCTTCTCTGCAGGTGAAGGATCCGGCCTGCCTCTCCGATTACATTGCGGATATCATGAGACACCATAACGATCGTAATTCCGTCCTCCTGGTTAAGACGGCGGATCATTCCGTAAAACTCCTCGATTGCTGATGGATCCAGTCCTGTAATCGGCTCATCCAGAATCAGCATTTTTTCTGACGCGCACAGCGCTCTGGCAATCAGAACTCTCTGCTGCTGTCCGCCGGAAAGCTCCCGGTAGCATTTGTTTTTCAGATTCTCAATGCCCAGCCGCTTCAAGGCCGAAGCAGCCATTTTTTTCTCTCCTGCCCCGTAAAACGGACGGTTTCCTCTTCTTCCCAGAGTTCCTGACAGAACTACTTCCCACACAGTTGCAGGAAAATCACGCTGCGCTGCCGTCTGCTGGGGAAGATAGCCGATTCCGCAGTTTTTCAGCTCTTCCGCAGTCTGAATCGTGCCTGATGTGGGCTTCAGCAGTCCCAGAAGCCCTTTTACAAGAGTACTTTTTCCCGATCCGTTTTCCCCGACTACGCAAAGATAGTCTCCCGGATAAATTTCCAGGTTCAAATCAATTACCGCATCATGGTTTTCATAGCCGAAATCCACATGCTCACAGGTTATCAATGGTTTCATTCATCCAGTCCTTTTCTCAGATTTTCCACATTCTGGCGCATCAGCTCCGCATAGGTAATTCCGCTGTCAAACTGCGCCCTGGTTACATTATGACAGGAGTGCAGCAAAAGAGGCTGCGCCCCGGTTTCCTCTCCGATAATCTCCGCAACCCGGTGACTGCTCAGTTCCAGATAATACACAACAGGAATCTGCTTTTCCCTGACCTTATCAATCAGATAGGCAATGGTTCTGGCGCTGGGCTCTGTATCCGTACTGCATCCGGAAAATGCCGCCCGGTAATCCAGCTGATATTCCTCAGCCAGGTATCGAAAGGGGAATTTGTCTCCTAAAATAATCATACTGCGTTTTCTGTTTTCTGACACCTGGCGGAAGCCCTCATCAATCGCCTGAAGTTCCTTCTGGTAGGCATCCTCCCTGGCCTTATACGAGGATTCATGAACAGGATCCATCTGTGACAGCACGTCGCAGATTACCTCTGCCATCTTCATGGCATTGACCGGAGAAGTCCAGATATGCTCGTCATACTCAATCTCTTCCCTGTGTCCGTCCTCGTCCAGCTCAAAGGCCTCATGATCATGATCGTGATCATGGCCGCCCTCCATGCCTTCCACCATTTCTTCCTCAAACGTGTCCACATAATCCATCATGGTCACTACGGTCATTCCTGAGGTATCGATCGCGTCCAGCACCTCGGAAAGCCAGTGCTCCATTGCGCCTCCATTGCAGATCAGCAAATCCGCATTCTGAATCAGACGCATATCCGCCGGAGTCGGCTCAAAAGAATGGCTGTCCATTCCCGCAGGCACCACCATGGTCAGCTCTGCATCATCACCGGCAATCTGCCGCGTAAAATCATAATAGGGAAACACAGTGGTCACTACCTGCAGCCTGTCTCCCTCTTGGTTCATTTCCCGGGCTCCGCAGCCAGTCAGACAAAGCAGCAAAAACACCACTGCCGCAGACAGCCCCTTTTGGAATATTTTCATAATTTTCCGGTTCCTTCATCCTTGTTTCTGCAGAAAAACCTTCCCGGCCCCGCAGAAAGCATACTGATTTTTAGATATCCTGTGTAGTATAGCACAGTTTTTCTATAATGAAAAGGCAGGAAAAGTGAAAGAATTTCTCTATTAACATTAAAATCCGATTAAGGTTTTTTACAATTTCATTACTTGCATTGATCTTCCCCGGTCTTCCTGCTATACCATAGACGGAGGTGATTGTTATGACGCAAAAGACTTACCGTATCGGAGATGTAGCAAATTTAATGGGACTGAGCAGAGACACGCTCCGTTATTATGAAAAACGCGGCATTCTCGCTTCCCAAAAAGCAGAGAACGGATACCGCTACTATACAGAAAAAGATATTTACCGGCTCTTCAGTATTCTTTATCAGCGGAAAATGAATATCGGACTTGATGATCTGGAGCAGCTCTGGTCCCAGGATCAATCTATCTCTTCTCTTTCACAGATTATGCAGAACAGGATGGAAGAAGAAAAAACTGCCATTCGCCGTCATCAGCAGACCATGGCCCGGCTCAGACTGACCAGCGAGGACTGCGAAAATGTAAAAAACCATGCCGACGAGGTAATTTTAAAAAACTCGCCCCAATCTCATATCATTGTTCCCCACGCAGGCTTTTCCGAAAGTCTGGCTCTGTGGTTTCAGTACGCCCAGCAATATCCGGGACTTGATATGATGTATATTTTTGATGAATACAACTGGAATCCGGAAAAAGAAGATCTGGGCATTACCTATAAAAACTCCCAGCTGGTTCTTCACACAGATTTGCGTGAATATGTGGATTATGACCTTTCTCCGGAAACCCATCCCGTTATGCAGCCCTTTCTCTGCATGACCAGAATCCGTGTTTCCCGTCAGAGAACGCCGGTTGCCGAGGATATTCTCCCCATGCTTCACTGGGCAGAAGCGCAGGGACTTATGGTATCGCGTCAGTTTTACTGCACCTTTCTTCTTCAGGGACTCAGCGAAGGCCGCCAGTCCTGTTATATTCAGATTTATATGCCTGTTTTTTAAATACAGTATCTGCCACAAAAAATGTCCGGCGGCTTCTGCAGTTTCTCTGCATCAGCCCGACCGGACATTTTTCTTAATAATAGAATCAGAATTTCAAACTATAGAGATTGCATTCTTGTGACGGCTGCAATTTTATTCGTGTTCTTCGTTTTCTTTGTGATTCTCACATTTTTCGCTGCCTACGCGGGTAACACGTCCCTTGCTGTCAGTGCAGTAGTAACGATCATCAGCATCCTTGGCATTCTTTTTCTTCTTCTGGATTTTACCGCTGGTATTTACCAGATAATCGCCGCTGTCCTCATCGCCGTTCCACTCTACAACCTTCAGCTTTTCATCACTGTCAGCCTTCTGCAGCTTGCCCTGGAAATAAATATTTCCGTCATCAATGCCATTGAAGCCCTGTCCCCGATCCTCACCGGACTTGCGGAAGTTAAAGGTGAACTTTTCTCCATCCAGTTCAATCGTAGCCTTTCCGGTCTTCATTGCTCCGTCCTTGGCTCCGCCGAAGTAGTAGACAGCCCACGCCTCATCCGGCTCCGGCATATCGTCCTCGCTCTCGATTTCTTCCCAGGACTGAATCTTGGAATCATTTACACTCATCTTGTAAAGGCCTTCCAGCATCTTGCCGTACTCATCAAATGCATAGTACTCGCCTTTGATTCGTTTAATCTCGCCCTTTACAATTTCTCCGTCCTTATCTGCGTAGAACCAGCACTCTTCTCCGTCTCTGTATCCCTCCGGATCCTGATCCTCACCTGGAACCGTCTTAAACCATCCTGTGCTCAGCCAGCTGTCAGAAGGCTGGGAGTAAAACTTATCGCTGGGGGTTGCCGCATTGCCCGGTGTTGAAATCCAGTTAAATACTGCATTTCCGCCTTCCTCAAACAGATACTTTCTTCCGTTAATGGTCTTTTTGGTATCTGCGGATTTCTTTCCGTTGCTCTTAAAATAGAACCAGTAGTGATCTTCAAAATCATCATCATCCTGTTCCTCATCCTCAGCTTCCAGCCAAGCCCACTCATTCGCTCTCATCGCTCCGTCTCCGGCCTCGCCCAGATAATACACTCCGTTTTTCCAGGCGTCATCACCGGTCTGCCGCTCACTTTCTTCATTGACCCAGCCGTAAAGCATTTTTCCGTCTTCATCAAAGGCATATTTTTTAGACTGGCCGTCTGCCCGGACAATGGTTTTAAAGGTCGTTTTTCCGGAATCAGAAGCTGTATAGGCTTTTCCATTTGGTCCGAAATAATACCAGCTGGTATCAGACTCATCGTCATCTGCATCCTCATTTTCCAGCTCTCTCCACTGGTTTGCCACCATCACGCCGGTTTCATTTACATAGTAATACTCATCATCATCCTGTACCAGCTGGCTGACTGCCATGTCGCCGTTCTCGTCCAGCCAGTACCAGTTGTTTCCGGACCGCTTCCACTCATCTGTCACACGGTCGCCGTTCTTGTCATAATAATGCCACTGACCGTCTTCCTGCTGCCATCCATAGGCTGCGTAGGACATCATTGCTGTTCCCATGGTAAATGCTGCTGCCGCACAGGTTACCAGTATACGTTTCGTATTCTTTTTCATAATCATTACTCCTTCTCGGTTTTCTGTTTTCTCTTGTTTCTCGGTATCTCTTTCCGATGTCCCTACTCTACACCCTGGAACCGTTCCAGGGTCAAGGGAAGTAAGAAACCTGTAAGAAGTTGTAAATCTTTCGTGAAGAACGACAGAAAGCGGTAAAATTTCAGCGCCCCGAAAGAATCCAGTCAATTCCTTCGGGGCGCTGAAATTTGTTAAATCAGAATCTGCTTTTTATTCTGTTGCCGGCAACTGCTTTAAGCAGAGCCCTGTCACCTGTACTGAGCATTATTTTCTCAGCATAACATCCTGAAGACGCAGATGTCTCGGCAGACCGTCTACCATCATCGGAGTCAGTTCTGCCTGAATCAGAGGACGTACATAGTTGATGAAATCCTCTGTTACGTAATCTCCGCTTTCATTGATCCACTCTCTCGGAACCTTTTTCTCGATGTTTGCAACCTTGTGCACATCGTAAATATCCGTCACGCACAGATAGGGATCGTCAGATACTCTCTTCAGAATAACCATCTTTCCGGTCTCGCCCTCAAAGGCTGCCTTTACTGCTGCTCCTCCTACCTGATAAGCCTCTGTAATATCTACACGGCCTACAATGTGGGATGCGCACCGCTGCAGAGAGTTAAACTCGATTGCTCTTGTCTTGCAGCCCACCTCCTTTGAGATCTTCTGAGCCAGGAACCGGGAGGTACCGGTCAGCTGACGATGTCCGAAAGCATCCACGAAATCGATGTTGTCAGTCAGCTCGCACACATAGCGGCCGTCTGCCACCTTTACACCCTCTGAAATCGCCACAACCACAGATTTCTTTGTTTTGTGAAGTTCAGCCACCTTATGCATAAAATCATCCACATCAAAGGTAATCTCCGGTAAAAACAGCATATCCGGGCCTTCACAGTCTTCACCCTTTGCAAGAGCAGCCGCACCGGTCAGCCAGCCTGCATTACGTCCCATGATTTCTACCAGGGTTACGTTCTGCTGATCGTAAACCAGTCCGTCACGAATGATTTCTTTCGTGATAGAAGCAATGTATTTTGCAGCGCTTCCAAAACCGGGAGTATGATCCGTAATCGGAAGATCGTTATCAATGGTCTTGGGAACGCCCATAAAACGGATTTTGGAGCTGGTCAGAATTGCATAGTCTGACAGCTTCATAATCGTATCCATAGAGTCATTTCCTCCGATATAGAAGAAATACTCTACCTCCAGCTTTTCGAGAATCTCAAAAATCTTGTCGTATACCTCTGTATTTCCCTTAATCGGAGGCAGTTTATAGCGGCAGGAACCCAGGAAAGAGGACGGGGTTCTCTTTAACAGATCAATATCCAGATCGCTGCGGATATGCTCTGATAAATCAACAACCCTTTCTTCTAACAGTCCCTGAATGCCGTGCAGCATACCGTATACTTTTTTTGCTCCCCTGTCTTTAGCAGTCTTGAATACACCAGCCAGGCTGGAATTGATAACTGCAGTTGGTCCGCCGGACTGCCCGACAATTACATTACCCATAACTTGCTTCATAAATTGTTCCCCCTCTGTATTTACTCTGTGAAGTTTCTGTCAATTTCCCTGATTGATAAAATGGCTAACTCCCGTGGGAAGGGAAATTAGCCATTGCTGAAGCCTTAATTGATTATCAAACTGAAATTATCTCTGAACACGTCCTGAACCGTCGCCGCCTGCCAGATTGTCAACATCTGCACGGGTAACCAGGTTGAAGTCACCAGGAATGGTATGCTTCAGAGCGGAAGCTGCTACTGCAAACTCCAGAGCTGCCTTCATATCCTTGCCGTCTAACAGACCGCAAACAAGACCTGCTGCGAAGGAATCTCCGCCGCCTACACGGTCAACGATAGGAGTGATGGAGTACTTTCTGGAATGATAGAACTCACGGGTCTTACCATCCATGATGCATGCGGACCAGCCGTTATTGGAAGCGCTGTAGCTCTCACGCAGGGAGCTGATGATGTACTTGAAGCCAAACTTGTCAGCCATCTGGTTGAAGATGTCAACATAGCCAGCCAGCTCCAGCTCGCCGGAGGTAACATCGGTGTTGCCCGGCTTGAAGCCCAGAACCTTCTCTGCATCTTCTTCATTGCCGATGCAGACATCAACGTACTGCATCAGGTTGGTCATGACCTTCTGAGCCTTCTCAGAGGACCACAGTTTCTTACGGAAGTTTAAGTCAACAGACACTGTAACGTTGTGTGCCTTGGCTGCCTTTAATGCTGCCTCGGTAAGCTCGATGGCTGCATCGCTGACAGCTGGTGTGATTCCGGTAAAGTGGAACCAGTCAGCATCTGCAAAAATCTCGTCAAAGTTGAACTGATCCGCAGTTGCAGTGGAGATGGAGCTGTGGGCACGGTCATAGACCACGTTGGAAGCTCTCATGGCAGAGCCTGTCTCCAGGAAGTAGATGCCCAGTCTCTCGCCGCTTCTGGCAATGTGCTTTGTACCTACATTATACTTTCTCAGTGCAGCCACTGCGCACTCGCCAATGGGATTAGCCGGAACTGCAGTAATGAATTCAGCTTCATGGCCGTAGTTTGCAAGGGAAACTGCCACATTTGCCTCGCCGCCGCCATAGGTTGCGCCGAAGGAATCGGCCTGCACGAAGCGGTAATAGCCTTCCGGGGCCAGCCTCAACATGATTTCTCCAAATGTTATCACTTTCTTAGCCATTTTATTTACCTCTGCTTTCTTTTACAATTTCCGCTGCTTCCTTTGCAAGGGCTGTAATTCGGGCGTAGTCGCCTGCCTTAATCAGGTCGTTTTTCACCATCCAGCTGCCTCCGCAGGCGATAATCTTA
>OGYI01002151.1_pt1 | contig 15875 bp, 16 predicted proteins | sample 1576521 | NCBI WGS metagenome assembly OGYI01 (sample SAMEA3541484, study PRJEB24748) | human gut metagenome | biome: human gut; feature: human-associated habitat; material: faeces | place: China | collected 2012
AAAATAAGGCTTTGAGCGACTTTTTACGTTCAAAACAGAACTTTAGTGTAACTCGTATGCAAAGTTAGCAATATTAGTCATCCTGTATTGCTCCGATCATTTTCTATTCTAATTAATATATGTCCTATTTTGCTACCCAAGGTTCATAGATACCATACTCCAAGATATCTGCGATACGTTTGCAAGCATATCCGTCTCCATACGGATTACATGCGCATGACATTTTACTATAAGCCTCTTGACTCTCCAGTAGTTCCTTAAAGTTGCGGTAAATATTCTCTTCATCCGTCCCGACCAATCTCAATGTTCCTGCTTCTACACCTTCTGGACGTTCAGTAGTGTCTCTCATCACCAGAACGGGCTTACCATAGGATGGACACTCCTCCTGAATCCCACCGCTGTCAGTTAAGCAAAGATGACATCTTGCTTCAAAATTGTGACAATCAAAGACTTCAATTGGTTCGATAATATGGATCTGATCACAATCTCCTAATTCTTCATCCGCAGCTTGACGGACGATAGGATTCATATGGATTGGATAGACTGCTTTGCATTCTGGATGCTCGTCCAGTACCCGTCTAATCGCCCGAAACATATGATGCATTGGGGCTCCGAGATTTTCTCTGCGATGTGCTGTAATAAAAATAAGCTTATCATTTCCAACCCAATCCAGTTCCGGATGTGTGTAATCTGCTCGTACAGTATGCTGCATAGCATCTATCACAGTGTTTCCGGTGATATAGATGGTAGACGGATCTTTACCCTCCCGTATCAGATTGTCTGCTGCCAACTGTGTTGGAGCAAAATTGTAATTTGAAATAATTCCTACAGCCTGACGGTTAAACTCTTCTGGATAAGGGCTGTAAATATTATAAGTTCTTAAACCAGCTTCTACATGTCCCACAGGAATCTGGAGATAGAAACAGGCAAGTGCTGTAACGAACGTTGTACTTGTATCACCGTGTACTAAAACCACATCCGGTTTGACTTCTTCAAGAACCGCTTTAATTTTTTCCAAAATACTCGTTGTTATGTCAAACAGAGTCTGTTTGTCCTTCATTATGGACAAATCAAAATCCGGAACAACACCAAAGGTATCAAGTACCTGATCCAGCATTTGCCTGTGTTGGCCTGTCACACAAACGACCGTCTTAATACCCTTTCTGGTTTTTAATTCATTTACAAGCGGGCACATTTTTATAGCTTCCGGTCTGGTGCCAAAGACCAACATTACCTTTTTCATTGTATTAATCCTCTCTAGTGAGATATTTATATTGATGAGAATCCCCATTTGCATCTCTCACCAATTATACTCTTCACTTTTTGTCAATTAACGCTTTCAACCTTGTGTTCTTTAACAAAAATAATATGGGAATCTCAAATATGAGAATTATTATTAAGCAAACAATTCCTTGCAAATTTTGAATTATCCCGTAACCACGCGCCCCAAATATTATTTCTTCTACCTTCCAAGCAATTTCCGGTAATTTAAACGTCATATGCGTAATCAAAAATAATAACGAGTTAATTCCACAGTATTGCAAAAAACGGCTTTTACACAATACAGTATCTTTAATTATAAAAAACAACGAAGTAAAAGCAACTGATCCTGCAATAGAACAAATAAGGAATACGCCAGGCATAGAGCCAAAATAGAGTTTACTTAAATTCGCATCAACACAAAACGGAGACAGACCAATACTCAAAATAAAGCATACTATGCAAAGGAAAATACTCGTCCATTTGTTCCGTGTATTTAAAAAGTTATGTAATTCATACCCAACAGCAATATAAGACGAGCATAGCAAGCCTCTTATTAAAGATGATAACGGATAGTATATTAAAAAGTATAAATCGCCTTCCGATATACCGTGAAACCATCTGAATAAATAATCTGTTATGACTGCAATCCAAGTAAAAGCTAATGATACAATTCTTCTGGTTCTTTTGTTCTGCTCCTTTAGTATGATATAAGTTGCAATCGCATAAGACGGCAAATACCAGATAGCCATTATCCCATATAGGGAAACCGTCTTATATACATCAATAATAAACGATTCTGTTACTGATCCTTTAAAAACAAAGGCATAAACAGCATCAATAACAATTGCAAATAAACTAAACCATATATATGGCCACCCCACCTTTTTTAATGTTGATACAAAAGATGATATTCGTTTTTCCTTTTCACAAAACAAATATCCACTTATCACAAGAAAAATAGGAACATGAAAGGTCTGAACCCATGTATTGATAGGTGAAATTCTCTGTGTATGCCCCCATATTACGAGCAAAATTGCAACACCCTTAAGGCAATCTATCCAAGAATTTCTTGCTTGCTTGCTTGCTTGCTTGCTTGCTTGCTAACAAATTGTCGATCATACTGTACTCCTTGTCAATATCTATATAAAACTTTTATGTATTTTCTACTCTATGCATTGTATGACAAAGCGCCAAAACAAAGCATGCAATAGCAAAACTAATAACCGTTACAATCAAGAACTTACCTGTATATTCCAGTCTTGTGATCCTATCCACTATCTCAATAACCCAAACATGAATAATATATACAACGTCTGTGACCTTTCTCACCTTACGAGATATCTCTGGTGAAACTATAGTTCTTGAATTTAATCCAAGTATAAGCAAGGGGACAGAAGGGGTCCACCCAAATAATGAAACATCTAATCTAATCTGTGAACCCAGCAGGTTCTTTAATATAGTCGCCTCACAGAAACTTGCTGCAAATAGTATTACAAGTGTCCATATACAAATCAATTTATTTACAAAACTGTGCTCTTCACAACTCTGCTGCCTTGCAATCAAATCTCCCACCAACAGCATTGGTGTGGCAAAAAATACTGCATGTTTGGAGCCCCCAAGGGTTGATACAATCCTTGCAAAATAAGACAACGCTTCAATATTTAGTAGTTTATAATATTCTGTGAATAATACCCCCCCCCGCAAGCGGTATTATTAATAAATATTTTCTATTCTTCATAACCTTCTGAGCAATCGTGACAATAATTAACCCCATTGCCAAAGCACTCAAATACCAAAGGTGATGAAAGCCAAATATCAAATTTGACATAATAAGCACAATTCCGCCATTAAAATACAACGGAAAGTATAGCAATGACGCACCCAAATAAAGTAAAACGATTCGCTTGATATATGCTTTTTTTCTCGCTACTTCCATCTTCGCAAAGAAATAACCTGTTGAGACAAAAAAAAGAGGTACACAAAACCTAAAAAACCATTGTCCATAATAATAATTTAACCCGTCATTTCTGAATAACGGTAGACAATGCGACCCAACAATCAATACGCAAGCAACTACCTTTATCAAATCAAGTATATTCGTTTTGTTACGCATTAGCTTGTATCACACCCTTCTAGCATTTATGCTGTTCTTCTTACAAACCTTTTTATCATATTAAACAGATAGGTAAACTCTTTGTTCTTTAATAGCAACGACAAACCAGTATATACAACAACGCCAACTATGACTTGAATAATCATTAGTGGTAGTTGAGGTAATTCCAACTTTCCACATAACAGAACAACTCCCGCCATGACAAGCCCCATCGCAATCGGAGGAAAAATGTCTTTTATCTGCTCTTTCACCGAATAATGCAACAGTTTATTGTTTGGATAAGAATTTACAAAAATAAACAACCAGTTCAATGCAGTCGCACTTATTGCAATAGCAAGAACACTAATCTTCATAACGGCCAGCAAAGTAATAAGTTCAATAGTCTTTTTAATAATTTCAAGTTTAAAAAATGTATCACTTCTCCCCAGCGCTTTAATTGCCTGCATATTTGCTGTATGAATTGGCTGTGTTAAATAAAAGATGCAGTATAGTTGCATAAAAGGAACTGCAAACAACCATTTATCAGTTAACAGGAGCGAAATAAACGGTGTCGCAACAGCAGCCAGTCCAAACATCATAGGTGATAATACATATGAGCTAAAACGAATTGACTGTCTAGTAGTTTCCTTTAGTTTACTTATGTCATCCTGCTCCTTAGACATTTTAGGAAACATTACCGATCCAATGGAAGTATTAATATTTATAACCAGAAGTTCTGGAAACTGCTTTCCCTTTGAATAATATGCAAGATCTGAGGATGTATATATCTTACCAATTAACAGTGTTCTTAATTCCTGGTATCCATTATTTAATAATGAGGCCCCAAGAATCTTCCATCCATAACCAAACAATCCTCTAACTCGTTCAAATGAAAATTTTAATTTTGGCCATTTATTTAACGATATTTGCAGTATGATAGTATCTATGGTGGTATTAGTAAGATACTGTGCCACAAGAGCCCAAACACCAAAACCACAATACGCCATCCAAATGCCAACAATTGCAGATGTTATTGTTCCCAATAATGTAGCCCAAAAGAATTTTTTAAATATCATTTTTCTGGATACATATGCTTGCTGTACTGAATTTATCGCACTAAGAATCAACCGCAAACTCAGCACTCTAAGTACTGGTGTTAATTGCTCATAACCTTCTCCATAGAAAGAAGAAATAAACGGTGCAGCAAAGAATAACAGCCAATATAGAAGTATTGAAAGTCCAACATTCAAAATCAGAACTGACGAAAAATCCAACTCATCAGCATTTTTTTTCTGTATCAATGTACTTCCAAACCCATCTTGAACAAAAACATTCGCTATAGTTATAAACACCGTAACCATGGCAACAATGCCATAGTGGGACGGATCAAGTAATCTTGCAAGGACAATAGAAACAACAAGTGTTACTACTTGAGCAGATATTCTCTCGGCAAATTTCCAAGCTAAATTACTTACCACCCCATTTTTCTTTGTCATTTATTATCCTCACCTTTCGTTGTATCCTGTAATATGTTCAATAAAATCTCTCACAGCTCCATCACCACCATTGTGATTAGCAATGAAATCAGCCAGTTCTTTTACTTTCTTTACCGCATCCTTGGGACAACCAATGATACCACCGGCTTCTTTAACCGACAACATGCATGACAAGTCGTTGATATCGTCACCTATATATGCAACTGAAGACAAATTGTCAGTTATGGTGAGTAACTTTTCTATCTTGTTGGAAACCCCCTGATGGATTTCCTTGATTCCCAGCTCACCACATCTGTTCTCTACAATCCTGCTGCTTCTTCCTGTGATAATAATCGGTGTAATCCCCGCAGGAATAAGGATGTCATGAATACCACACCCGTCTTTGATATTGAAGGCCTTCATGACTTCTCCGTCATTGCCCATATAGATTTTTCCATCTGTAAGGGTACCATCAACGTCCATTACTAAATATCTGATTCCTTTTTTATCCAACAATTCCCACTCCAATAATATCTTGTAACCTGATTGTACCAATTGCTTTTCCTTCTTCGCAAACCACTAAGCAGGAAATATTTCTATCCTTCATTATTCTTAGCGCTTCAATAGCCAACTTATCTCTACAAATTGTAAGTGGGTTGCTACTCATAATGTCTTCGACTTTCATGTTATATATATCTGCACCTTTTTCAAGTTGCCTACGAAGATCACCGTCTGTAATAATCCCAACCAGCTTGTCTTCATCTTCAACCACAGATACTGCACCTAATCCCTTTTTACTTAATTCGATGATCGCATCTTTTAGTGGCACGCTAATATGAACCTTGGCGTTTTTTTCATCCTTAGCCATTAAGTCATCCACTTTGAGAATAAGTTTTTTCCCAAGTGATCCTGCAGGATGGAACTTACCAAAATCAACGTCCTTAAAACCATAGATACCGCTTGCCACTACCGCCAAAGCATCACCGTAACACAACACAGCTGTTGTACTTGAGGTAGGTGCCAGACCAAGATAGCAAGCCTCTTCAAATTTAGGAAGAACCTGAACAACATTACTTGCCTTAGCTAATGTAGAATTGGGATTTCCTGTGATTCCAACTAGTGTTGCGCCAATCATTTTTATATTAGGAAGAATCTTTACAATCTCATCGGATTCGCCGCTAAAACTAATTGCTATTACTACATCGTTGGATGAGACCATGCCCAAGTCTCCATGCATGGCTTCAGCCGGATGCAACCTGAAAGAGGGAGTGCCTAAAGAAGAAAATGTCGCAGCAAGTTTAGCGGCAATATGGCCTGGTTTACCCATTCCAGTAATAATAACCTTACCTTTACAGTTAACAACCAAATCAAGGATTTGAAGAAAAGTATCGTCCAGGGCATCTCTTGTTTTTTCCAGAGCGGTTATCTCTGTGTCAAAAACTTTTTTTGCTTCTAATAATCTATCCATAATTATCACCCCGTTAGCGTACTGCTTCGTAAACCTTGATAACTCGTTTCAGCAAATCCTCAAATACATCAAGTCTTACCATGTTTGGGCCATCAGATTTGGCATGGTCTGGATCTGGATGTACTTCAAAGAACAACGCATCTGCGCCTGCAGCAACTGCTGCCTTTGCAAGGGGCTCCACGTTTTCTCTATTACCACCAGTTGCATTTCCCTTGCCACCTGGCTTCTGAACACTGTGAGTTGCATCAAAAACAACTGGATATCCGAATTTTTTCATTTCAACAATACCAGTCATATCAACAACAAGAGTGTTGTAACCAAACGTCGTTCCTCTTTCGCAAAGCATGATGTTGCTGTTTCCGGCTTCCTCTAGTTTATTAACAACATTTTTCATATCCCACGGTGCAAGAAATTGAGCTTTCTTTACATTGATGAGTTTACCAGTCTTTGCAGCTGCAACAAGTAAATCAGTCTGACGACAGAGGAATGCCGGAATTTGAATAATGTCACATACTTCTGCGGCCTTCTCTGCTTGCCAAGGTTCATGGATATCAGTACAAATCTTTAATCCATATGTGTCTTTTACTTTCTGAAGAATTCTCAAACCCTCTTCAATGCCCGGCCCCCTGTAGGAACTGATGCTGGTTCTGTTTGCCTTATCAAAAGAAGCTTTGAAATAATAGTCTAAATCCAGTCTCTCAGCTATTTCTTTTATAGTTTTTGCGATATACATCACATTTTCTTCGGACTCAATAACACATGGCCCGGCAATTAAAATAAATTTACTCATTTTCCAATCCCTTCCGCTTCGGCTAACTTACATGCCAGTTCATAATCTTTTGGTTCATCAATATCTACAGCTTCGATGCCAGATACTTCCTGGATATATGGATTGAATCCTATTCTTCTACTGTGAACCGTAAATATTTCTTTCTTAAACATAAAGAACGCACTTGTCTCCACCCATATTGGTTCCATATCTTGCGTTCTTGGTACATCATTCAAATCATAGTTGATTGGCTTTCCCTGGTACCATGCAAAAGTTTGAATCCTTTCAGCAGAAAAAGCGGAATCGTTCTCACCTGATAAGATATGTGAAAGAGCGTTTTCAATGGACGATACTTTAATAAAAGGAGAAGTGGTGTGGGCTAAAACATACACATCAGCATCTACTTCATTAATAAAACTGCGATAAATATCAAATCCTTTTACCAGATCACCATCAAGCCATTTTTCTCTTTTCTTGAATAGTGTACCTTCAGGTAGGTACTCCTTTACTGCCTCATCGCTGCAGTAAACATATACTTCATCAATCCCCTTCGAATGAACCAAAGAGTTACACAGATGCCAACACAATGGATGTCCAGCGATTGGCAGAATGTTTTTATGTGGTAATCTTTGTGAATTAAGTTTAATTGGTACTAAAGCTACTGTTTTCATAGTTCTCTTATCCCTTCTCCATTAACACATCTTCTAGTTTTTTTCGTGGAAACACCTCAAGCATTCCACCACGTGTGACGTTGTAAATAGACACTCCATGCGCATCTGCATATTTTTTAGCGCATTGATATGCGGCATTTAACCTATAAGTTGCTTTATCTGCGTCAGACGCAAAATGTCCGTGCTCCATAAAATGGTGTTTTCCTGTACTACTATAATTATTATCCGCTCCTAATATAAAGATTTCTTTGAAGCCCATATATACTGCTATTTGAAGAAGAGAATATGTGATAGAATAACCATTATATACAACTCGATAACAATCATCAGAAAAGAACGCATAGTATTTATTTAAAACAGTTTTATCATAATCGTGATAAGCAGTATAAAGTGGAAACTCTATCCATTTTTCATCTAGTGCGCGTTTCCTAGCTATATTATGCCCAATAAAACAAGTTGTCTCAGAACCAAGAGATTTTAAATCCTCTTCTAATCGATCATAGACAATAATATCTTGGATACCATACATGGATGGACGCCAATCAGTTTGCAAAAATAGTTTACAGATTGAATTCATACCTATGGTAAATTCATCCCGAAGTAACATAACATCCTCAACAGTCAAGCTTGGGCCCGTACATATTATGAAACACCGCTCACCTTTGTGGGAATCTTTTACTTGTTTCATTTTGGAAAACCGCTCATCCTTCCAAAGTTTTCGTCGTAATTCTCCAATTTGAAACGCTACTTTTCTCAATTCGCACTTACCCCATCTCAACACATTTTGAGGCATAAGTCGAATTTTTAGTTCTTCTCGTTTCATATGCAAGTTCTCCTTAGTTTTCTATTCCTAAACCCAAGCACCATATGTTTGATATGCATTGCAAGAATAATATCAAGCGCAATTCTGATTAATCCCATAAGCATCTTTGGAACCGGAACAAAACCTGAAGCATAATTCCACAACTCAATATCAATCGCGTGAATGCAGAGAATCCAGATCGTGTTCCTTCCCAATTTCATTAATACCTCTGCTAAACGCTGCAAATTATTTTCAATCCAAACACTCAGCCATCTAATGCTCAAAATACCAAAAAAAGCTCCAATGATTTCTACTCCGTATAGTGGGAAAGAGAGATGAATAATATTGAACGAGTTATTTGTTAAATACTCTAAAACAATTACAATCAGCCAAATTACAACTGCAATTGCTTTTACGATAACACTGCCATCAATCTTATCAAATAGATTGTGCTTTCGGAAGATATAACCCATATACAACCACCCAAGGAAAGCACAGCCATAGTTTATTCCAAACGGAATGCAAATACATGCGGTTTGTATGCATGCTATCACGATAATACCAGCTACCGATATAATCTGATTCGTTATTTTCTGTATCTTCAATACAAAAAATAGCATAATTTCACCAATAAACAGTGCATTCAAAAACCAAATAACACCTATTTTTATTACAAAATCAGGTTTATGAAGCGTTGAATTTGATGCAAGCCCATAGAATCCTGAAATAATTCTACGAATAAAAGCATCTGACAACAACATCGGCTCTGAGGAAAGATGGTTGAATACAGAGTATACTATCAATTCACTGAGCAGTACCCCCCCCCACACGATAACGTAGGGAAACATATAGTTCTTCAAATTCCGTTTAAGTAATCCACGAAATTCCTGCTGTTTATATAAGTACCCACTGATAAAAACAAACAATGGCATATGAAATGACCATATAGCAGTCCCAACACTTCTTAAAGCAATATAATGACCAACTAACACAGACAGTATGGCTATGCCCTTCATAACATCTATATAGCCAATTCTTTTCATGATGTACTTCCTCTATATTCTCTAATTATTGATCGCTCCAGTAAACACTTGCAGATACTTATTTGCACCTGCAATATGGGAATATTTCTCTATTACCGTCTTACGCGCGGCTTCTGATAAAGTCGCTATTTTTTGTTCATTGTGATTCAAATCATTAAGCACTGTCGAAATCTGATCTGCCGACTGTTCATCAACCAAGATTCCATTATCGCCGTTTTGAACAAGTTCCTTTAAACCACCGATACCGCTTGCTATGAGCACCATTCCACATGCCATCGCTTCAATTGCAGAGATTGAAGTTGCCTCTTGCAAACCATGCACCGTAATGGAAGGAACAAGAGCGTAATCTGCTACAGCATACATATTTGCCTTTACTTCCCCTTCAACGCCTCCCAGCAGCTTTACCTTGGACTCAAGATTATGCTTGCGAACATAATTGCGGATACTTTCCATATTTGGTCCATCTCCACCAACTAGAAGAATTGTGTCCTCAACCTTCTCCATGGCTTTTACCGCAAAAATCACACCGTTTTTATCACAAAGTCTTCTAATGCAAATCGCAACTTTCTTGGATTCAGGTATATTGAAATACTGTTTTGCGTCTCGTTTTTCTTTCGTAGTTGCGGGCTTATATGTGTCAGTGTTGACAAAGTTTGGAATGGTATAAACCGGCAACTCAGGTCTGCGAGCTTTTGTAAATATCTCACAATCTTCCTTAATCCGTGTATCTACCCCCACGATAGCCCGTACAACTTCTATACTGTTCAAGTCACGCTCCTTGATGATGTCAAAATGCTGTTTTCCTTTTGCATCATGGGAGATATCACTCATACCTTTTCCAAAATAGGAATGCATAGTAAGTGTAACTGGAACAGAATCTCCCACAAGCTCATGGGCATAAATTGCAGAAATTGGGTCCTGTGCAGAGATTAAATCAACCTTATGCGTCCGGATATACTCTTTTAGGATCTGCTGTATTGCACGGTCAGTAATCTCAAGAGATTTCCGTGAATACAACCATTTATCTATGTAACGTAAAGGCTGTATAAATACTTTCTTAAGCTTTGTTCTCTTTAGGATGGCTCCTTTTACAGATAACGCAGAAATAATATCCGCTTTATTACCAGTTGCAATAAGACCATCCCTCAAATCACAAATATGGCTGGACTTTCCACCTAAATGCGGAACATCAGTATTGGTATAAAATAGTATATTCATTATAAACTCCTTCTAAATCAATTTTGCACAAGATATTCAATTTCTTCCTCACAGGGCTCATTAATAGTAACAAGGACAAATGGAATAATAATATTTGCTACATATCCAAAGTCCGGTAAGAAAATGCCATTGAGAAATGAATATGCAATAACAGCAATCATCGGCAACCAAAAGCATCTTGGTTTTTTAATATACGATGCAACAAATCGAAAATGCTCTATTAACGCATATGCAAATAAGCAAAATCCAATTAATCCATATTTTGGAAGCAAATCAATGAATTCAGAATGCTTACCGATACCAGAAATATAATAGAAACCAGCATCATAACCCTTACCAAAGAAAAAGTGGAGTATTGAAGATGTCCATGTACTTAAGCTAATGCCTGCAACATACAATCTCGCTACTAGAGAAGATTCTCTCAAATTTGTTTCCTCAATAATAGATGTACCATTAATCATGTTTTGAATTGCCATAAATTTTCTTGAGAAATATGCATTGTCAGAAGTAGCAACCCAATTCACAACTATTGGAAGAATCAAACACAAACTCACCACAATTCCAATAAAGACAATCATTCTGGAAGGCGTAATCTGATTTGAAAAGCCTATCGCAAAGCATGCCACAATAAACATTGTCAAAACAATTAAAGCAGTAGCTCTGGTCTGAATATTGATTACGTAATAATATGAGGCAGCTATTACTATCACGCTAAAAAACTTTATTTTTTTCTTCACTTTCAAGAAACATATCACGGTGAATAGCATCGCTATCAACATCATATCAGAAACAAAAGATGTTCCACCGGCAACAATACCCTCTGTCAACAAATTTCTCGTACTGTACAACGTCGTACCCAGCGTGAAATACAGATAATACTGATATACTAAATTCAGCAAGAGGACAGCTACCAGAAATATCGCACATTTTTTAATTCTTTTGGCTGGCAAATTGAGAAGCATATATTCTGATGCCAACATGGTAAATATGTACATGAAGATATTAGAATGGTTTGCCCACGTGTCATTTGAAATTCCCAAAATTTTGTATACCACAATAAATACAATTACTAACAGCAAGGCAGCAAAGCTCGTCTGTATCTTTCCACGCATAGAAAAAATCATCAAAAGCAAACAAGCCATTGATACAATCACAGGATACATCTGATTGATGCTATTTTTAATTGTTGGAGTTAATGCCCATATACCCACTGCTAAAACGAGGAATTCAATAATATTCCCCCAAGTGGTTGAGCGAAATTTCTCACCCATACTCTTACCTCTGTTTGCTTAATGATATAGGAATGTCAAAACCATTCTCATGATTTTTCGATGCCAATAAGAGAATCGTCTACTCGCTTAATAACCTTTCCCGGAATTCCCACAACAACCGAACCCGAAGGAATAGAATGTGTCACAACAGCATTGGCTCCAATAACAACATCATTCCCTATTTCTATTTCTCCGATTACTACAGCTCCTGCTCCAATGTAGCAATAGTCACCGATATGAGGGCCTCCCTCACCGCTCTTTCCTCCTAGTACAACATTTGCTTGTATAACACAGGCCTTGCCAATAATACATTTATCGTGAATAACAACGCCCAACCCATTATGTGCAAGCCGAGTTCCTTCACCAAGAGTAACCGCAGGCGGGATTGAACACCCACATAGCAACCTTGTAAGAATAAAAATAATTCGCGGAAAAACAGGTACTTTCTTTTCGTATAATTTATGACTAAATCTTTGCATTCTCATTACTATGTATTTTTTACTATTGCTCACAATGGACTCCTTCGTATATATCTACATAAGTTTGAATTATATTGTTCACATCAAAAGCACTTTGCTTTTCTTTGTCAATCTCCCTAGATGCTCTCACGTCACCGCTAATAAAATCAACAATATGTCTTGACCAACTATCTGCACCAGAATTGAGGTCAAGATAATCACATAGTCCAAGATCAGTCTCTTCGGGAATACAGTTTGAAGCAAAACACATAATATTCATCGATTGCGCTTCTATAAGTACTCTACCCAATCCCTCATATCTTGACGGAAAAATCATATAATTGACCTGGCTCATAAGTAACGGTATATTGGAATCAGGGGGCAAAATCGTCACTGCATCATGTAAGCCAAGTGTATCAATTTGTTCACGAATCTCTTTATCTAGTACACCCCATCCTACTAATGTCAGCTTAGATTGCGGAAAAGCATCGTAAACGCCACGAAAAACATTGAGTAGAAATTCATGATTCTTCTGATGAGTAAAGCGACCAACATGTATAAAATTTAATTTGTCGTCCCCTACACTCTCGTATTTGTTCGGGTCAAAACATGACAAATCAATCTCGTTATTTACAACAAATGATTTCGACGCTTGTACTCCAAATGTAGATTTGCAGGCATCCTCTGAGCATCCGATTTTAACATTCGTTGTCGGGTTAACCAAGGATTCCATAAAGCTATAGTATATCCTCTTTAAACAACCAACGGGATCTTTTTCTGAAGGATTATGGCAGTGCATAATTCTTACTGGCACATTGTTTTTCTTGGCTTCCAAAAGAAATAAAGGAGCCTTTAATGTATCGTGACAATGTATAGCAGAATATTGGTTTTCTCTAAATAGCTTTCTCGCCGCCCGCATAATTCGGAACGGCCGCAATACATTTTCAATGATTCTCTCAATCTTATTATCAACAACATCACAAGGAACACAATATATATTCTTATATTGCCCAAATGCCTTTTTCTCATGTTCTGTCATATCTGTGAAAACCACAACATCAAAATCATATCTATCAACCAAATGTGTGGTAATACTTTGCATATTCTGCTGAATGCCGCCTTTAGATGTCAAATCATGCTCGGCAATAATAAGAACACGTTTTTTCACTATTGGCTCACCTCTTTCATTCACTTATTTGAAATAAAAATAATTCATTCATGCGATTTTCTGCTTTTTAATAACCCAATAAAATATTTTAAATATGTAGCAATTAAAAAAAGAACATTATTCTTTTTCATCCACTCAAATTTATCACCCGGATTAACCGGATAATGAAGCAATTGTTCATCTATGTTTTTCAAAAGCTCTGTACTAATGTAATAATCTGCTCGCTTTTTTCTTGGAAGAGCAATCCAGCTATCAATTAGCTCACCACAATTAAAGATATTCAATGACGGTACCCCACAGAGGGAATACATCATGCTATACAACGTTGCCCACCTTGCCATTCTGGAATCCAAAGCAAAATAATCGAATATATCCTTTCTGCCCCCCCCCGATTTAATTTGCTTCATCCATTTCTTTACTTCGTCTCTACATTTTGACGAGTAATTATGTAACTTTGCCATAAAAAATGTTGTAGATGCCGCACAATATGGCAGTGCATTTCCTATTAAACTTTTTCCAATCTGGTCTATAATGTCACCATTAATGATTGCTTTCCCAGAATATCTTTTGTTTAATGTGTATCCATAATTGAACATCTGATCACTGAAACACTCGCCAATAAATTCCTTGATCGAATCAACATAGGGCACTTCCGCTTTCTCAACATCAATTATCCTATGTGATATATGCTTGTCCCTGCATATTGCTTTGGGTATCTCTACGTTTTCATTCACACCTATTCCTGTGTAAGTGAAACATTCAAAATCAATTCCGGTCTTTTCAAGAAATGCAAACACCAACCTGCTATCTCTTCCAGCAGTTAGTGGGCAAATTATGCTGTACTGTTTTGAATACCCTCTTGTGATCTCAGTAATTAAATCCATTGACTTTTGAATGATTTTTTCCTGTTCTCCTCGATCAACGATTTTCTCCCTAAATTGTAAAAACCTTGTTACAGTATGATCAGTCAGATTCAAAATAGAATTTGGTAGAACACATTTGATTTCCTTACAGACGGAAATATTATTGGGGAATGGCTGACCATATCCACCGCTCTTTCTTATTTCAAGTGCAGACTCTGATTTTTCCAACCGCAAAAATTTACTGATGATTTCATCATAGGATGCAATCACTATCGTACCATTCGTGGAATAATAAATTGGCAATGATGCTGTTGCATCAGGAATAGCATAAAGTTGGTTCTTAATCTTTTGAATTACAACAAATTTCCCCGCTAATCGCTTTATAAAAGCAAACGAATCCTCGATGTCCTCAAAAGTATTTATTCTATCCGCAATCTCTTTTGTATTGAGTTTTCCATATGCGACCACGCACAATCCAATCACGCATACCCATTTGCCACTTGAAAATGACATCTCAACTTTTGTATCAGTATTATAAGAAAGGGTTAATCCACCAACATCTAGTTTGTTCTCGAATAATGGATTGGCACTCTCTGCTAACATATACATAAATTTTGCTTTGAAAAATTCAAATTTCATTCTTGCTCCTTACCGCAATTCTCATCAATCAGTCTATATTGGGTAACTTGATGTATTCACCCAGCACAAAGTCCCAACGATCTGGATAGAACCTGCAAATACCAGCATCATTATAAAAAGTAAATTCAGAGAAAATCGGTTCTTCATTTACTTCGTAAAAATCTACACGGACATGCGCGATACCTTTAGACAATGCTCTCGCCATGTCCATCATCTTTGAAAAAGACTTGGGCTGCTCACATTTTTCCTTGCTGCGTGGATAATTTTGATGAAGGTCAAGCCAGTTCCACTCTGCATCAAAATAGTCTACAGTTTCATTGGGATGCTTATCATTATGAATTGCCTGGATTATTCTAGGCTCACCATTAAAACAAAAGATTTTATATACGGGTAGAACCTTATTCTTTCCATCTGACAGGTATTCTTCCGCAATAATCCTAGGCTTCACGTTCTTATATGGCCATTCTCTTGCATACCAAAATGCATTCCGTTTTAAATGAGAAGTCAAGACTTTCTTAGCCTTATCGAAATCAAATGTCTCACGATTAGAACACACAAGAACGCTGCCGCCATCATGTGTACACTTTAATACAAACTTAGATGGCAGTTGATCAAAATCAATATCTTCGTATTTCTCATATACTCCGAGTAGCTTGGGAACATACCCCCCCCCCC
>OGYI01002152.1_pt1 | contig 15870 bp, 18 predicted proteins | sample 1576521 | NCBI WGS metagenome assembly OGYI01 (sample SAMEA3541484, study PRJEB24748) | human gut metagenome | biome: human gut; feature: human-associated habitat; material: faeces | place: China | collected 2012
GTATTTGGATTATTATCAAAATCATTTGTAATATCAGGCATTTTACTTCCTCCTTATTTGTATTTTAAATACATTTTCCATATTTTCCTCATAATTATATTGTATATAAAAATAAACTAAAGTACATACTTTTTTAGTACTTTAGTTTATTTTATTTATATATTAAATATATTTTTTACTTTCCATTTCCAACTGGATTCATTTCTGTAACTTTTGCTGCCTTTGTTTTTTTTTCATTTTGAAAATTATCATTTTCCCAAGTAGCTTTTTGACCTTTCTTAGCCATAATAACACCTCCACTAAATATTTATATATTTAGTATTAACAGCATATACTATTTTATTCTATTTCTTACTTTTTGGAGTTTCTGGATCTAAAAATGAATATTTTTCTCCGTCCTTTTCCCATCCTAAAATTGAATTCATATTAACATTTGCTGCAGCCTTAAAGATTGACTTATCAACATCATTAAAGTTTTTCTTTAATTCAGCTATCATATGTTTTATTTCATGTCTCTTGTTTCCTATTTTTTCAGCAGCAACCATACATGCACAGTTAAGAGGCCATAATCCTGTATATTTTATAAATCTCTTTATAGCTTCTTCTTCTACATAATAAAGTGGTCTTATTAATTCTATTCCTTCAAAATTATCTGCTTTTAGCTTTGGCAACATTGTTTTAAAGTTTCCAGCATAAAGTACATTTAACATTGTTGTTTCTATAACATCATTATAATGATGACCTAATGCTAATTTATTGCACCCTAACTCCCTAGCCTTATTGTAAAGTGAACCTCTTCTCATTCTTGCACAAAGATAACAAGGATAATCTTTAGCTTTTTCATCAATTATTTCAAATATCTTAGATTCATAAATATGTACTGGAATGTTTAAATGCTCACAATTTTCTATTAATAAATCTTTTATTTGTGGATGATATCCAGGATCCATAGCAATGAATTCAACATCAAAATTTACTTGACCATGCTTCTTTAATTCTTGAAATAACTTAGCCATTAATAATGAATCTTTTCCACCTGATATTGCAACAGCTATTTTATCTCCTTCTTCTATTAATTGATAATCCTTAACAGCCCTTATAAATTTAGACCATATTGGCTTTCTATATCTTTTAACAATACTTCTTTCTATTTCTTCAAGAGTTTTTTTAGCTTCTTCTGGAATTATTCTCTCACATCCACTACCTGCTATACTACTCATATCTATCACCTCGTATTTTTAATAACAAAACTTATTGTACTTAAATTATCTAATAAAAGCAATAATGTGAACTACTTTGATTTTAGTCTAAAAAAGGTTGTATTAAAAATAATACAGCCTAAAAATTAGTTTCTCCTAACTCTGGAACATGATCAAATTCTATTTTTTTCCCTTTGTAAGTAAATTTTACTCCATCAATCCAATCACCAGAATAATTTTTTTGAAGTAAATTGTTTATTAATGTATATTGAGTTATATCTCCTCCCGTAGAGCCAGCAAAATAATTATTATACCAATTTACTCCTTTATAATTTGCTATTGGTGTATCTCCTGCATTATTTCCAATTTCATTTAAGTCAAAAACAGCTATTTTCTTTCCATTTACCTCTTTAATTTCAGTAAGTGTTATTGGCAAGCCACTAAATGCTTTTTCACTTAATGTATTTGCTAATATTGTTAATTTATTCTTTAATAAATCATTTTTATTTATTTCAACTTCTCCAAGATAAATTTCTTGCCCTTCATTTGCATCTTTAGAATATAATTTAAATACTTCTGTTTTAACTTGTGTATTTGTTTCTTCCTCTTTATTGTTAGTATCTTTTTTATTAACTTCTTCACTACTATTTTCTATATCATCTTTTTTATCATCTTTTTTATCATCTTTTTTATCATCTTTTAATTCACTTTTTGATTCATCTTTTACTTCATTACTCTTATTTGTTTCTTCAACTTCAGTATTATTTTTATTATTAGATATGTTTGATTTTTCACATCCATAAATAGATGTACTCATAATGCATATCATAGCCATAGCTATTATATTTTTTAATTTTAAATTTCTCATATCTTTTCCTCCAACTATATTGTTTTATTTGAAGTTAAAACCTACATCCTTAGCTTCATGGGAATCAGAGCCATAAACCATATTTATATTATTTTTAATTGCTAATTCATATAATAATCCGCTTGGGTAAATTTCTCCACAAAACTTTTTTCTTAATCCTGCAGTATTATAATCAAATTCATAACCTTTATCCTTAACATTTCTTATTATTTCTTTAAATATTTCATAATTTTTATAATCTATAGGATATATTTTATTAAATATTCTAATTAAAGTAGGATGGCCTATTCTCTTAGGTTTATATTTTCCTAAATTAGTTTTTATTCCCTTTAATAAGGTATTATAATACAAATTATATATTTTTTCTACACTTCCAATATCACTTAATAAAGCTTCAAATGATTCAAGACAATCAAAAGCATAATACTTTCCATTATACCTTCCAATATGAACAGATAAAATTGCATCATCTAAATATTGGCCATACTCATTAAGCATATTAGTAGTAAATTCTTCTCTACCATCTAAATAATCTACTTCTAACCCTACATTTATTTTAATTTTATTTTTATATTTTTCTTTATAATAATTTGCTTCTTTAAAATATTCATCTATTTCTTCTATTCCTGGAGATGATGTTTCTAAAAAATCTGAACTTGCACCTTCTAATACTATTCCCTTTGGCATAGGCATATGTTCAGTAAATGTAATTTCTTCTATTCCTTCTTCTATTGCCTTTTTTATATAACTCTCAAAACTGTCATTACTTCCATGAGGACAATAATGGCTGTGTATATGACCATCCCTTTTTACATTCATTTTTATTTTCCCCGCTATCTATTTAAATTTATTTAACTCATAATCATTTTATTAAAAATTCCTAAACTCATTACTTTTATGTTTTCTTTTTTAGCTTTTTCTAAAATTTCATTAATTTTAGAATGTGGTTGATATACTATTAAATCAACACTTTCTTCTTCAATGTTATTTAAAATATTTCCACCATTAAGTTTTATCTTTCTAATTGCTCTTTCCTTAATTACATCATTATATATAAGTAATACTATATTTTTTTTAAAAATATTTATTGATTCACTACTATTTTTACTTACATTTATATTTAATATATCTTCATCTATAAAATTCTCTTTATTTTTTCTCTTACATTCTAATATTTCTTTAAAATCATTTGTTGTAATTATTTCACACCCTAAAATTTTAGCTTTTCTTAATTTGCTACCTGGCTTTTCACCAACAATTAAAATATCACATTTTTTAGTTACTACACTTTCCACATTAGCTCCAGCTTGTCTTGCAAGCCTCATAAGTTCACTTCTTACTAAAAATCCTCTTCCTGTAAATACTATATTTTTACCCTCCAAAACTTCGCTTGCTGCCTTAAAATCCAACGTTCTATAATCTATTATCGACATCTTTATCATTCCTTAATTCAAACTAAACACTTTTTCCTTTGTGTCTTTTAATCATTTAAATTATATTATATCATTTTTCTAATATAAAAATATTAAAAAATTATATAAATACTATCAATAATCCTATAAATAACAAAATCAGCAGAATTTTTCTGTAAACTGCACCCTGTCTACTTGGCAGGGTGCAGCTCACTATTAATTCTACTGATTTATTTTTCAAATATATTTATTTTAAATGTTATTCTACAAGAAAATCATAAAATAATTTTCTTTCTATTCTAATGTCTTGTTCAAAATTAAAGAAATCATCTTTATCATATTTTTCCTTTATTAATTTAAGAACATTTGTGTTTCCACCATAATATTCTTGTTCATAAGTTTGTGATTTATCATTTATTTCAAAGCAAGGAAAATTAATAAAAGCTCCTTCTGTTATTGTTTTTATGTATTTTAATTTTTCTACTAACCATCTTCTATTAACTAAAGTAAATCTGGCATCTTCCCAAACTGATTGGAAACCTAATATAAAATTAGCATTTCTATGATAAAATGCAGTATTATCATTTTTAACTTCTTTTATTACTCCTCCTAAACCATAAAGTGTAATTGCTGCGTATTTTGAGCCTTCTGCCCTTTCTTTAATTATTTCTAATAATTCTGCAATTTCTTCCCTATTATAATCTTTATAAACAAATCTACCAGCGCTTTTATATTTTTCGAATTCTGGATGACTATCTTGTATTATTCTATTTGCTTCTAATATACTTATATATTCTAATTTATAAATCCCCTCTGATACAATATCCCTTATAGGTCTTAATATATCATTAGCTAATTTTTTATCTCCATAAATTAGCCCTACTATTTTAGCTCCTCTTCCTCTTTCTAAACAATTATAAGATACTAACTTAAAATTAGCTCTTTTATCTAATGTTTTATATAATTCTTGCCACTTTTCTATTAAATCAATATTTTCTTCAATATCTATATTAGTAAAATCAATATTTACTAATGTAACATTTTCTACTTTAGATGGCAAATTAAATGTCATAGAAGTAACTATACCAAAATTTCCACCGCCACAACCTCTTAGCGCCCAAAATAAATCTTCATTTTCCTCCTTATTACAAATTACAAGTTCTCCATTACAGTTTATTAGCTCAACTTCAACAAGTCTATCACAACCAAGTCCTAATAACCTAGATGAATATCCCCATCCGCCTCCTAATGTAAATCCAACTACACCTACTGTTGGGCATCCTCCACCTGGAAATGGATATCCTCTTTTTCCTGTAACTTCATATAATTCTCTATTTTTAACTCCACCTTGAATCTTTATTTTTGAATTTTCCTCATCAATATATATCTTGTTCATCTTACTTACATCAATTACTACTATATCGTTTCCTGTAGAATATCCTTCATAATGATGACGTCCACTTCTTATTCTTACTGAAAGTGAATTTGTTTTTGCAAATATAATTGCATTTCTAATATCTTCTTCATATTCACAATATACAATGACTAATGGATACTTTTCTATAGCCCTATTCCAACCTTTTCTTTCCTCTTCATATTCAAAATCTTCTCTTGTAATAACTTCACCAGTTAATTCTCTATAATCATAGTTAATCATTATTTCACCTCATTATTGTTCATCAAAAAAATTACCATGCTATTGTTGTTTTATTTTTTGAATTTTTACACGGAAGCTTAAATTCAAAAAATCTTAAGTTTTTGCCTCTAGGTGAAAACCTATCACATACTATATGCAATATATATCCCATTGAAAATCCTAATGCTAAATAAGTATCACCTATAAAATATACACAACTACAAAAAGCAAGTGTCCCAAGCCATTTATGAGTAAACATTCTATGTGGTGATAACTTACCTAATATAGTTAAAACACAAAATATAATAGCAGCAAAATAATTTTTAAAATTATTTTCTAAAAACCTAATAATATCTGTTACATTTAACGCAACGCCTAAAATATAACCAATAACTATTGCTATTATTAAAAATGTTAATATCTTATTAAAGACTTGTCTAGCCTTTGAATTATGAGAATCAATATCCGGCATATACGAACCTATAAATCCCCCAATAATTAATGGAATTAAATAAATAAAACTATCAAAAGTTTTAGTAACTAAAAATCCAATTCCCATAGTTGCTGTAGCTGTAGTTCCTACTATCATATGCTCTTTTCCACTCATTTAACTATCCCTTCATCCTTTGCAAAAATATACTATGTTCTATTATTAATTTTACTATATTTTTATATTATGTGAAAGCATGTTCTTATTTTTCCTTAATTTACTTATTAACTATATTTAATATATCTATAACTTAATATAAAAATAAGTAGAGCAAAACTAAAAATTACTCTACTTAAAAAACAGTTATAATTGCATAAAGTTACATTGCATATCTTTTTAATATTTCAATTATTATATTGGTTGCAATTTCCATACCTTCAACAGTAATATGTTCATATTCACCATGAAATGCAAATCCACCAGTTCCTAAGTTAGGGCAAGGTAATCCCATATAACTAAGTGTTGCTCCATCAGTTCCTCCTCTTATTGGTTCAATTACAGGAATAACATTTAAGCTTTTCATTGCATCTATTGCATTATCAATTAAATGTATACAAGGTTTAACATGTTCCGCCATATTTTTATATTGGTCTGTAATAGTTAATTTTACTGTTTCTTCTCCATACTTTTCATTTAATAATTTTTCAATTAATTTTAAAGTTGCTTTCTTAGATTCAAGCTTATTTTCATCATGATCTCTTAATATATATCCTAATACAGCATGATCAGTATTTCCATTAAAACTTTCTAAATAATAAAATCCTTCATATCCCTCTGTATGTTCTGGCTTCTCACCTTGAGGTAGCATTTTATCAAATTCAATTCCTACATTTGTAGCATTTATCATAGTATTTTTAGCTGAACCTGGATGAACAGATACTCCATTTATTTCAACAGTTGCAGCAGCTGCATTGAAATTTTCATAAGAAATTTCACCTTCAACTCCTCCATCCATTGTATAAGCAAATTGTGCTCCAAAGTTTTTAACATCAAACTTATTGGCCCCTCTTCCAATTTCCTCATCTGGAGTAAATCCTATGCATATCTTTCCATGAGGTATATTTTCATTTATTATTCTTTCACAAGCTGTTAATATTTCAGCTATACCTGCTTTATCATCAGCTCCTAAAAGAGTTGTTCCATCTGTAGTAATTAATGTTCTTCCCTTTAAATTTTTTAAATGTGGGAATTTTTCTACAGATAAAATAGTTCCATTTAAAAGTGTTATATCCTTCCCATCATAATTTTCAACTAATTGAGGATTAACATTTTCCCCCGGTGCTGCAGGTGCAGTATCCATATGCGCAATAAATCCAATGCTATATTTATCTTCATATCCTTTAGTTGCTGGAATAACTCCATAAACATAACAATTTTCATCTACTCTAACATCTTGAATTCCTATTTCTTTCATTTCGTCAACTAAAATATGTGCTAAATCAAATTGTCTTTTAGTTGATGGTACTGTTTCTGATGTTGGATCAGATGTTGTATATATTTTTGCGTATTTAATTAACCTTTCATATGCTTTCATAACTCTTATCTCCTTTTATATAAATATTTTTTTATAAGTTTTAATTATTTCCTATTTTAATTTATCATTAAGTAAGTATGTTTACAAATAAAGTTATTACTGCTGAATTAACAAAGTCTACAAATAAAGCTCCTACTATAGGCACTACCAAATAAGGAGTTGGTGCAAAACCATATTTATTACTAAGAGCATCCATATTAGCTACTGCATTAGGAGTTGCTCCCATTCCAAACCCACAGCTTGCTGATGCAAATACTGCAGCATCATAATCTTTTCCCATAAAACTAAAAATAATAAAATATGCAAATATAGCCATAAGTATAGATTGCGCTAAAAGCATTACTATTAATGGCAATGCTAAATCAAATAATTCCCATAATTTTAATCCCATTAATGCTATACATAAGAAATATCCTAAACTTATGTTACCTATTACTTCAATTTCCTTTTCTTTTATTTCAATTTTTCTTATATCACAAAAATTTCTTATAATTGCAGCTGCAATCATTGCTCCTATATAAGATGGAAAAGTTAATCCTGTTCCTTGAATTAATCCTGAAATTATTGACCCTATTCCCATTGATAAAAAAAGAAAACTTGACCCCTTCATCAATCTATTTTGACAAAGAACAACTTGATTATCTTCATGAAAATCACTTAATGGAATAGAATTATCATTTGACTCCTTAGGAGTTTTTAATTTTTTATTATCTATTAAGGTTTTTGCTACAAATCCTCCAATAAAACTTCCCATAACTAATCCAAATGTAGCTGCTGCAAAAGAAACAGTTGTAGCTCCACTTATACCCATATCTTCTAGTAATGGCCCAAATGAACCTGCTGTTCCATGTCCTCCAATCATTGATATTGACCCTGTACACAATCCTAAAAGTGGATTTAAATCAAATAACTTTGCAAGACTAGCTCCTACTATATCTTGAAAAACTATTAAAAGTATCGCTAACCCTAAGAACATTATAACCTTAATTCCACCATTTTTTAAAATCTTAAAACTAGCTGTAAATCCAACACTAGCAAAAAACATTGTCATAAATAAATTTTGTAATGTTGTGTCTAAAGTTATAGTTGCTAAATTAGTTAATTTTAATATTAATGTAATTATTGCAAAAACAAGCCCTCCAACAACAGGAGCTGGTATACAATACTTTGATAAAAAATTTACTTTTCTTCTTAAAAACTTTCCTAAATAATATATTGCTGTTACTAATGCCATAGTTTCAAAAATATTTAACGTTATTTGCATCTTCATATCTCACTCCTTATTTAATTTATTTTTTAACTTATATTTTACACTTTTTTCACTCTTTTGCAAATAAAGTCGTTTATTGTTATTTAATTATTTATATATTTATTTTTCTTCATACTTGAAATTTTAAATATACTATATAATAATTACTTTAAAAATTTAATTAAAAGGAGACTATTTATGAACAAAAAAATTAAAACTAAAGAACTAACTCTTAATTGTCCTATTTGTGGAGAAGTTATGCATGAATTTAAATATGGATATGATAATCATGTTCATGGAAAAATCTATTTCAAATGTGATTGTTGTGGGCATAAAGAAAGTAAAATTATTTAATTCGACATTCTTTTATCACATTATTTAATTTTATACATAAAGTGTATTGTAGATAAATTTACGAAAGGATATACTTTTATGTACTATGAAAGAATGGATAAATGTATAAACTGCAATGATTGTATAGATGATACTTCTGATGTTTCTTGCAATATTGCTTGTTCTGATACAAAAAAGAACTGTTATGAATCATATAAGGTTTTTGCTCCTAAAACTTATGCTAAATCATGCATTGTTTTACAACCATATCAAAATTTATTTGATATGAATGCTGCTTTTTATGCAGGAACAATATTTAAGGATTTATATAGTCCTTATTGCGCAATTAAGTATTCTAAGGAGGAAAAACATGACTAAGAATGAACATTTAAACGCAATTAGAAAATTACAATTTTTTGCTGTAGATTTAAATTTATATTTAGATAATTTTCCAAATTGCAAAGATGCAATTGATGATTATAAACTAATTTCTTCTAAATTAAGCAAATTAGTTTGGGATTATGAACAAAACTATGGTCCTTTAACTAACTTTGGCTCATCTTATATTCAAAATCCTGATAAATGGATTGATGGCGCTTGGCCTTGGGAAAAAGAAAATAATAGGGAGGAATAGTTTATGTGGTATTATGTTAAAACATTAGAGTATCCAGTTAATTTGAAATCTTCTGATTTAAAAATGGCAAAGCTTTTAATAACCCAATATGGTGGTCCTGATGGTGAATTGGGTGCTGCTCTTAGATATTTAAATCAAAGATATTCAATGCCAACAAACAAAGCAAAAGGTCTATTAACTGACATAGGAACTGAAGAAATGGCTCATGTAGAAATACTAGGAACCATGGTATATCAACTAATGGATAACGCGTCAATAGCTGATATTAAAGCTGCTGGTTTAGATGGTCACTATGCCGATCATGGAAAGGCTCTTTTCTATACAGATGCAACAGGAAATCCTTGGACTGCAACTTATATTCAAGCAAAAGGTGATGTAATTGCTGATTTACATGAAAATATGGCAGCTGAACAAAAAGCTAGAGCAACTTATGAATGGTTACTAAATTTAACAGATGACTGTGAAATAAGAAAAATATTAGGATTTTTAAGAGAAAGGGAAGTTGTTCATTATCAACGCTTTGGTGAAGCGCTAATGAATGTTCAAGATAATGTAAAGCCTGGTAATTTAAATTGTAGATAACCTATAATATGATAAAAAGGATGTAGTAAATTTATTTTTCATAAATTTTACTACATCCTTTTTATATTCATAGGATTTCAATCAACTATTATTTAAATTTTATATTTTTTTCAATTTTGTTCAATATTAATGAAATCCACCTAATCACAAAGAATTCTGCTATTGCACATAATATAACAAGTATAGTTGCTCGTGTTGATATTTCCCTTATAGCAAAAAATCCTGGAATTATATTAATTGTTAAAATAATTCCTAAAATACATAAAGAAATAACACCTATTCTGTATTTATTTATAGGTTTAATAATTTTATATAAAATTAAAAATCCTCCAGTAAAAAATAAATAACTGCAAGCTGTAGCAATTTCTTCTCTATTAACATTAAATAAAACTGACAATTTAACTAGAAATACAATTGCTATAAATGAAGTAATTGCTGCTGGAAGTGAATTCATAAACACTCTCTTTATAAAATTTCCATTTTGTTGCTTCTTTTGATTTTCTTCAAAAGTTAATAAAAATCCTGGAATACCTATTGTAAAGGCACTTCCTAAAGATACTTGATTTGGCTGTAATGGATATTGCATTGCAAAAATTATTGAGTATACAGAAAGTAATAATGAAAATATATTTTTATAAGTAAATAATGAAGCTGATCTTGTTATATTGTTAATATTTTTTCTTCCTTCATAAACAATATTGCGCATAGTACCAAAATCAGAATCAAGTAATACAACTTGTGAGGCTTTTCTAGCTGCATCTGCCCCAGAACCAACTGAAATTGAACAATCTGCTTCTTTCATTGCTAAAATATCATTTACACCATCACCTGTCATTGCCACTTTTAATCCTAATTCTTTTAAAGCTTTAATTATTTGTCTTTTTTGTTCAGGACTAACTCTACCAAAAATTTTATATTTTTCTACTGCTCTTTGTATATCTTCATAGCTTTTCAACTCTCTACAATCAATATATTTTTCATATTCTTTTATTCCTACTTGCTTTGCAATTGATGATACCGTAACTGGATTATCTCCTGAAATAACTCTGATTTCAACTTTTTTATCATTAAAATACTCAAAAATTTCTTTTGTATTTTTTCTTATTTCATTTTTCAAACTTATAAATAAAATAGGAGTAATTTCATTTTTTTCTTCTTTAACTAAAACAATTACTCTTTCACCATTTTTAGCTCTTTTATTTATTGATTGTTCATATTTTTTATTTAATAAAATTTCAGGAGCTCCTAATTTGTATATTATATTTTCATCTATTTTAATAAAAGAAAATTTATTTTTTGAATTAAAGTTTTCTTTTTGTATATAAGATAATTTTTCTGTAGAAATTTTATTTAAGTGATTTTTTATTGCATCTATGGTTATATTTTTATCTTCTATTGTATTAACATATTTAGCTAGAATTTCTATATTTGCATCTTTTGTATCATTTACAAAACTTTTTTCTTTATCATTAAATATATCTATGACTTTCATTTTGTTGTTTGTAATTGTTCCAGTTTTATCAACACATAAAACATCTACTCTTGCTAAACTTTCAATACTTTTCATATCATGAAGAAGAACCTTCCTTTTAGCAAGCTTCATTGCACTTAAAGCTAAAACAACTGTTGTTAATAAATATAATCCTTCTGGTATCATACCTATTAAAGCTGAAACCACTGAATGAACGCTATCTTTATAGCTACTACCATTTACAACATATGATTGCCAAAATAATAAAACACCAATGGGAATTATTACTACACCTGCAGTCTTAACAATATTATTAATTGCTAAAATCATTTCAGATTTTGTTTCCTTTATTTTTTTAGAATCCTTCATTATCTTAGCAGAATAAGATTCATCTCCTACATTAGTAAGCTTTACTATAGCTTTTCCAGATACAACAAAGCTTCCAGACATAAGATTAGAATTTATATTTTTTTCAATTTCATCTTGTTCTCCAGTTAATAAAGATTCATTTACATACACACTTCCAGAAACCACTATTGCATCAGCTGGAATTTGATTTCCTGATTCTAAAATTACATAATCTCCTTCAACAAGGTTATCAGAATCTACTTTTTCTTCTTTTTCATTTCTAATTGCTATATATTCATTTTTATCTAATAATGATAATTTATCTAATGTAATTTTTGCTTTGATTTGTTGGAAAATTCCAATACAAATATTAATTATAATAACAATCAAAAATGATAAATTTCTATATGACTTTGCTACAATAAGTAAAACTGCTAAAATTAAAAAAATAAAGTTAAAATATGTAAATATATTCTTACATATTATTTTAGAAAAGCTTTCATTTGTTTTTATTTTAATCTTGTTTATTTTTCCCTGTTTTATTTTTTCTTCTACTTCTTTTTGTGTTAAACCTTTTATTTTTTTCATACTTTTATTATTTATACTATACCTTTCTCTAATAGAAATTATTATTAATTTATTTTATTATATTTAATTTATTACTACTTAAAGTATTTCTTTTCATTAAGATTCCAACTTCAATATAACACATCTCTCCTAAATTGTCCCTCGTTAATTTTTTAATAATTTTTAATATAGATTCATTTTTAGAACCTATAATATCATAAAAAGGATGGAGTAAGATTTTTTAATAAATCTACTACATCCTTTTAAATATTTATACATATATAATTTTTAATACAACCCATTATTAAAATAATGATTTATCCTAATATAGAATTTATAGCATGTACAACTCCACTTTCATCATTACTTTTTGTTATAAATCTAGCTACCTTTTTTAAATCTTCATGGGCATTTTCCATAGCATAACTATGATATGCACTTTTCATCATTTCTAAGTCATTTAAATAATCACCAAAAACCATAGTTTCTTCTTTCTTAATATTTAATAATTCTTGAACTTCTTCTATTGCAACACCCTTATTTATTCCCTTTGCTGTTATATCAAGCCAAATTTCACCTGATACAGCAATTTGCGCCTTTTCTCTATAATCATCATAATATTTATTACTGTTATTTTCTGAGCCTAAAAAATCACAAATTGTAACTTTTAATATATCATCTTCTATTTTAGTTAAATCTGAAACTATTTCATATCTTGCATAATACTTTTTAGTTTGTTCAATTAACCTTTTATCACAACTTTCTATATATGCAGAATTTTTTCCACAAAGAATTACATATGAGTTTTCTATTTGTCTTCCTACCTTAATAAGTTCTCTTGCAAGATTTATATCTAAAGAATTTACTACAAGTTCCTTTCCTTCATAAACAACAAATGTGCCATTTTCAGCAATAAACATCATTTTATCTTCAATTCCTTTAAATCTTTCTAAAAGATTATAATATTGTCTTCCACTTGCTGCCGCAAATATTATTCCCTTTTCTTGAATTTTTTCAAATACATCATAAAATCCATGTTGAATTTCGTTATTTGAATTTAATAAAGTTCCATCCATATCTGTTGCTATTAATTTAATCATATTAATCTCCTATTCTTAAAATATTACTATAACATCTTCCTTTTCTAAAGCTGCTTTTATCTCGTCATTTGGCTCCCTATCCGTAATTAAATAATCTACATCACTTAATAATCCAAACTTATATGCCCCATCTTTAAAAAACTTTTCTTCATCTGTTAAAATATAATTTTTCTTGCTATTTCTTAAAATAGTTGCTTTTAAAATTGATTCATCATAATTAAAATTGCTTAAAAAATTTTCTTCTATATTTACTCCACCTGCTCCTATAAAAGCCTTGTCTATATTAAAATTATTTATTTGCTCTATTGCACAAGCTCCTATAGTTCCCCCTAACTTTTTATTATATATTCCCCCAATAAATATAGTTTCAATATTAGGAGAATTATCAAACTCCATTATAACTCTATTCATATTTGTTATAACTGTTATATTCTTATTTGTATTTTTTAATATCCCTGCAATAGATAAAGCGGTACTTGAAATATCTAAAAAAATAACGTCATCCTCTTCAATAATTTCTGTAACTTTATGAGCTATGTGATTTTTTCCCTCCATATTTACAAAAACACGTGATACGGTATTTTCATCAAATGCCTTTGATCTTTCAATTATTGCTCCACCATAAGTTCTTTTTAATTTCCCTTCATTTTCAAGTGTTTTTAAATCTTTTCGAATCATACTTTCTGAAACATCAAATCGTTCACTTAAATCTTTTACTAATACTTTTTGTTTTTTTTCAATTATTTCTAATATTTTTTCTAATCTTTCTTCCTTAAACATATAAATAACCTTCTCTATCACTCTCATTTAGTTCTATTTTTTATCATTTATTATCATTTTATCTCTTTTCAGTTAAAATTTCAATAATTACTAAATAGTTTTATTTTATTAAACAAAATTATTTCACTTCAAAATAAAAGTTATTTTTTCAAATTATCACAAAAAATATATTTAAAAATATCTCTGTTCAATCGTTGCCACACCATTCCTACCACAAGCAGCATCAGGTTTTTAGGGTCTGAAAGGTATTCATCATCTTCATTACTGTCCATACCATAAATTCCACTCGTTATTTGTTCTCCGACGTAGAAGAAATAAGCACTTCCAATTCACAGATTCTCTCTCGTTCTACTCCTTCGGCATATTTCAAAGGGCTTGTTACTCCTGAAATTTCTCCATGTAAAATCCTGGAGAGCATATTCCGTATGGAATCATCAGCCAAAGCTATCGCCTCTTTCAAATATGGAAATGTTATGTTGTCCACTATCAAATAGCGCAGACTGCGACATAGCCCATATTCCTTTCCCTGTTCGGGAACGTTCTGCAAATGTGATAATAGATATATTGCGCCGTCTTTTCCATGAAACCGAATGATACTGCGAATAACCTTTAATGTATCGTCCATAAATGAGGGCTGATAGCAGTCATCGTCTAACATATCAATAAATTTTGAAATATCTGTAACAGAAAACATCTCTGGGTGTTGGATAAATTCTTTATATATTTCGCCATAATTCCACAGCGTCCATAAGGTATCGTTCCCGTTTTCATCGAACATGGGTACATGGTCAGTGTGGATGCCATCAAAAAAATCTATCTTTTCTTCCAGTGTCATTGATTGCCATGCGTTCTTTTTGATTTTTCTGTAATGTTCGAGGTTTTTCAAATATTCCTCATGTGATTCTATCGGCTTATATGCCATAGTGTTATCCTCCTCCAGTCAAGCTGTCTCTTTCCACTTTGTGCTTTCCTATTTTACCACAATTCCGAGAGCGTGGAAATAGGGAGTTTTCCGGGCCGATTTCCGACTTTATGGATATACGGGATGGACGGTCATTTAGGTGTAGACTTATCTTAGTTCATCGATGAGCCGCACCTTGAAAACAGAATGACCGTCCGAAAAGGAATACCCCGGCGGGGGAAGCACCGCAAGGAGCCGACTTCGGGACAAATTGTCCCGAAGTCCGGGGAGCGTGCCAACGCCGGAACACGCCGCAGAAATGGGGCAGGAAGCCTTTTCGGGGAGAACGGCAACAGGAAAACGGAGGGATACATGAGAAATAACCTATACAAGGATTTGCCGCCGTTGGAGCGCAGGCCGGACGGTTCCCTGTACCGCATGAACCCGGCGCAGAGGAAACAGGCCAACGCCCTTATCCGGCGGGAGTGCTGTAACTGTGAAAACGGGAATTGTATCGCCCTTGACGACGGGGACGCCCACGCTTGCCCGCAGATGATTTCTTTCTCGGTCTGCTGTAAGTGGTTCCGCTGGTCGGTCTTGCCGCTGGCGGGGACGCTGGAAGCAGAGATTTACCGGGGACGGGATTTGAAACGCTGTGCGGTCTGTGGCGGCGTGTTCGTTCCGAAGTCCAACCGGGGGAAATACTGCCCCGACTGCGCCGCCAGAGTTCACAGGCGGCAGAAAACAGAAAGTGAACGGAAAAGGA
>OGYI01002159.1_pt1 | contig 15807 bp, 14 predicted proteins | sample 1576521 | NCBI WGS metagenome assembly OGYI01 (sample SAMEA3541484, study PRJEB24748) | human gut metagenome | biome: human gut; feature: human-associated habitat; material: faeces | place: China | collected 2012
GTGAGGACGGCGATCATCGTGGCCATGTTCGGCATGATCATGCCCGAGCCCTTCGCCATGCCGCCCACCGTGAACGTGCAGCCGTCGTAGCCGATGCCGTCGCCCGAGAACGTGACTGCCGCCTCTTTCGGGCGCGTGTCGGTGGTCATGATGGCGCGCGCCGCGTTGGCGCCGCCGCTGACAACCGAGAGCTCGAGGGCGGCGAGGGGGATGCCCGTGGCGAACGGTTCGAGCGGCAGGTGCTCGCCGATCACGCCGGTGGAGGCCACCAGCACCTCGGTGGGCGCGCAGCCGAGGACGTCGCTTGCGATGGCAGCGGTTTCGCGGGCGGCCGCGAGCCCCCGCTCCCCCGTGGCGGCGTTCGCGTTGCCGGAGTTTACGACCACGGCCTGCGCGATGCCGTAGCCGCAGTCCTCCAAATGTTCGCGAGACACCGTGACGGGCGCCGCGCAGAACACGTTCTGGGTGAACACGGCCGCGCATGCGCACGGCTTGTCAGCGGCCACGAGTGCAAGGTCAAGGCGGTTGGGGTCTTTGCGGAAGCCCGCATGGACGCCGCGCGCCGAGGTGACGCCGCCGCCCTCGACAGCCGCGAGGGTGTCGGGAAGCTGCGCGGCGGTTTCCGCGCGCAGCGGCGTTACGCTGCTGGTGGATGACGGCGGGGCGGATGCGGCATGCGTGTCGGTCATGGCGGCTTCTTTCTGGTTGCGTTGCTTGGGCTGTTCGCTAGCGGGTTCCTTCGATCAGACGGGTACGGCGACGGCGTCGAAACCTCGTCGCTCGGGCAGGCCGCAGACGATGTTCGCGCACTGCACGGCCTGGGCGGCCGCGCCTTTCCCCAGGTTATCGATGGCGCACACGGCGACGAGCATGCGCGCCGGCGCGTTCACGGCAAGGCCGATGTGGGCGTTGTTCGTGCCGGCGACCGAGGACGTCTTCGGAAGGGAGCCGGCGTCGAGCACGTGCACGAAGGGGCTCTCGCAGTAGAAGGCGCGGTACTGGTCGACATAGAAGGCCGCGTCATCGGGCGCGTCGGGCGCGAGCGGTATGTTCGCCGTGGAGAGCAGCCCGCGGTTCAACGGGGCGAGGTGCGGCGTGAACACGAGGCGCCCCTGGCCCGCGATGCCGAGGATCTGCTCGATCTCAGGCGTGTGGCGGTGCGTGCCCACGCCATAGGCCTCCAGGTTCTCGTCTGCGAAGCAGAAATGCGTGCGCGCCGTGGCCTTCTTGCCCGCACCCGTGACGCCCGAGATGGCGTCGACGACGACGGTGCCGCTTGGAGCCGCGAAGCCCGCGCGGATTGCGGGCGCCGCCGCGAGCGAGGTTGCCGTGGGATAGCAGCCGGCGCAGGCGACGAGCGCGAGCTCGCCGTTGGCGCGGGCGGACGCGACGCGTGCCAGATCGTCGGGAAAGAGCTCGGGCAGGCCGAATGCCGCGCGAGCCAGCAGATCGCTTGCCGTATGCGGGGTGTTGTACCACTGCTCGTAGACGGCAGGGTCCTTGAGGCGGAAGTCGGCCGAGAGGTCGACCACGGTCGCGCCACCCGCCACGAGACGCGGCGCCATGGCGAGCGCCGCCGTGTGCGGCACGGCCAGGAACACGAGCTCGCACGCGGCGAGCGCCGGGTCGTCGTGCGTGGCGAAGGCGAGGTCGGTGGCGCCGGCGAAGCCGGGGTACTCCGCGTCGATGCGCGTGCCCGCCAGCTCGTTGGACGTGGCGACCGCGAGCTCGAGGTCGGGATGGCGCAGCACGAGACGCACCAGCTCGATGCCCGCAAACCCCGCCGCACCCACGATACCCGTCTTGATGGCCATGTCGATCCCTCGCTAGCTTGTTGCGCCGGACGTGTTGTCCAACCTGCCGGGCGCGAAGCTACTTTCGTGCACCTGCACAAAAATGCGCCGCGACATCATTACGGATCATCGTAAGAAAGAACCGCACGTTTGGCAAGGCGGGAAATGAAATAGTTACATGAAGACCGGGAGCGTGGTTGTGAGAGTTGATTGCTTGAAGCCGACCCCGATCTCAACGCCCATGAGCTCATGCACCTGTTCCGCGGCTGGTCGGACATGCCGTGGTGCGCAGACAAGCGCGACTCGCTCGCCAATTGGATAAGCCTCGCCCAAAGAAGCGGCGTCTTCGAGATGAAGCGGCAGCCAAGACCCTGAAGCGCAACCGCGAAGGTGTGCTGAACGGTTATAAGCTCAACAAAACCAACGCCACCGCCGGGGGGGGCTCAACAGCCCCATCAAGGCGATGAAGCGGATGAGCCACGGATCAAGACCTTCAAACGCATGAGGAGGCGCTGCCTGCTCTCGCTTGGCTACATGCGCATCATCAAGCGCGGCATAAGGCTCAACGGGGTGAAGTTCGAGGATCTAAGACTCTAGCAAATCATCCTTGCAAACCAGGAGGTGAGGCTCTTGAGCAAAACTGCGCTTCTGCGCCAAGGGAAGCTGATGCGTATGGCCTAGACGCGCCCCGAAGGCACTGAAAATAATGCTTGCAAAAACTGCCTTGTCAAAGGCGTAAATCGTTGTGCCAGATTTGGATTTGAACAGGGGTTTTGGTTGTCAAAGAATCAATCAATTTCAAAAGTTTTGCCTGATGGCGAGTTGATTATCGTAGTTTGTTCAGAACCAACTCCCAGATCACGAATTTTTCTTGCAGGGATTCCCGCCCATATCTCGTTGTCCCCTGTTGAGCGGGTTAGCACGGCATTTGCGGCAATCACCGTGTTTTTTCCAACGACGAGTTCATCTTCGCTGCAAATAATCTTGCATCCAGCACACAAGATTGCTCCCATTTTAACCGTAAAGCGCAAGCGCGATTCAGCATGATAGTCGAGCCATATATTCCCTCTACCAATAGTCACGTTTTGATAGACCTTGACGTAGTCTTCGAGGGTTGTGTCTGGATGCAAAACGGTCCCCAAAGCGTTGTGCGGGAACGAAACCCTATGGCCGATTTTAACGCTGCGCGGAATATCGGCGCCTCTTCGCAATACCATTCGTTGAGCAAGATGCCCAATAATGGGATACCGATAAAGACGCACGAGGGCAGAAACTGAGAACATGCAAGCCTACTTTTTTATTAGTGATCCTATAATCGCTCTATGGCTCGTGCTATGCCTCGCTAATACAGCGAGGAGCGCTCCAAAAACTATCAGCCCAAAGATGATTTCAAGAACTAAAAGAAGCGGGGGACTCACCTTGCCAATCGACAGAACCCGAGCTAAGACCCTCACCGAGATGCACATCAAAACCCCAATCCCAAGGTACGGGAGAGAATCGGAAACATATTGTTTTATATCCAAATACTTTCTAGCTGAAGCAGTAAGCATTACGCAAACGAGCAATTCTGTTGCTATAGTCACCAATGCAGCGCCCCGCGCATTCCACCTCGGAATCGCCCATAGATTTAGCATGATGTTGAAGACCGCGCCCACCGCAACCGAGGAAATATACTGTTTGTCTAATCTTTTCGGAATTAAGTATTGTTCCCTGATCACTGAGGCCCAAGCAATCATCGGCACAGTCACGCTCATAACAACGAGCAGATATCCCGTCTCTGTATAATTGTCGCCAAAATAGACCACTGCAAATAGATCGCCTGTAGCAATCAGGCCGAACATGAGACAAATCGCGATAATCATCGAAAAGGACATAGTCGAACGGATGAACTTGACCCCCTTTCGTTCTTCGCCCGTCGATATTAAATACGACATCCTCGGAAGTACCACCGCCCCAAGCGCGGAAATCACGCCTAGAGGAACCATGATGATTTTGTCCGCGCAATCGAAAAAACCGAGTTGGGCGCTGCTTGAAAGCAAGCCGATGAGAATCTTGTCCAACACCCTATATACGCTTGTAGCAATCAGGGGAACGAACAAAATCACACTTGGTTTTAAATGCCGTATCAGCTTACAAAACTTTGGGATGTGGAAACTTGCGATATGCTTCTTCACATAGGGCCACAGCACCACCTGAGAAATAAAGTATCCGAGCGACATTATCGCAACATATAACCAAACATCGTCACGACCTTTAATGAATACAAAGATGCAGAAAGCGGTTAAGCACTTTATTACTGAATTGCGAACAACTGTAATCTTGAAATCCTCTTCGCCCCTGAATAGCCAAGTTACATCCAAAGCGGTTGACAAAATGTAAAGTATCCATATTGCACTAAGCGAATCACCAAATAGGAAAAGATAGACCAAATACAAGGCGAGTGCAAACCCAGCCGTAAGAAGCTGGGTAAAAAAGAGCTCCCAAAACAACTGATCTTTCGTAGCCTGCAGATCCCTGACTGAGGCAATACTCCTGGTCCCATAGCGCAGCATTCCCAGCGTCGCAAACATTCCAAAGTAATATGCGACATTATAAGAATATGAATAGGCCCCAATTCCGTCTGGACCCAGAATACGGGAAAGATAGGGTGCCGTGATTAGAGGAATTGCAAAAGCAAGCACTTCATACGCTAGGCTGAAGGCAAAGTTCTTTTTAATGCTTGGTGACAAGCAGTTTTCTTTCTTTTGCTTTTCGAAGAAACGTGAGGATGCCCGTTTTGCATGCCAACCCCTTGACGGCTTCGATGCAATAGTCCGAAAGCTTAATAGGCAGATAGCTCTGAACCACCGAAGAAAAAGAGTTTGAAAGAATTTGAGAGTAAAAGGAATCCGATCGCGGATGCTTCGGGGTGCAGCCCTCTATCATCTTGCCATTTAACTGCTCGCCCATCCCTCTATCAATTGCCGAAAAAACGACCTCTTCTTTTCCAAGCTCAAGTAACAGCTTCTCGCCCTTATTCGTATTAACTAAAACACTTGTATGGCCAAGATCATCATCGTTGTCTCCAGTCAGCTCACAATACCGCCCGCAATCAAAGAGCGTTATGTCGGAATAGCGTCGCCTTCCCTTGAACTTACATTCGTTGCAAGATTTCCTGTGAGCGATGCCAGAAAAGAAAGCTCGCAAATACGGGTCGATTCTTCCGCTTTTGCTATAAACCCCGCTCTCATAGACAACTCTCATTGTGCTCATATGGTACCCGTAAGTCTTGTTGCGAAATCTTATTGACTCGATTCGCCCAAATTGCATATCTGACAAATATTGCCGCCAGGCCATAGGCGAAGCGACCCCGTGGCAAACCAAGTCAACAAGAAAAAGGCTCGCATTGTCGCCGAAGGCAGTTTTTACTGCGGCCGTCTGGCACGGCAAGCCGGTGAAGAGAACGGGGATATTTTGTTCCAAGTTTTTCTTAATACTGGCGAACACCTTGTTCGTCAAGCTGCTTTGAACATACTTAGATCCACGACACCTCATCACTTCCTCAGCAGTATGGCACTCGATATGTTCAACAACCCATTCGTCAGAAAAAGCAGCGCCGTACGAAACACCACCGAGCGCCATCATCGAATTCGCGAGATGGAGATGCATTCCGCCCCCGGTTGATGCGACCAAGTTTTCACTGACGCCCGATTGTGCAACAAGCCCAATATCGAGATAATCTGAAACCGGAGGGTTGATTGATGGACAATCAGCCAAACACTTGCCGCAAGCTATGCAATTATTTCCAACAGCCGGAAGAATAAAGCCTCTTTCGTTTTCTTTCATTTCAACGCAGCGCATCGGACAGACGAACGAGCACAACCCGCACCCCGAGCAACTTGATTCATCCATAATGGAAACGTTCGACCTACAGACCATCGACAGCTTCTTTCAAAAAATTCCAAGAATCGCAACGCCAATTGTCTAGACTCTCATCAACGGTTGCAAAATCAACCACCAAGCTTTCAAGACGCCCCGGATCCGCATGATCCATCAAGCAGCAGCGGAGATCTAGCTGAGAGAACAGACTGTCTATTCGTGTGTTTCTGCTATTACCCCCATCGATATCACGATAGAAGGTCGCAAACTTTTTATGATGAATAAGCGAAAACACTGTTCCATGAAAAGAGTCCGTCAGAACATAATTCGCATGCCGTATCAGATTTATAAAATCGTCAGGATTGGCCGAGTAAAAATCAAAGTCATTGATAAGATCGTCTTCGTCAAGATGATAACGCCAATCTTTCAGCATCACCACCGGAAGTCCCGTCCTCTTTTTGAGCTCAGCAGCCATACGCCTTGACTCAGGATTGATGCCCAAGAAATAGCACAGGATATAATCCCCTTCGACGATCCTTTTTTCGGGAACGATATTGAGCCATCCAGCCTGATCGAACAGCAAAGTGGGATCAACAACCAGTTTTGGCTTGACATCGCCGCCCGTAACGCTGGCCACTATTTCAATCCCACTTTTTTCCCGAACACTCAAATAATCGATTTTGGATATGAATCGCGCGGCCCTAGCGGCAGAAGACTTCGGCATTGAGGAAATGCCGAAGCTGGTCGCATATGAGATTCGCCTGACCCCCTCAGAAGCGAATTCAAGAGTGTAAAAACCAGAGCTATACCCAGAAGGCAACCACAGTTGATCGCTGCCAACCAAGACTGCATCATACTTCTTTGAGCCATCTTGCAAGGCAGAGTACCCTTCGTATACGGGGCTTAGTTTGGTGAATCTACGATCACAGTATTCTCCAAAGGATTCGGATCTCAGTTCTTGTTTCGCCTTCTGAGCGCTATGTTTGCTTAAATACGCTCTCCACTTAAGTTCTGCGGTTAAGCCCAGCCAAGCATCTGCAGTAATAACCTTACGAGCGATCTGGACAACCCTTAGGGGGGAAATTTTCTTTTTGTACCTGATGAGCTCGTACTCAACTTCCAGAGCATCAATGGCTTTGCATGTGGCAAGAGCCTGGAGCATACTCCCGAAATTATGGTTGCTATAGCATGCGCAAAGTCCAAGCTTAGGCACGTTCACAAGCCTCTCTATCTATATTGGCTTTCATAGCGGTCATAAAAGCAACGAGCAATGTGATCATCTGCATCGAAAAAATCGACCCAGAAGCAGTAGTCGAGATGAGAATCGCCGCGATCATCGTAAGCGATAGGACCAGCATCCCCGAGGCAATCCCTAAACGATAAAAGTCGACTACGAGCATGATTAGCAGAAGAAGCCAAATGATCAGTCCTAAAAAGCCAAACTGAGCCAACACGACAGGCCAAAATGTATCTGTTAAGTAGCTAGGATTATTTGGAGCCAATCCGTAGACGTTTTGCAAGCCGTATTGGTAGTAAAGTGGGGAATAAATTGTCTTCGTGACTCCCGACCCGAAAGAAGCGAAACCAGCACCCAAAGGGAAAAAGTTTTGAAACACTGAAAGAGCAGTTGTCATCAGGTGACCTCGCGCAGACTCGGAAGCGCTACCGTAATACACGGACATCTGCGCTTGCCCGACGAGGAAAGCAGAAACCGATCCTACGCCAATTACGACAAAGGGAGCGCGCGTAGACCCCTTTTTTACAAATATAATAATCAGAACGATCACCAATGCAAGCGCTACCCACCTGCTTCGTAGAGACATCGCCATCAGAACCAAAGCGATACCGATATATTTTTTCCACCCGTTACTGGCATCCGAATAAATAAACGCCATACAAGCAAGAGAGAGGGTGACCATATGAGTAGGATGAATAAATACAAATTGGAAAGCCTTCAAGCCGTAGCGCATCTCATATGTCATTCCAATGTCTACGAATTGATTAATCACCAAGCATGCAAGCATCAATACTAAAAGGACCTTGCTCTCTCTGGCCATATAGCTAACGAAATAAGAAGTGTTTCCGAGAATAGATTTCAGGGCAAAGTAAATGATAAAGAACTTTGAGCAAGCTAATATATCGACCAGAATAAAAAAAGTATCGGAAACTATGCCAGAAAGAAAGTTTCCAAAAAGCCCAATAACGACGATCGCAAATAACAGGCACAGCGCGATCTTCATTTCCCTCGTAAAACGAGATTTGCGCATCGCCATGGAAAAGAACAGAGAAAGGAGCGAGGATACCGCCAAAATCTCATCATAATAAGAAAAAGGAGGCAGAATTATCTCGATGATCGGCTGGAATAGCAGTAAGTTAAAGGCAATCAGAGCTAAAAGCTCAATGCAAGTCATGTCATGTTTAAACTTGTTAGGTATTCTGCTCAGCATCGTCATCCAGCAATCTCAAATACAAATTGGCTAACTGCGTATGGACAACCTTGTTGTCAAGTTTGCCTAAAACATACTCTTGGTTTGCATCCGCCATCTGATAAGCTCGATCTTGATCAACAAGCAGTTCCTCGAGGGCACAAGCCAAGGCGCTTACATCACCTGGCCCGATCAGCACACTACCCGCACGGCATACTTCTTCGGGTATACCCCCAACACAGGTACTGACCACGGCATTGCCAGCAGCCATCGCCTCAATGATCGAGACGGGAAAGCCTTCATCGTACGAGGGCAGAACCATGATGGAGGATGACGAGAGGATGTCCTGGACCTTTTCCTCGCCAAGCCATCCAGTGAATTGCGTACTTTGCGAAACACCAGCAATCTTGGCCGCTTCTTGCAGCTTTTCAATTTCTCCATCACCCGCAAACGTGCAGAAGAACCTCATCCCCTTACTCTGTAGCATGCCCAATGCCTTAATTAAGTCGTACGCGCCTTTGCGAACGCCAAGGCGTCCTACAAAAGCGATGCTTGCCGGAAATCCGTGCTTAAAGTTCGATTTCGCGCAGTCTATCGAGTTATTTATTACAACAACGTTTTTCAGATCGAGAGTGTTTTCAAAAAAACATTTCCATGAATTTGAAAGAACTATCACTGCGTCTGCTTGCGAAAAACTATGCCGAAGGCGTTTCTGCCCCCGTTCGCTTAATGACGCAAAAAACTTTTTGTATTCGGCACCATGTACATGATAAACAACTCGAGACCCCTTGAGTTTCGCGGCTTTCCCATACAAAAGTTTTCTCCAGGTACTCGAATATGATGCAATATGTATATGACATATGTCAGCCTTCAAAGGCTTAATGATAAAGCGCATATACTGCACCCCAGTGAAGAAAAGCCGAGATGCAAGACTTCCGTCCTTGCAAGAGGGAAACTCTAAAATTGTGAAGCGGGAAGCTAAGGTTTCGCTTTTACTCAATGACCGAATAACCGACGCCATTCCGCCGGACGCGCGGGAGCTATCTGGGCCTATCATTAAAATTTTATACATAAAGAGTCCGCGCTTGTTCTGGCAGTACCAAGCAATCGCCAAGATATCTATCTAATGGATCGCGAAGCTTATCTTCCTTGCTATGGAAAGGATCAAACCCCCCGCCTGTGTAAAAAGTGAGTTCACCAAAGAAAGGCTTTCCTTCAATGCAGTACCAATCGACACGAACGTGAGGGAAGCTTTCGGATAAACTTTGCGACAGCGTCAGCATTTCTTCAAAACCGTCCGGCTTAGCAAGCAGCTCGCCTTCTGGCACATGGCTGACATGCCAATCGCCGTAAGACTCCCAAGCAGGTGAAAAGAACTGCTCTTTGTGGTTTTCAAAACGATCGGCGTCGCACTGGATCATCTTACAGACACCATCAAAGCAATAAAACTTATAATCATTAGGCGTTGCTCGTTCTCGATCTCTCAGATACTCCTCGACAATGATGCGAGGCTTCACGCCCTTGTACGCCCATTCGCGTCCTTGCCAGTACCAATTGCGCTTGAGCGCCGTCTCTAATCCACGAGCCGCCGCCCCGAAATCGAAGGTCGCTTTGTCTATGCAGATGTGAGCGCTCTGGGAATCGTGTGTGCACTTGACGACAAATTCATTAGGCAAGTCGGCACCGAGGAATTCTTCAACAGTATTATAGACGCCAATAAGCGGTACCAAATACTGCGAACCGATCCGCTTTTCGACGAAGTCACGCACTTTGCACTTGTCCACAAGAGAAACCATGCGAGGATCGTGACAGTTGAGCTTCATCCACTGCAGTTTCTCATTGAACGTCGACGGCTCGTCGATGTTCGGAAAGCCGCCGAACTTTGCACAGTAGTAAATCTTGATGTACTGCCTGTCGGGAAGGAACCTGAGGCTGTTCTTCAAGGATAGCATGAAGCGTTTCTTGAGCCTCATACGCGCCTTCCTTCGAGCACGTCCGCTATCCGCGCGCTGGCATGACCATCTCCGTATGGGTTAGACGCATGGCTCATGGCCAAATAAACCCTCTCGTCGGAAAGCAGGCGATCGAATTCGCGGCAAATTGCGTCTTCTTGGGTACCTACAAGCTTCAAAGTCCCAGCCTCCACGCCCTCGGGACGCTCGGTGGTATCGCGCATGACGAGCACGGGCTTGCCGAGCGAGGGGGCCTCCTCCTGGATGCCGCCCGAGTCGGTCAGGACGAGATGGCAGCGCGCGAGCAGGTTGTGGAAATCGAGAACCTCCAAGGGCTCGATCATCCGCAGGCGGTCGAAGCCGTCGAGCTCCGCGTGGGCGGCCTCGTGCACAAGAGGGTTCATATGAACGGGATAGACCGCCTTGACGTCGGGACGCTCCTCCATCACGCGCCGGATGGCGCGGAACATGGAGCGCATGGGCGCACCCAGGTTCTCGCGGCGATGCGCCGTGATGAGCACGAGGCGAGACCCTGCGGCCCAGTCGAGAACCGAATGGGAGTAACCCTCCCTCACTGTGGTTCGCAGGGCGTCGATGCCGGTGTTGCCCGTAACCCAGATGTGGTCGGCGGGCTTGCCCTCCTCGAGGAGGTTGCGCCGCGAGGCCTCCGTGGGCGCGAAGTACCAGCGGGACACCACGTCGACCGCCTGGCGGTTGAACTCCTCAGGCCAGGGGCTGTAGAGGTCCCGGGTGCGAAGGCCCGCCTCGACGTGCCCCACGGGTATCCTCAGGTAGAAGCACGCGATCGCCGCCGCGAAGGACGTGGTGGTGTCGCCGTGAACGAGCACCGCGTCGGGCTCCTCCGACTCCAGAACCGCCCTCATCTTGAGCAGCACGTCGCAGGTGACATCGAAGAGCGTCTGGCCGGGCCTCATGACGTGGAGGTCGTGGTCAGGAACCACGCCGAATGCGTCGAGCACCTGGTCGAGCATCTCGCGGTGCTGGCCGGTGACGCACACGACGGCCTCGAAATCGTCGGAACGCGACTTGAGCTCGTTGACGAGCGGACACATCTTGATGGCCTCCGGTCGCGTGCCAAAGACGAGCATGACCTTCTTCATGATTAACATTCTCTTTTCAAGGAGTAGGCGAACCTTTTTGGAACGGTCAAAGCTTGTGCACGTTCTCGCCGGAGCCCATCACGTCGCGCGTGTCGAGCAGGACGCGGTCGCCGAACGCCTCGGGCCGGCCCTTGACCTCGGAGTGCCCCACCATCACGACCACCATCTCAAGGCCCTCGAGGAACTCCTCCATGGAGTGGACCTGGTTGGGGACGACGTCGCGCTCGACCCAGGGGTCGTACACCTTGCAAGGCGAGCCCGCGAGGTGTCTGCCCATGCTCTCGAGCATCTGCAGCGTCGGGGACTCGCGCACGTCGTCGACGTCCTCCTTGTAGGCGAGTCCGTAGATGCCGACCTTCGAGGAATCCGTTATCCCGCTCTCACGCATGACCTCGCTCGCGCGGGCGAGCACGAACTCGGGCATGGAGTCGTTCGTCTCGCGGGCGTTCCTGATGAGCCGGGCGAGCTCGGGATAGTCGCCCACGAGGAACCAGGGGTCCACGCTGATGCAGTGGCCGCCGACCCCCGGCCCCGGCGAGAGGATGCCCACCCTCGGGTGCTTGTTGGCGATGCGGATGATCTCGCGCACGTCCATGCCGTCGGAGCGGCAGATCTTGGCGAGCTCGTTGGCGAAGGCGATGTTGACGTCGCGGAAGGTGTTCTCCACGACCTTGGTCATCTCGGCGGTGCGGATGTCGGTGACGGCGATCTCGCCCCGGCAGAACGAGGCGTAGAGCGACTTCACGAGCTCGCCCGTCTCCGGGTCGTCGGCGCCGACGGTGCGGTTGTTGCGCAGGAGCTCCCCCACCATGTCCCCTGGGATGATGCGCTCGGGGGCGTGGGCGAGCTTGACGTCCCCTCGGCCGCGCCCCGCGAGCGCCGGGCGCACGTAGCGGTCGATCGCGCCGGGAGAGACCGTCGACTCGATCACCACGACCGCGCCCTCCGGGGCCACGTCCAGGACCGACCCCACCGCATCGACGACGTAGGAGGGGTCTATCTTCTTGGTGGCCTTGTCGTAGGGGGTGGGCACGCTCACGATGTAGGTGCCGCACTCCTGGTACTCGGTCGAGAACCTGGCGCCGGCCGCGACGGCCCGCCCGAAGAGCTCGTCGAGCCCCTCCTCCTTGAACGTGGTCCTCCCGGCGTTCAAGGTGGCCACGAGCTCCGCGTCGCAGTCCGTGCCGACGACCTCCACCCCGTGCGCCGCGAACATGAGCGCCGTGGGGAGTCCTATGTAGCCGAGGCCTATTACGTTGATCACTGCACAACTTCCTTCTTGCTTTTATTCTTGCATTTGCATACGTATCGGACGAACGAGACGTTCCCCACGACGTACCTGCGCCAAAGGCGGCCGGGCTCCTGGACGAAGCGGTAGAGCCATTCAAGGCCGCGATCCTGCATCCACTTCGGGGCGCGGGAGGTCACCCCAGCCACGACGTCGAAGCTCCCGCCAACGCCCATGACAAAGGGGACGCCCAGCGCCTCAAGGTGCTCGTGCGCCCAGTACTCCTTCTTCGGAGACGAAAAGCCCAGGAAAAGCATGTCCGCTCCCGAAGCCGCAATGTCGGCAACGATGCCGGGCACGTCCGGTTCGTCGAAGTAGCCGTTGCGGTAGCCCGCGATGCCGAGCCCCGGATACCTCCTCTTGAGCTCGTCCCGCACGCCGAGCACCGACTCCTCCTTCGCCCCCAAGAGATAGATTCCGTAGCCCTTCTCAGCCGCAACCTCGACGAGGCGCAGGAACAGGTCTATCCCCGCGACGCGCTCCTTCAAAGGGACATTCAGCTGCCGCGCAGCCCACACGATGGAGGCTCCGTCGGCGTTGACGAGGGGGCAGGCGTTCACGATCTCGGCTAGCCTCGGATCCTCGCGCATGAGGTTGATTTTGGAGGCGTTCAGCACAACGTGCTGGGTGGGGACCCCTGCGGCGACGATCTTCTCCACCTCCGAGACGGTCTCCTCGAGGGAGAGCGCGTTCACGAACGCGTTGAGGATCGGGTAGCGCTCCGGCGCCTCGTAGCGAGCTTTCATGGAGGGCATCTAGCACGCCCCCTTGCCAGTGAACATCACAACCACGGTGCGGGCGATCACCTTGAGGTCGGTCGCAACGTCGCACTCCTCGATGTACTTGAGGTCGAGATCGACCATATCGTCGAAGGTCGTGTCGCTGCGGCCGCTCACCTGCCAGTAGCCTGTGAGGCCGGGCTTGACGGACAGGCGGCGCGTGGCACGCTCGTCGTACTGGGCCACCTCGGAGGGCAAAGGCGGGCGCGGGCCCACGCAGGAGAGCTGCCCGAGCAGGCAGTTCAGGAACTGCGGGAGCTCGTCGATGGAGTGCCTGCGGATGAACCTGCCTATGCGCGTCACGCGCGGGTCGTCCTTGATCTTGAACAGCGGGCCGTCGGCCTCGTTCAGGTCCTTGAGGTCGGCCAGGCGATCGTCGGCGTCGGCGTGCATGGAGCGGAACTTGTACATGTCGAAGGTCTCCACCTCGCCGTTCCGGCCGATGCGGCCCACGCGCTTCTGGGAGTAGATGGGGTTGCCGGGGCTCTCGATGCGAATGGCCAGACACAGCAGAAGCGACGGGACCAGCAGCACGACTATCACGCAGAGGGAGAACGCGATATCGAACGCCCGCTTCAGGAAGCGGTACGCGAGCCGGCCCTCCTCGCGCGGGGCGGCTAGCACGGGCCCCTCGGCCTCGACCACGAGCTCCGGCGCGAGGAACGCCACGTCGGACGCCTCGAGGGCTCCTTCCCCGTCGACCGCCATCGCACTTTCTTCGATGGTCACGCGGCCGCCTTTGCTTGGCGGACTGTTTCGTGCATGCAAAGCACGGCTACTTCGTCTAGCTCGACAGGGGGAGCAACGACGAATCCCTGCCGCAATGCAACAGGGAAATGCTATTTCTTTTCAGGCCGGCGGCCGACAATCGCTAGTCCTATCTCTACGTTGATGGTTCTTCCGAACATGTCCACTTCGATGCGGGCGGTTCCTTTGCGGCGGTTGACCTCGGTGATCCAGCCTTCGCGGTTGATCATGGGGCCTTCGGTTACCACCACCTTGTCACCTTCGTACACGGCCTTCGACAGGCTGATGGTGCGGTGCTTCTCGGTAGTGAAGGCGTTGATGAACGCCTTCTCGGACCGATCGAGGGGGATGAATGATTTCTCGCTGCCGAGCATGCGGGTGAACGTCGGGATCTTGATCAGACGGTCGTTCAGCTCGTCCACACGATTGGTGACGGCTATCACGTAGCCGGGGAACAGGTTGCGCGTGAGGGTGCGGTACTGGCCGTGGAACTTGCGCTCCACCTGGTAGCGCGGCACGAAGCACTCCTGCAGCACATCGTCCTCGACCAAGCTCTCTATCAGGCGGCATACGGCGAACTCGCGCCCTGCCACCGTCTGCACCACGTACCACATGCACGGCTCCTCAACGCGCGACGGCATGGCTTCGCCCTTCGGCTGCGCCGCCGACGCGCACGTATGACGGGGGTATTCATCCCTTCGAAGCTGGCGAAACGCACACGCGGCATCGTTTTCGCGCATCGAAGTATGTTCGGTCGCGCCCGTAAAGGCGCATGCAGTTTCCTGCGGGGAGATCGAAGGAGGGGTTTCGCCGTCGGCGCCTATCCGTCGAGCTCCTCGCAGCAAGCTGGTTCAAGCTGCGAAGGGCGAGGTCAGGTTTTGCGCACGATCTCAAGTCCCACCCTCACCTGCTTCTGATCGAGCAGGCCGATGTCCAGGTAGGCGATGCGCTTGTGACGGTCGATCTTCTTGATGCGGTCGACGTGACCGCGTAGCGGCCCTTCGTCGATGATGGTGCGGCCGTTGTCTATCGTGCCGCGGGAAAAGCCCACCACGTGGCTCGGCCCGCCGAAATCATGCACGAACGAGGCCTCCTCGGGCCGCAGCGCGAAAGCGCGCCGCTCGGCGCCCAGAAGGCGCGCGAACGCAGTGGAACGTTTGATGGTTTTCTCGAAAGCCTCGATGTCGTCGGAAGCTACGAACAGGTAACCCGGGAACATGGTCTCCGTGAGCAGACGCCAAACGCCCTGGTTCTTCTTGAGGATGCAGTAGCTCAGCGCGAAGCAGTCGCGCACCAGCTCCGGACCGGCAAGCGCCTTGACGCGCTCGGCCACGGCGCGCTCCCTGCCCGGCACCACCTGCAGCACATAGCGAGCCCGACCGCGCGAAGGCACGGGCGGCTCGATCGATTCAGTTGGAGAGATCCTGATGACGCGGGGTTCTCGAACGACGCATCCGACGGACGCGGCGCGAGCGACGCCGCCTATTCGATGCGGCTCGCGACAGTCTTTCTCAGACTGCCCCCCCCCCGGACGGTTTTTGGGTCAGCATGTCATCGCAGATTGCAGAAGCAGGGCGAGCCAGGGCGCACTGCTCCGTCGACGAGCTTGCATGCTCATCGATGAAGCGATATGTTGAAGCCGGAAAGCCCATAAACTTGTACCCTAACCGTTACTCGTTTGTAAAGCGCGCTCTATTTAACCATAGGCTCACGTCATTGCAAGACGCCTCGACACAAAAGACCGGTAACATGTAACAAAAACCCGTTCGGCGCGCAGCGTTGTTTTACAAGATGATAACGGCAGAGCGCCGGAAGTGCAACAGTGAACAGCCCCCCCCCCCCC
>OGYI01002169.1_pt1 | contig 15748 bp, 6 predicted proteins | sample 1576521 | NCBI WGS metagenome assembly OGYI01 (sample SAMEA3541484, study PRJEB24748) | human gut metagenome | biome: human gut; feature: human-associated habitat; material: faeces | place: China | collected 2012
CCTTCCACATTCCATGTCACCTTGGTAGCAATGGTATCGTCGCCTTCCTTGACGTTGACGGTGTCCGGCAGAGTAACGGTTCCGCCCGTGTTCACGGTCTTCGGGAGATCATCGCCGGTTTCCACAGTCCAGTTGACCAGCTTGCCCTTGGCGCTACCATGGTTGCCCCAATAGCTCAGATCCCAACCGTCGGGCTCGCCTTCTTGAGCAGGATTGTGCATTTCGATGGTGCCGTTCTCACCGATGGTCAGCGGCAGCCAAACATAGGTGGAATCGGCTTTACCGGAATCCCAACGGTCACCAAGGTAGATGAAGTGACCTTTCTCCTGGTCTACTGCGAGCACACTAGCCGACTGCGAACCGAATGTGGTGCCGCGGGTATCGCCCACGGACAACAGACCATCCGCGCCTTCCGGCATGTTGTTGTACCACGTGTTCTCGTTGACATCGTCCTTTTCCACGCCACGGGTCCAGTTTCCCAGCATGGAGTCGGCGGTGTAGTAGGTCTGCTTGTTCGGGGCCCAGCCGGTTGCACCAGATGCGATGATGTTGTAACGCCCGTCATATTGGAATACGGCAGGAGCTTCCAGCGAACCATTTTGTTTGACGATTTGGAAATCTTCGCCACGCACCGGGGCATCCGTAGTAGCGTCTGCAAGAATGTATGGGTACTGCCCGTCAGCAGAGTACTGCTTTTGTCCCTCGGACTGGTCCACATTCGTGGTCTTGACTACATTGGTGTAATCATCGTTGAGCTTGGCGATGTACAGCGTGGCATTGGCTTCGGAAGAATACAGTACATAGGCACTGTCGTCCTTCGGGTCCACGAACACAGTCATATCGCGGCTGTCACCGTTCTCACCCCAGCTGGGGTTACCTGCGGCTTCTTTCCAATTGTTCTGGTTAGGCAAACGATAGGCACCCACCATAGTGAACGGGCCCGCCGGATTGTCGGAAACAGCCACGCCCGCAAGTGCACGTGCATAGTTGGAACCGCCCGGCGTGGTGCTTCCATCGGAATGCCACCACAGCACGTATTGCTTGTTCTTCTTGTTGTAGATGATCTTCGGACGCTCGAAAATGCCCTGTACGGAATCAACCGCGCCATCACCATCCTGATCGGGGTTGGTGTTGAGGTACGGGAAGATTGCGTCGGCCTTGGCAGCGTCCACACTGCCGTCGGACTTGGTCAGGTTGTAGGCCTTGTCGAAGTAGGCGTAATCGGCATTGCTCTTATCCGTCAACTGAGATTTGCTGGTCACCGCACGCAGCGCCACACCAAGATCGGTCCAGTTGTATAGATCTGTCGACATATAAGCATGGACACCGGGGCTGTTGTCGTAACCGTTAGAACGGTCTTCGCCATACCAGTAGTAGGCGTCGCCAACCTTGACCACTTGGCCACCGTGCGCTTGGATGTGTGTGCCGCCATTATCATTGGCGTTCTTGGCATACCAATATGGCTGGAAGTAATCGCTAGCGTTCTTGCCCGGATCGGCTGTGGGCTGGAACTTGGTGTATGTCGGCACTTGGCCGATGGTAGGCAGGTAATCCACACCTGCCGCACTGGCACTTGCAGCGGCCAGCCCGCATGACAATAGCGTTGCCGCGGCGGTAATTGCCGCGATAAGAGCGCCCTTGCCCTTATTGTTTATCTTCATTGATTTGGTTCTTTGATTGATGATAACGGGTTTTTGAACAAACAGTTATGTCGCTATCCGCGAAGCCAGAAAAGGTTCGACAAATCAATATACCGATACTGAAAACTCAGTATTCAACTTGTCGGACCAATTATGGTCAAAGAGCGGAGGAACCGGCCGGCAATAGTCAATATTGCCGGCTTGTTCCTTCACCCATTACTGCGCGAGGGTGCTATGCACGCTTGCGCAGCATGAACAGTGCACCCGCGGCAGCGGCCAGCAGAGCGACAGCGCCAGCGATGGCGGCAACACTGGAACCGGTGTTGGCCACCGTGTTCTTGTTGCCGTTGCCGGTGGCACCGGGCTTGTTGGTGTTGCCGGGCTTCTGTTCTTCAGGGCCAGGGGCGACTGCGTTGGCCTTGACCGTGACGTTGAAGGTCGCGGTCACACCACGGTAGGAGACGGTAATCGCCTTCTTGCCTGCGGTGGTGGAGTCGAACGAGCCAATCGCAAGCTGCGGGTCGTCAAGAGCGACCGGCACTTCCTTGGTCTTGTCGCCACTCTGGTAGACGGCAGTCACCTTCAGACCGGCGGTATCGAGCTTGTCGCCGATGGCGTACTCGGTCTTCGTGGGTCCGATCACCTTGAGCGAAGCCAAAGTGAAGGCGTTGAAGGTCACCGTGTAGGTCTTCGTCTCAGACTCGTCGGCTGAGGTCACCGTAATGGCGGCCTTGCCGCCAAGCTTGCCGTTCTCAACCGCGTCGCCAGTCACCTTGACGGCGGCGGCATTGTCGGTGGCGAAGGCCTGCAGCACTGGGTTTGCCTCGGCGTCGACCGGCAGATCAACCGTGTAGTCGGTCTTGGCCGGGTCGAAGCCTTCAACGGTTTCGCCGTCAAGACGCAGGTCGCCCAGCGTGGCATCGGATGCTGGCTGCGGGGTGAGTACCGTGCTGTCTTGTGCGAACACCTGGATCTCAGCCACGTTGATGTACACCTTGGTGTCCTGCAATGTGTTAGTCAGGCGGATGGCCTTGGCCTTTACCGGGGTGCCGAGCACGAAGTCAACGGTCGGGGTGTCGGCGGCGGTGATGCCGTCGGAGCCAGAGCCGGCATCGCCGGCCTGTATCTTCCAGCCATCCTTGGTACCGACTCCATGCCATTCGCCAGCCTCATCCTGGTATTCCAGCGTCTGGCTCTTCGGCCAAGACGCACGACCATCGTAGTAGAAGAAGGTCTTCACTTCGGTGATGGTCTGAGCTTCGTCGAAGGTGAACGTGGCGACCGGGTCCACCGTCGAGGCGGTGGAAGCCCAAGTGGACCAACCCTTTGACGTAGTGTCACCATCGATGGCCTTGGAAGCGGAGGCACCCTCCTGGAAGTTCACCGAGAAGTTCGTGCCAGAGGCCGCGGCGATGTTCTTCGCAGCACCCTGAACCGGCGTCACGAATGCCTGAATTTCGGTGGCGTTCATGTAGTCGTTGTTCACGGTGTTCACAATGCGCACCTTCGTGGCATTCACTGTGCCCTTATCGGCCTTGAACGTCACCGTCTGGCCTGCGGCAGGCTTAACATCGCTACCGAATTGCATCCACGTCTCGCCATCAGTGGTGTACTCGGCCTTGGCGGAAGCCGGAGCCTTGTCACCATACGTAATGGTCACGCTGCTAAGCTCACACTCAGAGCCGAAGTTCACCGTGGCGGTCGGGCTGGCAGAGTAATCATTCTTTGCGTTCCACGTCACCCAAGCCTCGGCCGACGTATCGTCATCGGTGAGCTTCTTCCACTGGTCGCCCTTGCTGTATTCCGTCTGCTGGTTGGTCACAGTCAGGTTGGAAGCAGTGTCGGCCACATTCTCAGGCGTGGCGGCGGTGACATAGATCGTACCCTTCAGCGCAATCGTGGTCGTGTCGTCCAGCTGGTAGGTACCGGCCACGGCAATGTTGTCGCCAGCCTTGGCCTCGGCGAGCTTGGCATCAAGCCCATCGAAGTTCCACGTAACCTTAGCCGCATCGCCCTCGAATGCAGGCGATGCCTTGACGTGCAGGTACACCGGCGCAGCCTCAAGCGCGGCCTTGGCGTTGCTCGCACTGGTGCCGGCCAGCACTGTAGCCGATACCGGATCGGAAACGGTGAGCGCGCCAACGTAGACCGTAGCGGCGACATTGAACTCGTTGCCGTACACATCGGTGGCGGTGGCGGTGGCCTCGTAGGTGCCTTCCTTGGCCACATCGACCTTGGAAGTATCCCAGTTGGCAACCGTGGCCTTGCCTTCGCCCCAGGTGTAGTAGAGCGTGACTTCGGTCGGCAGCGCGGCCTTCTCGTTAACGGCGGTCTGCACGTTCACGGTCTTCTGGCTGGTCGGCGTTACATTGCGTAGAGTCCATGTCTGGTTGGCGGACGGCGAAGTGCCGCTCGGTGACTGCCACAAGCCAACCTTCGTGCCGACTGTGGTACCAGAGTTATCCACATCGAGGTTCGTCTTAGTCGCGGCATTGAGCAGCTGGTAGGTCGAACCATCGGAAGTGTTGAGAATCCACTTGGCAGCCGGGTCGGACTTAGCGGCCTCAACCGTTTCGTTGGAAAGCGCGTTCGTGCCATCCTTGGACACCAGCACCTTGCCTTCGGCGTTAGTAATCACATAAGCCTTGAGATCAGGGCGCTCGGAGTCGGCGGGCTGCTCGATCTGGGTAAAGGTCCAAGTCTGCTTCTTGGCGTTCTCGGCATCGGAAGCGACGTTGGCCAGGGACAGCGCGGAATCACCAGAAGTGGTATCAGCCACGGCCTTGCCGGACTGCTTACCAACGAGCTGGTAAGTGTCGCCGGTCTCGACGGCAGCATCCTTAGCGTAGCCGGTCACGCCAGTGAGCTGGATGGAGGCGATAGAACGGGCGGGCACAGTGACCGTAGCGGTCTTGGCAGCCTTGTCAATCATCACAGAGCCTTCAGCTTGCTTGACGTTGCTGGTCTTGGCGAAGACTTCCGGAGTGGCGGAATCGACACCCGCGTTCTTGTCTTCGGCAGAGGTTTCGGTGGTCAGGTAGAGCTCACCGTAAGCGTTGTCGGCAATCTCGCCGTACTTCGACAGGTCGATGACGAAGGTCTGGTCAGAGGTGCCGGAGTTGCGGTGGATGACGGTCTGTGTCTTGCCATCGTCGGAGGTGGCAGTCATGTTGTTGTCCTCATCGTTGTTGGCGATGACCTTGTCGCCCGCGTGGATGAAGTGGGTGATGGCCTTGACGCCGTTGTACTTGGCGTTTGCAATAACCGTACACGGTTCAAGTCCATCGGTGGTACCGCCGTTGTTGTTCACGCGGCGCTCGGAGTAGAGCTTGCCGTCCATGCCAGCCACGGTGCAGTCGAAGTCGATGAGCACGGTGCCCCAGTTGGTGTTCTCACCGGCCGGATTCACATTCGAGCCCATCTGCATGTTGTAGAGGTCCTCGACCACCTGCCAGAAGGTGAAGTCCTTGGACTGCAGGCGGGTGACGTTGGAGCTGATCTTGCTCATCATGCCCAGCGCGTTGTCGAAACCGTACGGGTTGTAGGAGCCAGACTGCCAGGAGCCGTCCACCTCGCTCATCGACAGCTTCTTGCCGTCTGCCTGAGCGATATCGCGCGACTGCATCTGGTTGCTGTCGGAGTAGGCGTGAACGTTGTACTGGCCGATAAGGTCCTTGATCGCCTGCGGGTACTGGTTGTACGACTTGACGAAGTCGGCGGAGTTCGTGGCATCGGTGGCTGCGATGATGGTGTCATCATTGTCCTTGAGCGCCTCAGCGAGTGCGGTAATCGTCTGCTGCTGCTGGGCGTTGCTGACATGCATACCCTCCTGCGGCTTCTTCAGCGCGTTGGAGTATGGGGTGACGGACCTATCTTTGTCGGAGTAGTACTTATCCCAGTAGTTGTTAATGAGCTTGGTGTTGTCATCACTCTCATCGGTGTACTTCGAAGCCATGTCGCCCGGAGTGCCCCAGTAACTGGTCTCGGACTCGTTGAACGGCTCGACCGTGTCAACGTTTGCGCCAAGGCTTTCGAGGTGCTCGACGTTCTTGGCCATGTACTGAGCGAATTTCTCAGGGTTTGCAAGATTATTGCTACCGGAGTTGCGTCCACCAGTGGCGTAACCGCTGTTGGTCAGGAACCACGGAGCGGAGTTGGCGAAGGCCTCTACGTCGGTGATGTCAGGGTTATCGCCGGTGGCACCGCGCTCAATCCACCAGTCTTGGGCGGCGGACTTGGAGAAGTCATACTGGTTGTCGTCAGTCGGGTCGAATGCCGCAGCCAGCTTGTCTTTGTCGGCCTGCTTGGTGGTTACGCCATTGCCATACGTGCCGGAGCCGGTGGCGTCATCTTTCCACGTGCCAGGCACGGCAGCGCCTTGGCGCATGAATGGGTAGCCGTAGGCAACATCGGAGGCATTGCCGCCGCCCACGTTGTAGCGGGCCATGTTCAGGTCCAGTCCTTCATCACCGAAGATGGACTGGTAGAACTGTTCGCGCAGCTGTTTGCCGTATTCCACAGCCTTAGCCTTGGAAGCGTCATCGCCGAGATTGGTGGTGATGGCCGATTCCTCGCCGAGGCTGCCGGTGGCGTTGGCGAACCAAGCCAGTGAGGTGCCCCAGCCATCGAAACTGTTGGCATACCACGGGTTCGGGGTCACGGTAATGGCATCGTTATCAGCCGCATACGCAGTGCCGGCAACCGCAAACGCCCCTCCTCCCACTAGTGTTGCCGCCGCAACCATTGCAGCAAGCGATTTGCTCAGTACCTTCATTGGTCTCCTTAGTGTTCCTGCTGTCCGCCTTATACCGGAAAAATCGGCCTTTGCTTCACTGAGCCGGCCTCTTTGCCTGATACATGACCTACGTCGACTCCTTCTTTCGGCGCAGCCAAAATGTTTACGCAAACATTTTGATATGAGCGATTTTATCACAAAACCGTCACCCAGCAAACAACTTCAGAGACCACAAACGACGCACAAAGTCATGAGCCATTCGAATTGCGCTGGCCCAATCGCTACGAATCATATTTGCCGTAGCCCTTAAGTGAATCCCACTGCATCGAGATATCGCGCCCGCTATCCCTTCCGATAACGCCGACCACGCGTGTTGCCTTCAGCAATCAGCTTTCTTTGCGCAACTAAACCGTTTAGGAATTTGCGGACTGTTCTGTTATCGAGCTCTGTTATCTTGGCGAGTTCAGGTACAGTCACATAGTCAACCTCTGTCAAGCGTCGATTCATCGCCGACAGCATCGCTGCCCGCGAATCAATTTCACCCGATGCGGTTGCATCTGCTTTCTTACCATCCACACGTTCCCCGCCAATGAGCCTCGCACCCTCTTCGGCATCTTTCTCAACTGCAGATCTCACGCTAGCAAAACCAGAACCATCCACGGTCTTCAGCGCAGGAACAATAGGAATCGTCGCCTCGAATATGTCACCATCGCGGAACTCAGGCTCTCGCTCAGTATATTGCCGGGACGCTCTTATCAGATTCCGCAGTCCGCTACCCAGCTGCTCGGCTATGCCGGTCTGCACAAACACATTAGCGATAATCGGATTCTTTGGCATTGGCGTGAACTCGCCCAGCTTCATTCGACCTTCAAAGAATGAGCGCGAAGCATTAACCGTCCGGATGGATTCATTATCAATGGTGACACGCGCCACCACCGGACTGGAATACTCCCGATGCATGAGGCTGTTTGCCACCAATTCACGGGCGATCATCGTACGCGGGCTCACTCGCTTATCGCCCTTTAACACAAAGCGGTCAGGCAGATTCCGCTCAGTAAATTCACGGAGTTGCTCGTACGAATCGAACAAGTTGGTCCGCACCATAAGTCGGTCATCGTATCGGTCAATATTGTCTCGCCGAACCACGGCATCAGTAATATACGCTGGGCAAACCGAGGAAATGACTTCATCCTTGCCCAAGAGCAGCACTGCAGCAAGATTAAAGCCCTCTTCGCCGGTCGTGTAATCACGATCGTATAGCTTGGCGCTGCGGAACAGTTCTTCGTCAGACATAGTTCCCCAAGGGTGCCCAGCTCGCTGAGCGACCGCCAGCTGCCGCATTCGCGCAATCAGCTCAGGACGCAAATCAAACGGAGTCACGTAACGGAAAATTCGCCGTTCGGAATAGTAGTTCTGCTTGCGAATATACATTTGACTAATCTGGATATCGCTTTCGATGTGTGTATCCACATCAGCAATGCGATCAAACACTGCGCCCTTGAACCGCACAACCGAAGAACTCGGAGCTACCCAAATACGAACAATAATCCGTTCGTCGTACTCGATATGTTCCGTTTCCACCATTGGAGCCGGTTCGAACATCTTACGATTAGACACTACGTTGACAACGTTGCGCTCTATCTCACTAACGCGCTTAGAATCGACGCCGAGCACTTGACCGTCATCGTCAACGCCAAGATAAATGCTGCCACCAGAACGATTGGCGAATGAGCATACAGTCTCAAAAGTATCCGTATGAGGCAATTCGCTGCAGCGCTTGAACTCGACCATAGATGATTCACCGGCCTGCAGCACTTGCATAAGTTCATCCTGCGTCATCGCATTCCGCCCTTCATAGCGATAATTCATACATTAGGACATGGCACTTATCGTATTTTAGCATCTAATTAGTACATTAGGACATTGTTTTATGTCCTAATGTACTAATTAGGCGGCTAATTGTACTAATAATTGCACACTGATGTACTAATCCGATGATCGAATGCACTAATTGTCCGCGCAAATGCACTAATCGGATGACCGAATGTATCAATGAGACCTATAGGCAGCCGATTGGCTGACGATCAGCCCAGTCATTGGCTATCGGCCGCTAGCCAGTCAGCCGCCAACAGCCAACAGCCACCCAACTAATAGCCGCCAGCCAATCAGCCCGTCCAATCACTCCTTGTGTTCCAGTGCGGCCTTTAAATCGCGGCTACGGTAGCGTTCGCGCAGCATAGAGAATCCACCGAAGCCCACAAGCCACACCAGGCCGGCAATCGCGGAATTGCGCGTATCGTCCGCAAGGAACAACGTCAGGTAGATGAACACGAAGAACACGATTGCCACCGTATTGAGCACCTTCCAAGCGGGCATGACGAACCCGTCCGGAATGAAATCAGCGGAACGGCGGTACCTGCGATGCGCCATCAGCGTCAGGATGTAGATGAACAGGAACACCGCGGAGCTGGCGGACGAGAACAGCACGAACGCTCCGGACACACCGGGGATGGCGTTGACGATCGGCGACAGCAGTATCAGCGCCGCGGACACCAGGATGGCGCGGGCCGGCACCTTGCGATCGGACACCTTGCCGAGCTTGTTCAGCATCGGGTTCGGCGACACCTCGGACAGCTGGTACAGGTGGCGGCCAGCCGAGTACAGCAGCGAGTTCAGCGCGGAAGATGCGGCGGTGATCACCACGAAGAACACCAGCGCGGACGCCCAATTCAGCCCGGCGTACTGGAACACCATAATGAACGGGGAGGCGAAGGAGCCGTCCTCGTTCGGCTTGAACGAGGTCCACGGCACGATGCACATGATGGCCACGAGCGCGCCCACGTAGAAGATGAGCACACGCACGATGATCTCGTTGACGGCTTTGGGCAGCACCTCACGAGGATTCTTGGTCTCGGAGACGGTGACGCCCACGAACTCGAGCAGCTCATAGGCGAAGAACACCATCTGGAAGCTCATGAGGAAGGCCATCCAGCCGTTCGGGGCGAACGAGAAGCCGGCGAACAGGTTGTCGAGTCCGGCGTGGCCCGCCGGACTCACATGATCCACGCCATGAATCCGCGCGGCCGGGTAATGGTAGCCGATCACGATCATGACCACGGCGGTGACGATCATCGCGCAAATCAGCGTGATCTTGATCATCGAGAACCAGAATTCCACCTCGCCGAACACCTTGACGGCGATCAGGTTGACGGACACCAGCGACACCAGGAAGCACAGTTCAATCAGCCATTTCCAATGGGTCAGGTCGATGCCGAACGTGTCGAAGAAGGTGATGAAGTACGTGGAGACGGCCGTGATCTCGGTCATGCCCAGCAGCACGAGCGCGGCCCAATACGTCCAGCCGGCGAAATGCCCCCACCCGTTGCCAAGGTAACGGGTGATGAAATTGATGAAGGTGTGCTGGCTGGGGTCGCGGTACATCATCTCGCCGATGGCGCGCATCAGGAAGAACATGATGACGCCGACCAGGATATACACGAAGACGATCGAGGGGCCGGTCAGTGCCAGCGACTTGCCCGAACCCAGGAACAAGCCGGTGCCGATGGTGCCGCCAATGGCGATGAACTGTACGTGGCGATTGCTCAGGCCACGCTCCATCTCGTTGGTCTGGTCCAGGCTTTCGACAGACTTGAGTTTGCCCGTAGCCTGCTGTGTACCACCATTCACATTCGTATCGGCCATACTGATTTCATTTCTCTTCTCTGCCGCCCGATTGTTACGCACCAGACGCGATACTCGTTCAAAACAAGTTCAAACTGTATCACCGAAATATGTCACGAAAACCGCTCAGCTCAAGAATACATGCGATGATACTGTAAATATTCCGCCAAAAAGTTCAATTCATCAACACCAAATTGAACTTCTACCTCTATTCCACGGACTTGAGCGAGCTGACCGGGTCTACGCGATCGAGCACTGGGTTGGTGAACAGCTGCACCAGCAGCGCGAACGCCAGCGTCGCCACCACGGCAATCGCATAGCTGTACCAGTGCACTTCCACTTCGAAATACAGCGACGGCATATTCAACGCAGCAGTCAGTAATCCGCCTATCCACCTGCCAAGCGGCAGACCAACCACCACACCCATACCGGTCAATATCATCATCTCGCGGTTCACGTAGTTGTGCACCTCGCGGTCATAGAAGCCCAGCACCTTCAGTGTGGCCATCTCGCGGATGCGTTCGGACACGTTCGTATTGGCCAACGTAAACAGCACCACCAGCGCCAGGCCGCCGGCGAGCCCCACAATCAGCGCCACCACGGCACCCATCAAATCGAACTTAAACGTGGCGGCCAGATGCGCACAGCTCACGGCCTTGAGCACCGACGATTCCTCGCCCAACCGATCCGCATATTCGGCCTGTTCGGTCTCGGAACCTTTCAGCTTGGCGAGCATCGCGTTCCACGTCAAGGTCGAGGCAGTGCCATCTCCCGAAGCCGAAGACGTCACACCGTCGGCCGCAAACTTCTGGTCGTACAGTCGCTCACTGATGTACACATCAGAGCCGATGAGGTTGCGCGTCACGGCCGTGACCTGCACCTTGGCCCGGCTGCTACCGCCATTGCCCAGCGTGACGGTGTCGCCGGCATGAATATTCAGCGAGTTGGCGGCGGACTGCGATACAATCACGCCACTATCGTCCAGCGCTACAGTGCCGTCACCCGCTTTGCCGAAGATATTGGGCAGCCCAAACCATCCATCATCGCCAGCTTGTTCCAGCGTGACCATATCGTTCAAGATATTCAGCGAATCGTTGGGCACGGTCATCAGCTGCACGGTTTCGCTTTCCTGCGCCGCATTGCTCATCTCGCCATTGTCCACGCGCAGATTCAGCGTTTCGGTGGTTTGGCCATCTTGTGCCACCTGCTTGCGCATCGCGGTGGCGTCATCGTCATTGGCCACGACCATCAGGTCGTACTGGTAGATCTGCTCGTATTGTTTGACGCCAATCGTGTCGACGGTGTCATTAATCGCAAATCCGCAGATAATCAACGCTGTGCAACCGGCCACGCCACCCACGGTCATAATCAAGCGCGACTTGAATCGGAAGATATTGCGCGCAGTGACTTTGCCGAGGAAGTTCAGCCGGCTCCATACCGGGCGAATCCGCTCCAACAATATGCGAGCGCCCGCCTTCGGCGCCTTCGGGCGCATCAGCGCGGCGGGCGTGTGCCGTATCTCCTCGCGGCAGGCGAGCGCGGTGACCACGCCCACGCCGACCACGAACAGCACGATGCCGGCCGAGCCGTACAGCCAGTCGTATTCGAGTCGCACACCGGGCAATATATACAGTCCCTCAATCACCACCAGCAGGAATGCCGGGATGCCAAGGAATCCGACCAGCAGACCGATGCCGCCGCCGACCAAGCAGGCGAGCAACGCGAACAGCAGATACCGGCTGGACACGGCGAGTCCGCCATAGCCGAGTCCAAGGTAGGTGCCGATAAGTCCGCGGTCTTCCTCGACCATGCGGGTCATGGTGGTCAGGCTCATGAGCACGGCGACCAGCAGGAACACAATCGGGAATGCGCGGCCGATGGATTCGATGGAACTGACGTCTGATTTGAGCGAGCTGAATCCGTCGATCGAAGCGCGCGTCTGCACATACCAACGTGCGTTGGCCACATCGTCGATGCGCCGTTGCTGCTTGGCGAATTCGCTTTCCGCTTCGCTTCGCTTCGCATCGAGTTCAGACTGCGCATCATCCAGTTTCGCCTTGCCGTCCGCGAGCTGTTGTTCGCCTTCTTCCAGCTGCCGCTCGCCTTCTTCGAGCTGCTGCTTGCCGCTGGCCAGTTGGGCGGCCTGCGCTTCAAGTTGCGCCGACTGGGTTTCGAGGGTTGCGGCATTCGCTTCGAGTTCCGCGGATTTGGTATTGAGCTGTGCCTCTCCTGCAGCCGCTTCCTGTTCCTTGGCGGTCAGTTGCGCGTTCTGCTGGTCCAAGGTGGATTGTGCGGGGGCAATGGTTTCGTTTAATGTGCGCTGCAAATCGGCTTTCTGCTGGGCCAGACTGTCTCGCTGCGTTTGCAGTTCCGTTTGCTTGGCGGTCAGCTGTTGCCGCAGATCGCTGATTGACGGCACTTCAGGCACGGTAATGCCAAGGCGCGCGAGCAGTTGCTTGATGGCCTGCCATGTGGGTGAGTTGAAGTCGATATTCGGGTCAAGTTGCGCCAGTAGATTGTCGGCCTGTTGAATCATGGACAGCATCTGATCAATTTGTGCCACGCCTTGGTCGATTTGGGTAATGCCCTGTTCGATTTTCGTGCGATTGGCAGTCAGTTCCGTTTGCGCCGCATCGAGCTGTTTGCGAGCCGAGGTGAGCTGCGCTTTGCCCGATTCGAGCTGGGTGCGCGCTTCGGCTATCTGCTGGCGACCTTGCGCGATCTGTTGACGGGCCGATGCAATCTGCGCACGTCCATCGGCGAGCTGCCGTTCGCCATCGGTAATGGTTGTCCTGTTGTTCTCCAATTCGGTACGGCTATCTTGCAATGTCGTTTCGTTGGCTTCCAGCTCGGCCCAGTTGTCGTCGATCTGCTTCTGGGCTTCGTCCAGCTGCTCGTTGGCCTCGTCTTGGGCATCGTCCAGTTTGCGCTGCGCGCTGGAGACGATCTGTTGACGACGGGCTTTCTGGCGTGTGGTCTGTATCTGATGTTCGATACGGTCGGCCACGGTTTTGACGGCTTCATCGTAGGCATCGGAAAACGTGTCAAAATCGGACGCACCAGTGACGGCAACCGATATCGCAGTGTATATATTGCCGGTCACGCCGTCGCTGGGTGCAAAGAACGTATAGTCCTCGGATGAGGTGGACCGGAAGGAGGTCATGCCCGAATAGCCGTCTGGATTGTTGAGGTCGCGCGGGTCAAGTACGACGCCGGTGATGGTGAGTTTCGTGGGGAACTGCGGGGATTGCTCGGCGTCGGCGTCCGTATTGGCGGCGGACTTCGCATCGGATGCCGAGGCATTGGCGGCGACACCTACCGTATCGGCATTATTGGAATCGTCAGTCTCCGTGGCCGCTACCGATATGACGGATGAAGAGGTGTCTTGTGGCGTCACAGTAATGGTGCCGCCAATCTTGAGTCCGCTATCGTTCAGGAACTGCTGAGTCACCGCCACTTCGCCGGCCTTGTTCGGCAGTTTGCCTTGTTGCAGGTACGGCTGATCAAGCCCTTCGGTACCGATTTCCTGCATGGTCACGGTTTTCTTGGTGCCGTCCACCAACGTGGTCACCGTCTGAGAACGTTCGGGCTGCACGGTTTGCACACCGTCGATTCGGCGCAGTGCCGTTGCATCATCATCGGTCAGGCCGTATGTGGATAGCACCTGCAGGTCATGCAGTCCCTGCTGATCGTAAAAACGACCGGCCGCCAGAAAAGCATCGCGGCATCCGGCGTAGATGCCGGTCAGCACGGCCACGCCAAGCAGCGTGATGACGGCGATCGAGACGAACCTCTTCCAGCTGCGCAGCCAGCAACGCAACGTATCTTTGGCAAATACCGCAGAAACGCCCGCTCCTCGACCGCCGCTATCGTCGAGGTTCCGCCGTTTCACAGAATGTTTCACAGGTTGTTTCACGAATCGCCTCGCTTGTTTCACGGGGCGTTTCACAGAGTGTCTTGCAGTGAGCATCGCCAATCACCTACCATTCGATATCGGCGATGGGCCGCGGCGTTGCGTTGACCTCCTCGCTGGTCACCTTGCCGGAGCGGAAGCGAATCACTTTGTGAGCCATCGGTGCAAGCGCGGAATTATGCGTGATGATCATTACGGTCATGCCTTGTGTTTGGCAAATATCCTGCAGCAACTGCAGCACTTCCTTGCCGGTCTCGTAATCGAGCGCACCGGTCGGCTCATCGCACAACAACAGCTTCGGCTTTTTGGCAATCGCGCGGGCGATGGATACACGCTGTTGTTCGCCGCCGGACAGTTGCGCGGGGAAGTTGTCCATCCTCTCCCCCAGTCCGACTTTGCGCAGCGTTTCCCCTGGATCGAAATGGTCAGGGCAGATTTGCGAGGCGAGCTCCACGTTTTCGAGCGCGGTAAGGTTAGGCACCAGATTGTAGAACTGGAAGACGAAGCCGATATCGTTGCGCCGGTAGGTCACCAGTTCCTTTTTCCGCAGACCCGTAATATCGCGTCCGCCGACCACTACGCGGCCGGTTGTGGCGGTATCCATGCCGCCCAGAATGTTCAATGCCGTGGTTTTGCCGGCACCGGACTGTCCCAGAATCACGCTTAATTCGCCTTGTTCGGCGGTAAAGCTGGCCTCGTCGAGCGCGCGAATCACACTGCTACCAGAAGGATATTCCTTGACCACATGGTCGAATTCGATATACGCCATCGCACACCTCCAACGCGCTCGTGGCAGCCACCTAGCCCCATAGGCCCCGCCAAAACTTCCTGCTATACTCAAGTAAAACAACACTGTGTCGGTTCTGCAACCAACAGTTGGATTGTGGGTTGTCGGAATTTGGGGAGAAGGCCATGGCCAAAGAATTGACGGAAAGCCGCCGCACCCGCTACACGAGACGTGCCATGCAGGACGCGCTTATCGAGTTGCTGCGCAATCAGCCGCTCGGCTCCATCACCGTTAAAGCGTTGTGCGAGCGGGCCGATGTGAATCGTTCCACGTTTTACGCGCATTATGCGAGCATCGAGGAACTGCTGCACGACATTGAAGACGAAACCATGGCCTGGGTCACCACCGCACTCGAACAGCTACTCGCCCAGCCAGATTCTGCCGGCATCGAGCATGTTATTGAGCGCATCTGCCAGTACATTGCCGACAATCGCAAGCATCTGCAGGTATTGATGAGCCCGAAAGCGGATATCGGCTTCCAGCAGCAGCTGCTGGGATTGATTTACAGCCAGCGCGGCGTAGGCGAACAGTTGCAATCTTCGGCGGGTTACCCAGCCGAGGCGCAGATGCGTATGCGATTCGCCGTGTCCGGCAGCATTGGGCTTTTGCAATATTGGCTCGCCACCGATCTCGCGGCCTCTCCCGAATCGGTGTCCCACACCATCTTCACCATGTGTATGCCTGCCACGCAGTGAACACGGTGAATTCAGTGAACTCAGTGAAGCGTGCGGTTTCATAAGCATCGCTCGCTATAGCTTCGCCTGCTCACCGGCCGCGCCCACGCCCGCGCTTGCGATAGCGCACAAATAGACGATTGACCATTTCTGAGACGATACGGCGGCATAGAATAACGAACGTTGCGCATCGCGGCAAGCCCCGCGTGCGCCAAAACCCAAGAAATGTGAGAGAAGGGCACAATGAGTACTGCTGATGCGCCTAAGAAGCCGCGCGAAACCGACGACGTGCCGGTGCCGGCCACGCTGCGCAAGTCA
>OGYI01002178.1_pt1 | contig 15690 bp, 14 predicted proteins | sample 1576521 | NCBI WGS metagenome assembly OGYI01 (sample SAMEA3541484, study PRJEB24748) | human gut metagenome | biome: human gut; feature: human-associated habitat; material: faeces | place: China | collected 2012
ATGCTGATAGATACTGTGTTTTAGCGGATAATCAGATTTTTATTGTGTTTTTTATATAAAAGATATCCTTTATGTCTACAACTCTTTGTATTCCATCTTCTTTTATTTTCAATTGTGCATTCTGGTCATTTCTTATTCTCAGAAATCTTCGAATTGCTTTTTCCAAATCGATTTCCATTAAATCCTTTCGAACAATTTGAAATGGACCATACATTAAAGACTGTAATGCCAGATTATCATATGCAGTAAGTAAAATAACACGATTATTTTTACAATGTATTTCAAATTCTTTCAAAATATCCAACCCACTTTTTCCCGGCATATCTATATCCAAAATTAATAATTCATCTTTTCGTTCTCTATATCTTTCCGTGAACTGATTCCCGTCTTCGTATGCAACTATTTCCGCTGCCAATCTTTCGTCATTCAAAAGGTCTTTCGTTATTTTTATTGCCTTTTCAATAACAACTGGATTGTCATCACAAACATGAATACATATGTTCTTATTCTGCTTATTCAAAATTATCTAACCCTTTTCTTAATCCATCTACGATACTGTATATAAGTGCTTTTTCCTTCTCTGAACGTACTTCTATCGAAATCGATAATTCTGATGAATTTTCTTCTAAACTATCCTGTAACAAATAATCTACAGAGACATGCAATGTATTCGCGATTTTTACTAACAATGGTAAACTTGCTTTTGTATGACCTGTTTCTATATGTGAAATGTGTTGAACAGAGCAGCCTACTCTCTCTGCCAGATTACTCTGTGTAATACCATATATTGTTCTCGCTTCCCGTACGCGGTTTCCGAGTTCCTTGTAATCCATGTTTTCTCCTCCAATACATTTCTACACTCAATTCTATAGATAAGTTGAGTAATCTAAAATGTATTAATAGAGATAGTTTTTATATTTTATTAGCTATATAGTTTAATTCTACTATTTAGCTAAATAATTGTACTATATGTACCAAAACTGTTTCTTTAAAGTCCCTAAGCATGGTATACTTAAAAAAATGACTCTGGAGGTACACAAATATGGAACCGCTTTTTATATCTCAATGGACTCACGATAATCATTCACTATACGAACTGGTGCCGATTTTTCGGAAACATCCCAGTCGTATTTTGCTTATTACTATGCCAATGGTCATTATTATTGTTATCTTCTTTCTTGCTCTTTGGGGAATATTTGGTTTTCAAGATTACACATGGCTTATTCCTCTGCCAGCGGCTTGTTTCTATTTCATTTATGTATTTATAGACCCATATTTAAGAATTCACAATTCATTTAAAAATAAAAATGATTTTGAAAAAATTTCTTTTTATAATGATTCGTTTCAAGTTCAAATATACCACAATAACCAAATTGCTGTATCCTCTACCTATGCATATACATCTATTACCTCTATCACAACAACTACTTCTCTTTATTGTTTTAATATAAAATTAAATAAAAATTATATCATACCCATTATAAAAAATTCTTTTATAGCCGGAAACGAATCTGATTTCATTACATTTTTTAAAAGTAAATCACTGTTTTAATCCACAGGTCAGACATTGTTCTGACCTGTGAATTCCTATCCTCTTTTATCATTATATAAATGCTGCCTCCACTGCAGTTAGAACTGATGGGATTGTGACTGCAGACGTACCTCCAGTTGGTACCATTATCGCTACTGTTATAGCTATTATCAGCACAAACGCAGCCCCCATGACTACTTCTTTATTTTCTTTTATCCAATCAAAAAATTCATCATATGCATATTCTTCCTGTGGTACAGAATTATCTTTTGGAAGATACTTAAACTCAATTTCATATCCCATTGTATAACGAACTAAAACATCTTCTCTTAAAACCGACTCACATTTCAGAACTAATACTAATTCCCCTGCAGTGCTTAATTTATAATCAATACCAATAGTTCCATTCTCTATTTCTAACGAAAGCATATGAATCGCCATGGTACTTGTCAATCCCAGATCTGCTGTATACTTGGTTTCTAACTCACCAAAAACTGTATCCACTTTATTAGCCATATCTGTTGGTATTTTTCCATTTTCTACAGTCATTGATAACTTAATATCTTTATCTGGTAACATTTCTGCTGTTCTATATACCGAGTATGTAACTTCCAAAAATGGCTGATAAAATTTATATTTTTCTTCCATTTTGAACTCATTTCCCAACGGCAGTCCTAATGCTTTAAATAATTTGACAGCCTTTTGTCTTCGATAATCATCACTAACATCTGGCATCATCTCATTTGCTTTTGTCACTGATGCAAAACCATTATATCGTCCAGAGTAACCAACTTTATCCAATCCGAAAGTTCCATCTGTTGACGGGAACTGATACTCATGAAACTGATCAAATGCCCAGTTTTCTGGTATTTTATATCCCAGATTTCCACTGAAACCGGTAGACATATCACTAACATAACTACTTTCAGCTAGTCCGCTGTTACAAACTTTTGAGCACACATTTCTAGCTCCATAAATGCCAGCATGATAATAATATCCTGCTTTTTCAAATACTCTTCGTATACCAGCAAAATATTGTTTCACAGCATTGATTCCTGACTCCATTACATCATAATCAATCGCAAAATAAATGATTGCATTTTCTGGAATCCCGAGCTGACGTGCTGCTGATAACGCTTTTTGGGCTTCACTCACTCCACTTTCCAAAGTATATCGTGACATACTTGGTGTTCCTTCCTGGAAAATTGCAAAAATTCTTAATCCTGCCTTGAATATATCTGCAATTTCTTCTGCTGTCATCGCTTTCGATCTTTTGCCGCCTACTGTTCCTGATAAATATCTTCCAACATATCGGTATCCTGCATCATACAGTGACTTAGCTTTTGCATAATTTAATACGGTAGATGTATCACACGCTTTTGCCACCCTTGAAGTTTCTCCTTTACTTGACAGTAAGGAAGCCCATGTAATCCTGTCTACTGTTCCTGATGTTACCCCTGAAAGACAATAAAATTTCTGAAATTCTTCAATCTGTTTTTTCAACGCACTTCCAAATGCTCCATCCATACCTGCATTTGTCTCCATCATACACATCAGACACATTTGTACAATTTTCACATAAGCAGTTTTTGCTGTACCCGAAGATAGCGTTGGCGCTTTTGATAAAGTATTCTTTCCGTAAATTCCATCTACTCCTGATGTAGAATGATTAGCCTCTTCATACTGCAACCCGGCAATAATTGCTTTCATCATATTTCGGTCCGGAATTCCATTACACGGAATTAGTGCCCAGTTGCTTAATTTAACAATATATGTATTATTTAAATACTGCTGTGCTTCTCGCACATAATCTTTTCCATTCTTTACAAGAACAAATGCATCCGTATTTAACAATGCACGGATAAATATAGGCTGGAGTTCTCCATTTCCAGCATCAAATCCTGCGTCCATTTTGAATCTCTGAGCCGCTATTTCTACTGCCGCACCATAATGTCCGGTAATTCCCCCACACTCGTATCCCTTACAGTAGAAACCGCACTGAATAATCTTAATCAGATTTGTATTTGTTACTGTAGCTCCAATTGTCGGGCATACTGCCAATGTTCCTGCTCCAATAACTCCATCAACATTTTTCACGCCAATTTCATACTGCAAGGCTTTGCACAAAGCTTTGCATGTTCCTGCTCCGGTCATTCCGTCAACTGTCAGTTTTGTAAACCAGGATTGTGCTCCATATGTCTCATTCAACCACTCCTGAACCTCAGTTACTCTTGGATCTCCTTTTGCTTCACTCATCTTAAAACATCTCCTTTATTTCTTTTCTAGTGATCACTTATTTATAAAGAAGATATTTCATAATGATTTGTAAACTTATCACAATATTTATCCGTTCTCATTCAAAATATCAATTATATTCTTCAAAACAGTTGGCATTGGAATTCCCATAATTCCTGCATTTTCAATAATACTAATCAATTCATTTACAATAAATCCTATACAAATAGTATTTCCTATATAATCATTATTCATCAAGATATCAAGATGCACACCAACAAATACATAAATAAGCATCATTCCTTTTTTACATATTCCTTTCCATCCCACCTCACTTTTTAGAGTTCCTCTCTCACTCTTAGGTGATTTCTTAAAAAATACAGCAATCAAAATTCCTGATATATAATCAATAACCATAAACAATATTAATGTCCGCAATGGTATATCACATTTACCATGTACACAACTAATAAAACTTCCTAGTACACCTAATACATAACAAAAAAACTTTTCCACATTGGCACCTCTTTTCTATATTTCATAATATAAAAAGAAATTTTAACAGAAAAAAGCAACTAACCTATTACCGTTAATTGCTTTTCTACTTATATTTTACTTTACATTCACCATAATACTGCCTTGCACTACGCTAAATCTTAGCTTCATATTATCCTGATCTAATTTTTCCCAGTCACTTTCAGACATGAGTTGTCTGTACGCCACATATGGTATGACGATTGTTTTCGTTTTGCCTGCTGGTATCGACCAAACTAACTCTGAGTTGTCATTCATTTCCGAGAATAAATCCCAGCTCACTGCTGAAGACCATTTTCCAACTTCCAGATTCACCTTGTAAATGGTAAATGACTGCCAGTCTTTTGTAGGATTTTTTATATCTACCGTCAAAACCGGAATCTTGATATCTTTTCCTGATTCTCTCAGGTTTTCCTTTACAGAGTCACTGCAAGAAACCTGCCCCAGAGTCTGCACAGTCAAATCTTTTACAATCATCTGTGTAGTTCCCAGATCTACTCCCTGTTTTGGCTCTTTCCATATGTGATTGACTATCATAGCTCCCAATCCTGTTCCCAATAGAACTGCCAAAAGACCTATACATATTTTCTTTCTCATAGCAGCTTCCCCTACTCCGCCAGTCCTTCTGCCGCGGTTCCTTCAATCTGAATCTTCTTTTCTCCGGTATACTCTTCTGTCGGATTGCTTTCCGGCACATATTCTTTTACTTCTATCGGCAGGAATTCGGTTCCGATATTTGTTCCGGCGGCGTATATCTTTCCGTCTTTTTTCAGGATAAATGTATCATCATAACAGGTCGTACCGTAATCATTCGGGTTCACATTTGCCAGATCTGTCCAAATTGCATTCTGCTCAATCTCATCACACCAGACCATTCGTACATTTTCCATGACCTTTTCCGGCTCTGTTAGAAATGTTTTCTCACCGGTATATCCACACTGGCCATAGGTATTATCGCCCCAGGTGTACAGGTCACCATTCGCCGTTATCGCTGCTGAACGTCTGTTGGTGGTCGTGACATAAATTGCCTGATCCAGCATCTTGTGTGGTTCGGTGTACGTCAGCATTCCTTCCCCGTAAATACTGTTTGCTCCGCCGGTCATAAGCTCACCCCACCAGTACACTTCCCCGTTCTTTTTGAGCGCAATCGCACAGGTCGCACCAGCCCGCATATAAGACACATCACTCATTAGAAGCTTCGGCTGGTTCACCACATTTTGCTGTGGATTCATGGCATCGTTTTCGCCTGGTTCTTTTCCAAGAATTCCCTGCAGATTCGCCCCTGCTCCGTACAGTTCTCCATTTTCCGTGAGATACATCATAAAATATCCGTTGGCTGATGCGTCTACATGAACAACATGCTCGGCTATTTTCTGAGGTTCCATGTACTCCTCGTGATACCAGTTGCCCACATCTTCCGGGTGGTTGATTCCAAGCTGGGCATAGTAGTTCATGCCCTGTCCCCACAGCACATGATTTTCGTCTACATAATAGCGATTGCCTGCAATCACCTTATTCGTAATATAATAATCAGAAATGTGAAAATCTTCCGGCTGGTTCAATAAAGACATATCTGTTGTATAAAATTCCTTCTTTTTCTGATTTTCTGCATTCTTTTCGGCTTCTTCTTTTGCTTTTTCTTCCTTCGATTTTTTCTTCTTTTTGTTCAAATCGTCTGTCGCTTTTTCCAGGTTCTCTGCCTTCGCAAATACATTTTCCCCAAGCTTTATCTCTCGGATATTCTCCCAGTCACTAAGTTCCAAGGCATAATAACAACGGTTTTCTTTCCCTGTGGAAGTCACTTTCGGAACGATAATATCCGCAGCTTCATATTCTGATACGTCTGCATTTGGATCAAACTGAATCTGTTTCTCTTTCCCATTTTTCCAGCATACTGTCATAAGACCTGCGGTCATTGCCTGCGAATTATAAAATTCTTCGTCAGTTCCCGCATCTAACAGAATTCCTTCCTCACTCACATACAGATCTTTTCCCCGGTACTCATATCTGCGCGCGTCCTTTTTGACTTTCGGTGAAGTCTTAATGTTGATAAGCTCCTTACCCGTTTTTGCGTCATTCATCACCAGATGCATTTTCCCTTGCCTGCCGGAAGCTTCATGGTTTACATAATAAAGCGTAAGATACTGCGTCCCGCCGGCATTTTTCTGCTCATAAATATTTCCATCATAGGCAGACGCATCATCGACAATCCCCAGTTTATAAGAATCTTCTACGATCTGAAAAGACTGGCTCTGCTTAAGCTCCTGCTGTGTCTGCAGCAGCTTGGCCTTCTTTCCGCCTTTTCGCCTGATCTGCAGATCCACTCGCCCTGTCTGCGTCTTCTCACAATACACATTCTTCTTCACGACAATATCATAATTCTTATAAGTGGCATGGGAATTCTCCCAGCGGATCCACAAAACTAGCAGACTGACTGCAATTACAGCCAGAAAAATAATAAGTTCTGCTCGAAACACATTTTTTCTTTTTGTCCGTTCCATAGGCACCTCTCTTTTCCCCTGGTCAACAGTTTCACCGGTTCATCTTGATAAATTCAAAATCCCCATTTATCATAACATTTTTTTATATATATGGAATCCATTGGCATAACTGGTAACAATCCCGCATTATCTCGCACATTTTCCTGATTGTATGAAAATACCGCTGGCAATTACTATCAGCAACTCCAGCGGTCTTTTCATGTCTTTTCTTTATTAGATTTTCTTCCATTTAAATACAAAATGCGGCATAAAGCGGAACTATCTTTTTATCATCTTCAAATGCATCTATATCCCGGTAGTTTTCCAATGAATTGTTGTACTTACTCATATCATTAAGATAACTTATTCTAAATATAGTATAGGAATTATTCGTGTAAAAATCAATGCGTTTTTATCGTTTTTTCACACTAAACTACACGAACTTTTCTTGAGTTTTTACATTATTCTACACATAAGTGGGAGTTTGACAGCTTCATCTCATACAATCCCTCATAAAGCTAGATATAGATTACTGTTCACTCTATTACATAGAGCATTCCCCACAGGTGTATCTTCTACCGGATAGTGATTATCTGGAACTTCTTGTATATCTATCGCAATATTTGTCCATTCGTAAGTAAAGTGCTTCTATTATAAAAAAGTAACTAACCTGTGTTAATTGTCTTTTTCTATAAATTCTATAAACTGAATCTAACTTATTCCAAACTCTTTCATCAGCTTCTTCTGATATTCCTTATCTTCCACTGCTCGTTTTAGATCCTCCAGCCGCCCCAACTCTAGCAGTTGTTTATGTAATGCATTAATCTGATCCGTTGCCTCTTCTCTTCCAATTCTGGTTGCGTAATGTATTTGTGCATGTTTATCCCGCCTATATTTTAATCTCGTCTCGTATTCCAACCGCTTTTCTTCATCCGCACTAAGACGATCCAGTTCCTGATAGGCTTCGTCCATATACTCATTCTGCTTTGCCATCTCTTCCAACTCCTTCCGGTTCTTTGCATTGAAAAAGCGCATCCACCGCACGATTCCTTCTTCGTTCTGGTCTTCCGGCGGTAGCTTTCCCAGCTCCAGAACATAGATTTCCATAATGTCTGTATAGACCTCTCCCGTCTCGGTGTCACAAAGTGTAATCTTCCGATAACACCTGTCATCTCCTGGAAAATGTATGAAATCCAGGATACTTACATGAATACACTTCTGAATCTTGTCATAATTATCACCTGCATGGAGCTGATCCGTAATCATCTTGCTTAGATAAAATACAATCCGCTTCTCCCAGAAGTCGAACTCTTCCACCTGCATCTCAAAATCTATCTGTATGCCATTTTTCATCTGCACATGCACATCCAGAATTCCGTACTTGTCATCTTCGTACTCTTTCCGCAGAATCGTTGGCAAAAGCGTTGTCTCCTCTCCGGCAATTCCATATGTCCGAAGAGAATGCTTCTACATACATTTTAGCATATACCAAAAATATATTCCAATTAAAATTACTAATCAAAGAAACGTTTTCTGTGCCGCACCAGATTCTCTCTTTCAGACACATCATTTAATTGTCAATCGTTCATCACTTTGGAATACGGTCCGATACTTCTGGATCTCCGAAAATGAATGATATTAATATAGATACTTTTGCGGATGGCAAGACACGCCATCCGCGTGACATTAGAATAACATAAAACCTATACTCATACAAGAATATTTTTGTTAAAAATACCCCCCCTACTCCTCCAGCTCCCGCGGATCTACACCCTGTTTTTTCAGCTTCAGATACACAATTTCCCGGAACAGTGCATATGCCACCGACACGATCGGTATAAATATCAGCATTCCGACTACTCCCATAAGGCTGCCTCCGATGCTGACCGCTGCCAGCACCCAGATGGACGGCAGCCCTACAGAATTACCTACTACATGCGGATAAATCAGGTTCCCTTCTATCTGCTGGAGCACAAGAAACAACACGATGAACATAAGCGCCTTCATCGGATCGACCATGAAGATTAAAAATGCTCCCACCGCACAGCCAAGAAATGCTCCAAAAATAGGTATCAGTGCGGTAAATGCGATAAAGATTCCCACCAGCAGTGCATACGGCAGCCGGAAGATCGTCATGGCCAATACGAACATGCTTCCAAGAATCACAGCCTCCAGGCACTGTCCGGTCAGGAAGCTTGAAAATGTGCTGTAAGTCAGGGAAGAGACTTCCACCACAGCCTCCGCACGACCTCTTCGTACGAATGCAAACAGCACCTTTTTCGCCTGTATCCCAAGCTTTTTCTTCTGCAGCAAAATATAAATCGCAAATACAAAAGCTATGACAAATGTTGAAACTCCGCTGATAATGCTTTTTGCAGCGGTGAGTGTCGAATTCAGCATATTTCCTGCACCATTTTTCAGGAAATCAATCAGCGTCTCCACAATCTTGTCCCAGTCAAACTGTATACTGTTGATCAGTTCGACAATCTCCTTGTTTCCATGAAAGACCTCTTTTCCCCATGCCTGTGCATGCGGGATGAACTGGGTAATGCTCTGTCCTAGATTGCCAAATGTATTTACAAGCTGCGGTACAACGCCAAAAATCACTATCCCCAACACGCCAACTACAATACAAAGTACGCTCAACAAGCTCACTGGTCTTGCCAGTTTATCTGCCACTTTATTTTTTCTTACTTTCTCCGTAAACAGATGCCTCTCGATAAAATTCATCGGTACATTCAGTACAAATGCAATGGCTCCTCCAAGCAGAAATGGAAAAATTAGATGTCCTACATATCCCAGTACTTCCAACACCTCTTCATATTTCCACAGCACCACGATCAGCAGTGCTGTGAACAAAATCAGCTCCCGGATTTTCCGCATATTTTCCTTGTTCAGCTCCATACAATTCCTTCCTTCATTAAGTATCTTGTCAAATCCTCTATTTCTTTCTCGTTCTGATCCATTTCAGCAACTGAATAATCGGCAGATTCAAAAGCGCAAGGCCATATACAGTCATCAACTGTGCTACCGTCAGTGTCTGCACTTTGAACATTCCCTGAAGTGCCGGGATCATCAGTACGCCTGTAATCAAAAGCCAGCCAAGTACAAATGCTCCGATCAGATAAATGTTATTCCAGAATCTTCTTTTGAAGATGACTGGTTTATTTGCTTTACAGTTAAATCCGTGAACCAGACGGCTGCTGCAAAGTGTTCCAAATGCCATCGTACTTGCCAGCACTGCATTTCCATCACGGTATCCGATCATAAATGCTGTCATGGTCATGATTCCGATACACAGACCTTCCACTCCGATGCTTGTAAGAAATGGTTTTGTCAAAATGGACTCTCCCATGGCACGTGGTTTTTCTTTCATCACTTCCGGATTGTGCGGCTCCAGTCCAAGCGCAATCGCCGGCAAGCTGTCTGTCAGAAGGTTGATGAACAGCAGATGTACCGGTGCAAATGGAACCGGCAGACTTGCAAGTGATGCGTACAAAACTGCAAGAATCGCTGCAAAATTTCCAGAAAGCAGGAACTGAATCGCATTTTTAATATTCTGATAAATGTTTCGTCCATTTTCCACTGCCTTGACGATTGTTGCAAAGTTATCATCCGTCAGCACCATAGCTGCCGCATCTTTCGCCACTTCACTTCCCGTGATTCCCATGGCAACTCCGATATCTGCCTGCTTCAGTGCCGGGGCATCATTCACTCCGTCTCCCGTCATTGCCACAATATTTCCACGCTCCTGCCATGCCCGCACGATACGGATCTTGTGTTCCGGTGAAACTCTTGCATACACAGAAATGTTCGGTACGAACTCCTGGAGTTCTTCGTCCGTCATATCTTCGATGACCGCACCTTCACAGGCTTCCGACATATTTTCCAGAATTCCGATCCGTTTGGCAATAGCCGCTGCTGTTACTTTATGGTCTCCTGTAATCATGATTGGTTTGATTCCAGCCTTGATACATTCTGCAACTGCATCTTTAGACTCCACTCTCGGCGGATCCATCATGGAAATCAGTCCCAAGAATGTCAGGTCATTTTCATCATTTAATGTAAGCCCCTGCTCCTGTTCCATCGTCTTAAATGCAAATGCAAGAACTCGCAGTCCGTTTTCTGAAAAATATTTATTCTGCACTTCAATTCTGACGCGGTCTTCTTCTGTAATCTTTCTTAGAGTATCTCCATCCTGAATGTGGCTCATACGCTCAAGAAGCACATCGACCGCACCTTTTACGACCATAACGTACCGTCCGTCTATAAAATGCTCCGTGGACATGAGTTTTCTGTCACTGTCAAACGGCACCTCGGAAAGCCTTGGGTACTCCTCACGTACTTGTGCATAATCTACTCCCAGAAGACTGCCAAGATTAATAAGAGCCGTCTCCGTCGGATCCCCGATTTCCTGACCATCATGATTTGTAGAATCATTGCAAAGCATACTGAACATCAGTAACTCTCGCTGTGCCGGATCCTTCAGATCAATCTCTTCGGAACAGACACTCGCACCATTTACATAATAATTTTCCACAGTCATTTTATTCTGCGTCAAAGTTCCCGTCTTATCAGAACAGATGATTGACACACTGCCAAGTCCTTCGACCGCCTGAAGCTTACGGATGATCGCATGCTCCTTCGCCATCTTCTGTGTACCAAAGGAAAGCACGATGGTCACGATAGAACTAAGCGCCTCCGGGATAGCTGCCACCGCCAGCGCTACCGCAAATAAAAATGCATTTACAATCGATTCTCCGCGGATCACGCTGATTGCAAATAAAATTCCGCAAAATACAAGAATCGTAATAGACAACTTCTTACCAAAATCATCCAGATTCTTCTGAAGCGGTGTCTGCTTCTCTGATGCATTTTTCAGAAGCCCGGCAATCTTACCGACCTCCGTACTCATTCCGACTTCCGTTACTTCATAAGATGCTCGCCCATAAGTCACGAAGCTTCCGGAAAATACCCGGTTCGTCTGATCTCCGAGTGCTGCGCCCTCCGGCACTTCATCTAAAGACTTCTCCACTGGAAGACTCTCACCTGTCAGTGCACTTTCGTCCACTTTAAGACTTGCAACTGTAAGTAACTTTCCATCTGCCGGGATTAAGTCTCCCGCCTCCACAATTACTTCATCACCGACGGTCACTTCTCTCGCCGGTACCTGCATTAACTGCCCGTCACGCACAACTTTCGCATCCGGTGCCGACAGCTGCTTCAAACTATTCAGCGACTGCTCCGCCTTCACCGTCTGCACCGTTCCAAGAATCGCATTCATCGTAATAACTACAAAGATTACAATCGCACTCTCCACATCTCCAAGAAATCCTGAGATCACCGCGGAGATGATCAGAATAATTACCAGAAAATCCTTGAACTGTTCTAAAAATATTTGAAAGACACTTTTTTTCTTTCCCTCTTCCAGTTCATTCGGCCCGTATTTCTTTAGATTTTCCTTCGCCTGCTCATTTGTCAACATAATTTGTACCTCCTTTTAATCGCTGTGGCCAAACGCCCTATACTGCTTTAGAGCTGATCAGGTGTACAAAAATAGAGACCTTTATTGCACACCAAAAATATGCAATAAAAGTCTCACCATTTCATTACGATACGGATGATCACTCATCGTACTGACGACATCGCAAACGCCTGATTTTCTACTTTACAAGACTGACAGGCGCCAGTTACTCCCTTTTATTAATGTTAATATAGTCGATTCTTTCGAATCTGTCAACGGGGTTTTTACCTTTCCAACAAAAAATCTATCATATTCTGATGTATAATTCCATCTCTTGAAAAATCAAATCTGTCCATGGAAAGTACATACTTCGGATAATTATCCTGAATATCCTTATATGCTCCAAATTTTCTTTCTATGACATCTTCTGTTGCCAGCAAATAGGCGACCTGGTAATACTCTTTCTTTCCGTCTTTCACTGCTACAAAATCAATCTCACCCTTTGTCGTTTTTCCTACATCGTATTCCGGAATCCTTTTCCTATGATCTCACTACTGTTTGTGATCATCATAAATGCGTGTGGTTCTACGCTTCTTACGAATTTCCGCAGTTTTAATGCCTGATCTCTGTTCACAACAGTCATGATGACTTTCTTCGGCTCGTGTGAATAAGAGCCTTCTGCAGACATAATTGTCGCACTGTGATTCAGCTCTTTATGAATATAATCGCAGATTGTATCAGCATTATCTGACACGATTGTAAAATATTTACACAGGTTCAGACTCTCAATTACGGAATCAATGAAAAATGATTTCGCAAGGAATCCGGCAAATGAAAACAGTCCAACGGTCGGATTATATACAAAGAAAGAAATCACAACAACTGCGAAGTCTACCAGCAATAATGCCATTCCAATTGACACATTCGTATACTTTTTTAATATCAAAGCAATAATATCGGTTCCTCCGCTGGACGCATCCATGAAGAAGAATATCGCGGAACACACTGCCAGCAGCATAAAAGAAAATACAAGCTCCAGCACCGGCTGGTTCGTGATTGGCTTGTCTATCGGATACACATACTGCGCAACTTCCAGCACACCACTGAATACGATACTGACATAGAAAGACCGCATTGCAACTTCCTTTCCCAATATTGGAAATGCGATCAATAACAGTAACATATTGATTATAAATGTGTACGTACTGGCGGAACCTCCAAACATTCCACTTAAAATAACTGCAAAACCGGCTACACCTCCGAAACTGAAATGGTTCGGAAACTTAAATACATAGTTCGCCAGTGCAAGTACGACTGCCCCCACAGTCAGTATACTGTATTTTTTAATCGGTCCCATATGCTCATCTAACATAATATTTTCTCCCTTTTTACCTTAACTCAAGACACTTGATTGTTTATCTTTGTTATAACATACTCTCCCCAAAAAAGGAATGCCATCCGGCATTCCTTTTCGTAATATTTACATTCCAAGTCTCTCTGCAATTTCAAGACCCTTCGGACTTGTTGCGACACCACCCATACTTGTCTCTCTGAGTGACACGTCCATCTTCATTCCGACTTCGCCCATGGCATCAATGACCTGATCTACCGGAATCTGGCTGATGATTCCTGCTAGTGCCATGTCTGCTGCCGCCAAAGCGTTGACCGCACCGCCTACATTTCTTTTCACACACGGAACTTCTACCAGCCCAGCTACCGGATCACAGACAAGTCCCATCAGATTCTTAAGTGCCATGGCACAGGCATGTCCCATTTGCTCTTTACTTCCGCCACGTACAGAACAGATTGCTGCTGCTGTCATTCCGGAGGCTGAGCCAATCTCTGCCTGACATCCGCCGGATGCTCCTGCAAGAGATGCGCGGTTCGCAATCACCTGTCCGATTCCTGCTGCCACATACATAGCCTCGATCATACGATCTTCCTCTACACCATACTCTCTGAAATAAGTGACAAGAACTGCAGGCATAACACCACACGCTCCGGCAGTCGGAGCTGCAACAATTCGCTTCATACATGCGTTATTACATCCCATTTTTAATGCATTTGCGATAACCTTTGACACAAAATTTCCGCATAATGGCTTTTCATTCTCCCGATATACATCCATCTGCTTACCTTCACTTCCTACAAGCCCACTTCTGGATACTGCTTCCGGATCATATGCCTCCACACTTTCTTTCATTCTTGTCCACATTAAAGTCATCTGCTTCCAGGACTCTTCTTCACTGATTCCATTTTCTTCACAATCTTCAAGCTGGACAGCTTTCCAGAACTCCACGCCATCCTTCTCACATCTTGCCATAATCTCATCCACTGCCTGATATGCCATAATTATCGTCCCTCCTCCAGATTCAGAGATATTACTTCCAGAATATCCTCTTTCTTTTTCAGTTCATTCACTACATTTTCCGGAATGAACTGATCTGTCTCTACGACCATGACTGCACTTCCACCTCTTTTATGGCGGAATACCTGCATCGTTGCAACATTTATCTTCTCGTGACTAAGTGCCGCACTGACTTCCGTAATACATCCCGGCCTGTCCATATTTCGAACGATCAGTGTATTACTCTCACCACTAAAATCTACCTCGATCCCATCCAGAACACTGACACGGATTCTTCCTCCTCCAATGGAGTATGCCTGCATGACCATTTTTTTATCCGCATCATTTTCCATAATGATTCGTGCTGTATTCGGGTGTGCCCCTCTGATTTCTTTCTTATCAATGACAAATTCCATGCCACTTTCTTTTGCGACTGTAAAACTATCTGGAATTCGGAGATCATCCGGCTTCATCCCTAGAAGACCTGCGATGATCGCCTTATCCGTCCCATGTCCTTCTCCTGTTGCCGCAAATGACCCGTGCAGATACACTTCCGCTTTTTTTACCGGCTCCCCGAAAAGTTGTCTGGCTGTATAGCCAATCCGCACTGCCCCCGCTGTATGAGAACTGGACGGCCCGACCATAATCGGTCCTAATATGTCAAATATGCTGCTCATTGCAAGCTCCTCCTCTTTTATTTCAATCAATGACAAAAACAGGCTCAAAATATATCAAAAAGTAACTGTTATTATAACACCTATAATCGGATTCCACAACCAGTCAACCTGGAACTTTATTGCACCAGTTAACCTGGAACTTTATTGCAATAATCCAGCCAAGCACGAAGCCGATGATGACACCTACGCAGTTCCTTTTTCATTTCCCTATTGATAAATCTAAAAGAAGGGGCCGGATTTTCCGGTCCCTTCGCATAATAAGAATATGCTCTTAGTGAGGCTTTTTTATTTAGAATGTTTATCTGTGTATATCTTTTTCGCAAGTGCTACAAATACAGACAGTGCAAATATCAATAACAATGCTGTTACTACCATTTTTACACTTCCTGTCAACATCCCGCCAACATAAGAATATACAATTG
>OGYI01002190.1_pt1 | contig 15595 bp, 14 predicted proteins | sample 1576521 | NCBI WGS metagenome assembly OGYI01 (sample SAMEA3541484, study PRJEB24748) | human gut metagenome | biome: human gut; feature: human-associated habitat; material: faeces | place: China | collected 2012
GCGGGGCGGTGGTTGCGTGGAAACTGATCTGGGCGTTATATGAAAGATTGGGGATTGACAGTGATGAGATGTGGGATTTTCTTGAATTGGCAGCAATTGCAACAGTAGGTGATGTCATGGATCTGCAGGGAGAGAACAGGATCATTGTAAAGGAAGGACTGAAAAAACTTTCTTCTACTTCTTTTGAAGGGCTGAAAGCACTGATTTGTGTGAATAATCTTGAAGGTGCAGAGATTACGGCATATCATGTAGGGTTTGTTATTGGCCCATGTATCAATGCAAGCGGACGGCTTGATACAGCAGCAAGATCTCTGGAACTGCTTCTTGCGGATAATATGGAAGATGCAATGAAGCTTGCGGATGATCTGTATGATCTGAATCAGAGCAGAAAAGCCATGACAGAGCAAGGAAAAGGACAGGCGATTCAGAGCATTGAGGAAAATAATCTCGGTAAGGACCGAGTGTTGGTAGTGTATCTTCCAGACTGTCATGAGAGCCTTGCTGGTATTATTGCAGGACGGATCCGTGAAGCATATAATAAGCCGGTGTTCGTACTGACGAAAGGAGCTGACGGAGTAAAGGGAAGTGGGCGGTCGATCGAGGCATATTCTATGTATGAGGAACTGGTGAAATGCAGTGATCTGCTCACGCAGTTTGGCGGTCATCCGATGGCAGCCGGACTTTCAATGGAGGAAAAAAATATAGAACTTTTCCGCAGACGTCTGAATGACAACTGTACTCTCACGGAGCAGGATCTGATTCCTAAAATTATGATCGATGTTCCAATGCCGATTTCCTATCTTTCCAAAAAACTGACAGAACAGTTAAAGGTGCTGGAACCATTTGGTAAAGGGAACTCGAAACCTTTGTTTGCACAGAAAAATCTTCGGGCAGTGGGGATTCGTGTTTTGGGCAGAAACAGGAATGTGGCAAAGATGCTTCTTATAGATGAAAATGGAATAAAGATGGATGCAGTATATTTTGGAGAGGCACAGGAATTCGTGGATTTTGTACAGGCGCATGATACCATATCTGTTACATATTATCCTGAAATTAATGTTTTTCAGGGAAGAGAAAACCTGCAGGTGGTCATAAAGAATTATTGTTGATTTTGGCACTGAAATAAGGGAAAATATGGAAAAGAAACAACAGTAGCGAGTTGGACATCTGGAAAAGAGTCACATAAGGTGCAGTGAAACCGGGAACTTATATCAGATGTGAAATGCCCCCACCTCTGTAGGTGCCGAGCAACAAATCAGTATCAGTGGTGAGAGTCAATCCCCCATCTGATATAGCCTCCGGCAGGATTGCAGAGATGCGCAGAAGAAGTATGTCATGCATTGCATGACGATCTTCCATTCGTGATTATTCTTCTGGCAGCAATCGTAGCAATTGTAGTTTTTGTAAAAAAACGTTTCGGAGGCAAAAAGAACTGATATTTGATCAGAAAAAAATAAGCAATAAAAAAATCCGTTTCAGGTGATAAGCCTGAGACGGATTTTTTATGTGAGGAAGCTTCCAAAAGAAAAAATCATCCAAGTCTTCTGCGGAGCATTTCCGGATTCATTGCGTAGTTGATGGCAGTTTCTTTTGTGATGCGTCCATTTTTGTACAATTCAAAAAGGCTTTGATCCATGGAGCGCATCTGTCCGGGACTGGAAGAAATGACACCGTCGATCTGATGAATTTTATTATCACGGATCATATTCCGGATAGCGGGAGTAAGACGCATAATCTCAAAAACAGGAATATTTTTGCCGTTGACATCCGGAACCAGTTGTTGAGAAATGACAGCCTGAAGTACCATGGAAAGCTGCATGATGATCTGATGCTGCTGGGATGGTTCAAAAACATCTATGATACGGTTGAGCGAATTTGCGGCTCCGAGTGTGTGCAGACTGGAAAGGATGAGATGACCGGTTTCGGCAGCTGTCATGGCAGTCTGAATGGTTTCGTGATCACGCATTTCGCCAAGAAGAATGACATCCGGGCTCTGGCGAAGGGTAGCACGCAGGGAAGTAATATAATTTTCCGTATCAGTGCATATCTCACGCTGGCTTACGATACAACGATCGTGTCGATGCAGGTATTCCAGAGGATCTTCCAGCGTAATGATATGCCCTTCGCGAGAATGGTTGATTCGATCTATAAGGCAGGCCATGGTTGTGGATTTTCCGCTTCCGGCAGATCCGGTTACAAGAACCATGCCTTTTGTCAGATCAGCAATACTCATGACATCCTCGGGAATAGAAAGCTCGGCGGGATCCGGCAGCTGGAAAGCGATAACACGTATGACTGCTGCCAGAGAACCACGCTGTTTGTAAGCATTGATACGAAAACGTGACAGACCTGGAATAGAAAAGGAAAAGTCATCGTCACCGGTATTGTGCAGTCGTGAGATATCACGGTTATTCGCCATCTGATAAATTGCTTCGAGAATTTCACTGGTCTGTTCCGGCATCAGACGGTCACCATAGGTGGAAAGACGTCCATCGGTTTTTATAGAAAGTGGACGTCCTGCAATAATAAAAATATCTGAAGCGTGCAGATCTGCTGCCTTAGAGAGAAATTCCAGAGTTTGTTCTTTATTCATGAGTGCCTCCTTTATAAACAGACTGACTGGTGTCCGGAGTCCAGAAAGCCGTGGTGTCTGTTTTCCATTGTAATATTTGTATCAGAGAATCCCCGGATTTCTCCGGGTATAAAACCTTCAGACAGACAGTGAGCTGCTGAGTGCCAGAGAGTGATTCGGCGAAAAGCAATGTCTGCTTTTCCTCGTCAAAAGTAAGCTCAGAATGATCCTTGCAGAATTGTCCGACAAGGGCAAGATAATTCTTCTGATCGGTGGCCTGCCGGTAGGCATCTGTGAGTTCTGTCTGAATCTCATTGATAACTGTGGAAGCCTGACTGCAGGCATTATAATAATCTTCTGTCTGTTGCATGGAATTACGGGCAGTGCTTAATTCTGAACGGGAATTTCCGAGTGTCAGCAAAGAAAGCACCGCAAGACAAAGCACGGAAAAGATCAGAAACAGAGAGGGAATTCCCGTGGCAGTAAAAAAGCTGTTATGGTCTTTCATGAGCTGGCCTCCTTGTCTGAATTTTCAATAATAGGAAAAACCAGATCAATCGTGTAAATCTGTATATCATTTGTGGCGTGATAGAAAGTAAGGGTTCCCTGTCTGGAGTTCGCTGTTTCGTTTAATGTAAGTTTCATTTTATAGGAAGCCTGTGAATCGGAACAGAGTTGCCAGGAACTGTCATAGTACCATTCGATGAGATTGTCCTGAATCTGTCCATCAGGAAACAGTGAGACAAAGCTTTTTGCGGTTCCGTCACTGTCTTCCAGAATTTCACCGACGGAAGTTGTGAGCGTCTGTATATGACGCCATTCCTGAGCCTGTATATGATTTTTTTTTGCAGCAGCAAAGATACGGATACAGGCAGCACTGGAAAGTGCCAGAAAAAGCAGAACAAAGATCATTTCCATTAAAAAGAGACTTGTTTTTGAATGTGCGGATATTTTTTTCATGATGCCTCCTTGGAAATGGAATTCTGATGGAGATAAAAAGTTTCTTTGTTTCCTTCAGAATCTCTTAATTCAAAAGAATAAAAACCAGGTCTGCTTTCAGAGAACTGAAAGTCAGAAAGTTGAGCAATCGTTGTTCCGGCAGACGCATTGGCAGAAGAACTGTCTGAAGTAAAGAGTTCTTTCAGATTACCCTGATCAAGATAAATATAAGTGATGTAATCCTGATCATTCAGCGTATCACGAAAACAAAGGGCAGAAAGATTATCCAGTTTGTCGGTGAAAATACCTTTAGTTGTGTCATGCTGTCTGAACTTGGTTGTAAGATAGGAAACAGCAGTACCGAGAGTATTTTCTGCATTTGTATTTTTTACAGTCTGCTGATAAATGCGTGCTGAAAAAAGCAGCATGAGCAGAAGAAAAAGAACAAAAATGCCAAAAAGCAGAAGAGAAGCCAGTTCAGCAACTGGATGTCTGGTGATAAGCCTTTTTTTCATTTGGCAGCCCCCTTTCCATGTCCGGCAGTATCGGACAGCAGAATTACACTTATATAAGGAAGCAGGTTGGAACCGTTTGGGGTATATTCGACAACAAAACGAGAGCGGTCATAAGTTATGTGGTAATCATTCAGAATCTGGTCCAGACTTTCTGGATATTGACCATTCATGGCATATGACCGGATAGCACCATTTTCCAGTGCCTGTTCCAGTGCCTGTTGTTCTTTGTGAAGGGTTTCATCGGATGCAAAGCTGACACTGATGAAAAAAATGCTGCTGATCAGAATGAGAAAGCATAAAGGTAGTAACAGACTGAATCTGCGTAAAAATTTTTTTCTGTGGCTGTCAAAGAGTTCCATTTATAGCTCACCTCACAATGCAATATCAGAGAGAATACCCAGAAGCGGCATCATTACAGAAAGCAGAACGAGACCGATAAGCAGGGACAGGATGATGACAATCGTTGGCTCAACGATGGAGATTGCTTCCGAAATCAGATCAACTGCTTTTTCACGATATTTTACGGAAAGCTGATTAAGTGCCCCATCTGCCGAACCAGATTGAAAACCAACAGAAATCAGTCTTCCCTCCATACCGGTAAAAAGTTTGGAATCTGTCAGTGCCTGATAAAACGGAGTGCCTTCTTCCAGTAAATGACCTGTTTCTTCCAGTCGCTTCAAAATCAGAGGATGTGAAACCATTTCAGCAGACAGCTCAAGACTTGTATCTGGAGTGAGACCGCTTTTCAGCCCGAGAGAAAGTCCCTGTGCAAGACGCCCGTAATCGGCAGCCAGTGGGATATCGCGAAAGACTGGTAAGTGGTAGGCTGCGTTTCTCAGATAAATGTGTCCTTTTTCGCTCAGACTGAGAAAAAGAATCAGACCAACCAAGAGAAATACCAATATCAGGAAAATACCGGAATAATTGCTGAGAATACTTCCGGCTTTCAGTAATCCAAGAGAAAGTGTGTTCATTTCCATCCCCATCTGCTGAAAGACCTGCTGAAATACAGGAAGTACTTTTACAAGAAGAACGACGATAACGATTCCCATCATTCCAAGCATGATCAGGGGATAGGTAACTGCACTTCGAATCTGTTCGGAAACTTCCTGCTCCTGTTCATAGTGCTGAGCCAGGCTGTTCAGAATTTCATCCAGACATCCTGTTTCTTCACCAGTCTTTATATAAGAAACAGAAGAATGGGGGAATCTTCCGGAAGTTTCCATTGCCTGTGTAAGACTTCCGTTTTCTTCCATGGAAGTGAGCAGCGCGGTGATGATTTCACGGTCTGTATCCGTCTGACTTTCATCGTGAAGAATTGCCAAGCCTTCTGTTAAAGAAATGCCTGAATGAATCAGCATTCCAAGCTGTCCGAAAAAGTTACTGAGCTCCCGGGCTGTTAATGCGTATTTCATAAAAAATCTCCTTTGCCATTAACGTGTGAATTGTACAGTGTAATTGCTTTCATCTCCAATGTAATCCTGAATAGCTTCTTTGTCATCGCTGTTGGAATCAAAGGTAGGATCCATAAGTGTCCAGGTATCTCCTTTAAAGGATACTGCCTGATTGACCCAGCCTTTGGAGCGTATATATACATCGATCCAGGCATGCTTGATATCTCCGGCATAACCAATCTGAAGTTTGCATGGAATATCACAGCTTCGGAGCATGGCCGTGGTGAGCGCGGCATAATCAAAACAGATGCCGGTGCCTGTTTTCAGGGTTTCATCGACATCGGGAAGATATCCGGTGGTCACAGTATCTGCTTTTTCATAATCATAAGTCAGATTTGACACAACATAATCGTAAATCTGCTGCAATGCATCTACATCAACGGTGTCCTCATCGATCAGGGAGAGCGCAAGCTGGCTGGCTTTGCTGTCCGGTGTAAAGTTTACATATTGATTTGGATAGAGAAAAGGCAGAAAATCATTTTCAAGCTGTACGGTAACTGTTTCGCTGTAAAGAGCTGCATACTGGTCACCCTGTACCTGTTGGTAACCGGTAATTGTGTAATCACCGCTGCCTTCTGTAAAAGTGACGGTTGCGGATTCTCCGGGTGCAATAAAATAAGAATAAAGTACACCAGAAGGAGAAATGATCTGCAAACTGCATGTCAGGTCAGAAGAATCGGACTGGGCAATAAAGTAGCCCTGGCTGATATTGGATACATCCAGTATCATAGGCGATGAGCCAATAGTTTCTTTTCCGGTGGCTTCAGGAACAAGAACCTGGAGCGGGGAATAGACAGGGGGTTCATCTTTTTTTTGCGAAGAAGATCCGCAGCCTGAAATAAATATTAACAGAAAAGGCAGACACAATAGCATGGCAAGGAGTCGTAAGCGAATGAATCGGTTCATGTGACTGCTCCTTGATAATATGAAATATTTACTTGTGTTTGTTTTGAATTAAGTATAGCAGAGTAGATGTTTACAGGCAATATTCCTTAAGAGGTTTTTGATTTTTTGAATTATTACAGAAATGTGAAATATACAGGAAAAAATGTTGACATTCACTGAAAAAAAACTATACTTACAGCATAAAGGCAAACCTGCTGAAAGGCAGGGACGCAAAGCCACGGGTCTAAGGTCGTGAGACTAAGGCAGCCGGTTGCCGCATTAAATTCCGATTTAGTGACGTATTATGGACTACAGAAGAGAGAATCCGAATTAACATATGCGGCCGTTTAATTTAATTAAACGGTTTTTTTTTGTGTTAAAATATGAATAACTCTGATGTTCCGGCGACTGGATTGCTGTGAACAATATTGTATTTCATACGTCGATATCTGAAAGGTGTGATAATATGAAAAGAAAAATGAAAATCAAAGAATTCCTTACGAGGAAAAAAGTTGCAGCAGGATGTGTTGCAGCAGCCGCGGTGATTGCCGCAGGAAGTTTTTCGATGGTGATGCAGTCTTCTGACATACCAGAACTTTCCAGTTATACGGATCCGGTGATCGAAACAACAATTACCGGTGATGATACTCCGCTGGCATCAAAGCCAAAGGTAACAACGAAGACAAAAAGAAAAACGAAGACAACGAGAAAGAAAGTAAAACTGAAAAAAGCATCGAAGAAGTCATACACCAAAAAACTTCCAAAAAAGAAAAAAACAACTACCAAAACCAGGAAGAGTGGTAAGAAGACTGTGAAGACACAGACAACTGTACAGACAGCAACGACTGAGAAGTACACAAAGAAATCCAAACAGAAAGTTGTCACACAGAAAATAGTAACAACAGTCAAGACTACAACAACAGTTGCAGCTTCACAGCAGAATGCGCAGACGCAGGAAGTTTCATTCCAGAGTTCCGGAACTCAGAACTCTGGTTCAGCAAAGACCTCCAGTCAGAAGGCATCCAAGCATACGATCAGCAATGTTGCTTCTATTGCACCGAAGATGGACAGCAGAGTACTGAATGCGTATGCAAGAATGGGATTTACGGTAACGGTTGATCCGAATGCCGCTTATGCAGGACATTTTGATGCAAGATCACGAAGCATCACGATCCAGGAAGCAGATGAGACAATTTATCATGAGCTTGGACATTTCCTTGCATTTATTGCAGGCAACGTAGATCAGAGCAGTGCATTCGCATCTGTATATAACAGTGAAAAAGCGAAATTCACAGGATATAACAAAGCATATGCAACACAGAATGCTGCGGAATATTTTGCTGAATCTGTGAAGGATTATATGCTGAATGGAGCTGCACTGAGCAGCCAGCGCCCGAATACATATAAGGCGATCCAGTCAGCATTGAATACAGTAACAACTGCCAGAGCAGATGTAATACTGAAAGCTTACTCTTCAATCTGGAGCTAATAAAAGAACAATTAAGAATTAGAAAGGCTGCCTGCCTGTGAGCAGGTGGCTTTTTTATGTTGCAGAAAATTACTTCATAATTTACACAGAATGGTCTGAACAGCCGACAAAACGGGTTAGTCATTGATTCTGTCACAAAAAAGTGATATAATTATAAACCAGATTTATATGTAAAGAAAAGCGAGGTACGCAAAAATGAAAAAAATAGAAGATTACGTAAGAAGTATCCCGGATTTTCCGGAACCGGGTATTATTTTCAGAGACATTACAAGTGTTCTGCAGGATGCAGATGGACTTCAGCTTGCAATTGATTCCATGCAGGACTGTCTCAAGGATACGGATGTAGATGTGATCGTAGGAACTGAATCCAGAGGCTTTATCTTTGGTGTGCCGATTGCATATAATCTTCATAAACCATTTGTACCGGTTCGCAAAAAAGGCAAACTTCCATGTGAGACTGTTTCCAGAAGCTATGATCTGGAATATGGAAGTGCAACTATAGAGATGCACAAAGACTCTATCAAACCAGGACAGAAAGTAGCAATCATTGATGACCTGATCGCTACCGGTGGTACGGTGGAAGCTGCAATTAAGCTGGTAGAAGAACTTGGCGGTGAAGTAGTCAAAGTTGTTTTCCTTATGGAGCTTGCAGGATTAAAAGGACGCGAAAGACTCGCTGGTTATGATGTGGCTTCTGTGATCAGATACGAAGGTAAATGATTCTGCGGCGGCAACAGCGTGAACAGTAATAAATAACGGCAGGCAGGTGGGAGATAATGGCAGATAAGAAAGAGAATGTACAGCTTGAAAAAACAATGGACAAGGCAGAACAGGAAAAGCTTGAATCCGTAAAAAAAGCAGATGCAGCGGTCAAAACCATGCAGGATTTTACCAGCCCGGAGGTTTTGTATGAGGAGCTGATAGCCAGCGTGAAGAAATATCACCCTTCTACGGATATTTCCATGATACAGAAAGCCTACGAAGTGGCCAGGGAAGCCCACAAAGATCAGAAGCGAAAATCAGGAGAGCCGTATATCATACATCCTCTTTGTGTGGCAATCATACTTGCAGATCTTGAGCTGGACAAAGAAACGATCGTTGCAGGTCTTCTTCATGATGCAGTTGAAGATACCTGGATGACAATAGAAGAAGTAGAGAAGGAATTCAGTGCAGAAGTTGCACTTCTGGTGGATGGCGTTACCAAACTGGGACAGTTAAGCTATTCAGCTGATAAAGTAGAACTTCAGGCAGAAAACCTTCGAAAGATGTTTCTTGCCATGGCAAAGGATATCCGTGTTATTCTGATCAAGCTTGCAGACCGCCTGCATAATATGCGCACCCTGCAGTATATGAGACCGGAGAAACAGCAGGAAAAAGCCCGTGAAACGATGGATATTTATGCACCGATCGCTATGAGACTTGGTATCTCCAAAATCAAAGTAGAGCTGGATGACCTTTCGCTGAAATATCTGAAACCAGATGTATACTATGATTTGGTGGATAAAGTTGCTCTTCGTAAAAGTGAACGACAGGAGTTTGTAAACAATATCGTTAAACAGGTCAAGCAGCATATGGATGAGGCATCCATTAAAGCGCAGGTTGACGGAAGAATCAAACATTTCTTCAGTATCTATAAAAAGATGGTCAACCAGGACAAGACGATCGATCAGATTTATGATCTGTTTGCAGTACGTATCCTGGTAGATACTGTCAAAGACTGCTATGCGGCACTTGGCGTCATCCATGAGATGTATAAACCGATTCCGGGCAGGTTCAAGGACTATATTGCCATGCCGAAGCCAAATATGTATCAGTCTCTGCATACGACGCTGATCGGCCCGAACGGACAGCCATTTGAAATTCAGATCCGCACATTTGAGATGCACAAGACTGCGGAATATGGTATTGCTGCACACTGGAAATACAAAGAATCATCCGATGGTAAAGTACCTGTTGATAAGAGAGAAGAAGAGAAACTGAACTGGCTGCGTCAGATTCTGGAATGGCAGAAAGATATGTCTGACAACAGAGAATTTATGAGTCTTCTTAAGAATGACTTAGATCTTTTTGCAGACAGTGTTTATTGTTTCACACCGCAGGGAGATGTCAAGAACCTGCCAAATGGATCTACACCGATTGATTTTGCCTACAGTGTACACAGTGCTGTTGGTAACCGTATGGTTGGGGCGCGTGTCAATGGTAAACTGGTTCCAATTGAGTATCAGATCAAAAATGGGGACCGTATTGAGATCATTACTTCACAGAATTCACAGGGACCGAGCCGTGACTGGCTGAATCTTGTCAAGAGCACACAGGCAAAGAATAAGATCAATCAGTGGTTCAAGAAAGAACTGAAAGAAGATAACATCCTGAAAGGCAAAGACATGCTGACACAGTATGCCAAGTCCAAAGGATATAAACTTGGAATCTATACAAAACCGCAGTTCCTGGAATCCGTTATGCGTAAATATGGATTCCGTGACTGGGATTCTGTACTGGCTGCAATCGGCCATGGTGGTCTGAAAGAAGGACAGGTCTTCAATAAGCTGATGGAAGCTTATGATAAAGAAAATCAGAAGAATCTTACAGACGAGCAGGTATTGGAGGCTACTGGGGAAGCACAGGAGAAACTGCATGTTACCAAAAACAAAGGTGGTATCGTTGTAAAAGGTATCCATGATGTTGCAGTTCGTTTTTCAAAGTGCTGCAGTCCGATCCCTGGAGACGAAATCGTTGGATTTGTTACAAGGGGACGGGGAATTACCATTCATCGTACAGATTGTGTGAATGTGCTGAATATGTCGGAAATGGATCGATCCCGTCTGATCGAAGCTGAATGGCAGCCAACGGACAATAAAGGTTCTGAGAAATATATGGCTGAGATTCAGGTCTATGCAAATAACCGTACTGGTCTTCTGGTGGATCTTTCCAAAATCTTTACAGAGAGAAAGATTGATATGAGAAGCATTAACAGCCGTACAAGCAAGCAGGAAAAGGCGACGATTTCAATCAGCTTTGAGATTGGAAGCAAAGAAGAGCTTTCATCACTTGTTGCCAAGATACGTCAGGTAGAAAGTGTGATCGACGTAGAACGTACAACCGGTTGATTTAGATGAGGATAATAGTATGAAAAGACTGGATTTACAGAAATGTATTGTTGGAAGTGTGTTTACGAACTGTTACTTCCTGAAAAATAAAGAAACAGAGGAAATGCTGATCGTTGATCCGGGCGATAATGCCGACAGAATCGAACAGAAGGTTCTTGAAATGCAGGGCAGACCGGTTGCAATTCTTCTGACACATGGTCATTTTGACCATATTCTTGCAGCAGAAGAAATCAAAAAGAAATATAATATTCCAATTTATGCATGTGCCAAAGAAGAAAAGACGCTGCAGGATCCAAGAATCAATCTGACAGCATTTCACATGAGCAGCTATACATTGAAGGCGGATGTCTATCTTAAGGATCTTCAGGTTGTGGAACTGGCAGGTTTTTCGATTCAGATGATCGAGACTCCCGGACATACGTTAGGAAGCTGTTGCTATTATTTGAAAGATGAAGGAGTTTTGTTCAGCGGAGATACTGTTTTCTGTGGGTCGGTGGGAAGAACTGATTTTCCGGAGGGAAGCACCGCGGCAATTGTAAACAGTCTGCACAGACTGCTGGAAGCACTTCCGGATGATACGGAAGTTTATCCGGGACATGATACGTCAACAACGATTGGTTATGAAAAGAGGTATAATCCATTTGTATAAGATTGGTATTCTGTTTCAGGACAGAGAGTTTGAACACGATATATATGAACTGATCCGTGCGTTTTATCCGGGAAGTGAGATCTGTTCTTTCTATGAAGAAGAGGAAGCGGGCTGTGATCTTTATTTTCGGATTGAAAAGCAGGGTGATTCCTGTGTGATCCGGTATGAGGACCATGAGAATAAAGGCGTGACAAGTGCAGAGTTTATAGAAGGGCAGTCTTCGGATGCCCTTATTTCTTGTGTGGATGCTGATGACAGTGAGGCAAAAGAACGTGCACATGCGATTCGTAAGGAGCGTAAGGATATTGTTAAGATTGCACTGTACAAGTTATTAGTAAAGCTGACGGGGAAAACACTTCCGTGGGGAAACCTGACAGGTATCCGGCCGGCGAAACTTGCAATGGGACTGATTGAATCTGGTATGAAGAATACGGAAGCGGCACAGGAAATGAGAGAGCGCTATATGGTGAGTCCGCAGAAAACAGCACTTGCGATCACAATAGCGAACAGAGAAAGAGAGATTCTCAAAGATATTGATTATGAAAATGGTTACAGTCTGTATGTGGGAATCCCGTTCTGCCCGAGTATATGTCTTTACTGTTCTTTCAGTTCCTATCCATTGAAACAGTGGAAGAACCGTGTGAACCAGTATCTGGAAGCACTTTGCAAAGAGATAAAAGAAGTTGCTGCAATCATGAAAGCAAAAGGCAGAAAACTGGATACGGTTTATATTGGAGGAGGTACACCGACAACGCTGGAACCGGAGCAGCTGAAAGTCCTTCTGGATGCACTGATGGAGAATTTTTGCTGCGAGAATCTTGCAGAATTTACGATTGAAGCAGGAAGACCGGACAGTATTACCAGAGAAAAGCTGATGATGATCCGCAATTATCCGATTACAAGGATTTCTGTAAATCCACAGACGATGAATCAGGAAACGCTGGATATTATTGGAAGACGTCATACAGTAGAGGAAACAAAGCAGGCATTTATGCTTGCAAGAGAGTGTGGTTTTGACAACATCAATATGGATCTGATCGTTGGTCTGCCTGGAGAAGATAAGATAATGGTAGAAAACACATTGAATGAAGTGAAAGCACTTGCACCAGACAGCATAACCGTACATTCCCTTGCTGTTAAGAGGGCGGCACGACTGAATATTTTTAAAGATAAATATCAGGAAATGACTTTTGAGAACAACCAGGAGATCATGGATATGACCATGAAAACAGCCTACGAAATGGAAATGGGTCCTTATTATCTGTACAGACAGAAAAATATGAAGGGAAATTTTGAGAATGTTGGCTATGCAAAGGTTGACAAAGCCGGGATTTACAATATACTAATTATGGAGGAAAAACAGCCGATCATCGCTTTGGGGGCCGGCGGTTCTTCCAAGCTTGTCTTTGATCAGGGCAAACGTATTGAACGTGTGGAAAATGTCAAAGATGTTACAAATTACATTGACCGTATTGATGAAATGATAGAACGAAAACGCAAAGGAATCAATACCTGGTTATGACAGCAGGAGGTGGACGTATTGCAGACAGCAGAGAAAGAGCCGGGACAGGCGGAAATATTCAAGTCTGGTGACAGATTGCTGGATTTTGATCTTTCTGAGGAACTGAATCATGGAATTGCTGTCAGTAATCTTGCGTATGCTGTAGCTGCCGAACTGGGGCAGGACGAGGAGTTCTGTTATCAGATGGCGATTGCCGGAATGCTCCATGATATTGGGAAGCTGAAGCTTACCGGCTATATCAACGGACAGGAAAATGATCCCCTTCTGATAGAAGAACTGAAGTATGTCCGTATGCATTCTTCGCTGGGATATGAAGAACTGAAGGATCAGGGGTATTCAGAGCTGGTACTTCAGAGTGTTTTGTATCATCATGAAAATTATGATGGCAGCGGCTATCCGTCGAATCTCAGAGGGGACAGCATTCCGCTTGGAGCCAGAATTTTGCGTGTCTGCGATGTTTATGCGGCACTGAGCTCAGACAGACCTTACAGAAAAGCGTTTGATGTCAGTACAGTGATAGAGCTTATGATCGATGAGATCAAAAATTTTGATATGGAAGTTTTTCTTGCATTTCAGAGAGTTGTACACAATAACAAATAACAGGAGGACAGTATGGCGTTAAAGAAGAAACCGGTTACCGGTATGAAAGACATTTTACCAAAAGAGATGGAAATTCGTAATTATGTGATGAACATGATTCGTGAAACATATGGAAAATTTGGATTTTCTGCAATTGAGACACCATGTGTGGAGCATATCGAAAATCTCAGCAGCAAACAGGGTGGAGAGAATGAGAAACTGATCTTCAAGATTCTGAAACGAGGAGAAAAACTGAAACTGGATACAGCAGAGTGTGAGGCTGATCTGGTTGATTCAGGCCTTCGTTATGATCTGACTGTACCGCTTTCCAGATATTATTCCAACAATGCAGGACAGCTTCCGACTCCGTTTAAGGCACTTCAGATGGGCAATGTCTGGAGAGCGGACCGTCCGCAGAGAGGCCGTTTCCGCCAGTTTATGCAGTGTGATATTGATATTCTTGGTGAGCCTACTTATCTTGCAGAAATTGAACTTGTCATGGCAACAACGACATTGCTTGGCAAACTGGATTTCCATAATTTCACGATCCGTATCAATGACCGAAAAATCCTGAAAGCTATGGCACAGTACAGTGGATTTCCGGAAGGTAGCTTTGATACAGTTTTCATCATTCTGGACAAGATGGACAAGATTGGTCTGGAAGGTGTAGCTGAAGAACTGGAAAAAGAAGGTTTCAGCAAAGACAGTATTGATATCTATCTTGGTATGTTCAAAGAAATTACAACTGATATTGAAGGCGTACGTTACTGCAAAGAAAAACTGAGTGATGTTCTGGATCCGAAAGTAGCAGAAGATCTTGAGACCATCATCACAGCAGTTGATTCTGTGAAAAATGCAGACTTTAAGATTTCCTTTGATCCGACTCTGGTTCGTGGAATGTCTTACTACACAGGTCCGATCTTTGAGATCGCAATGGATGAGTTTGGCGGTTCTGTTGGTGGCGGCGGACGTTATGATGAGATGATCGGTAAATTCACCGGACAGAATACATCTGCATGCGGATTTTCCATTGGATTTGAGAGAATCGTTATGCTGCTTCTGGAGAGAGGGTATGAAATCCCGACAAATGCAGCTAAGAAAGTGTATCTGATCGAGAAGAACATGCCGGCTGATAAACTTCTTCCGATTCTGAAACAGGCAGAAGAAGAACGTAAGAATGGTGTTCAGATCAACATTTCTATCATGAAGAAAAATAAGAAATTCCAGAAGGAACAGATGACAGCGGAAGGATATACAGAATTTGTAGAATTCTTTAATAAATAAGTGCTTCAAAAAGGAGAAAAATCATGGCTGAAAGTATGAAAGGTCTGCACAGGACATGCCGATGTGCAGAAGTAACAAAGGATATGGTCGGCAGCAAAGTAACCCTGATGGGATGGGTGCAGAAGGCACGTAACAAAGGAGGTCTTGTCTTTGTTGATCTTCGTGACCGTTCCGGTATCATGCAGGTGATCTTTGAAAATGGCAGCATTGACCAGGAAGGTTTTGAAAAAGCAGGCAAACTGAGAAGTGAGTTTGTAATCGCAGTTACTGGTACAGTTGAGAATCGCGGTGGTGCTGTAAATGAAAATCTTGCTACAGGTGCACTGGAACTCCGTGCAGAATCTTTAAGAATTCTCGCAGAGTCTGAGGTTCCGCCTTTCCCGATCGAAGAGAACAGCAAGACAAAAGATGAAATTCGTCTGAAATACCGTTACCTTGACCTGAGAAGACCGGACCTTCAGAGAAATTTGATGATGAAGAGCAAAGTAATGATGCTTACCCGTAAATTCTTTACAGATGAAGGATTCCTGGAAGTTGAGACACCAATGCTTGGTAAGAGTACACCGGAAGGTGCGAGAGATTATCTTGTTCCGTCCAGAA
>OGYI01002195.1_pt1 | contig 15547 bp, 15 predicted proteins | sample 1576521 | NCBI WGS metagenome assembly OGYI01 (sample SAMEA3541484, study PRJEB24748) | human gut metagenome | biome: human gut; feature: human-associated habitat; material: faeces | place: China | collected 2012
TCACAGGAGGTTATGAACCATGAAAAAAGTACTGGCAACAACCAAGGCACCGGCAATGATCAGTGACATAATAAAAGTGATAAAAACAAGCTGCCGTGCAGCTTCTCTGGCATGGTTTTCCTTTTTGCAGCCAAGATAATGAGAGCAGACAACCGTTCCTCCTGAAGCAAGGGCGAAAAAGGCCTGAACAACCAGAACGTTAATGGAGTCAACAAGGGAAACTGCGGAGATGGCAGCAGAGCCCAGATTGCTTACCACAAGAGTATCGACGGTTCCCATAAAGGAATTCAGAAGCTGGTCAAGGGCCAGCGGGATTAAAAGAGCAGCCAGTTTTTTGTTGTCAAAGAGTCTTGGCTGTACCGGCCGGACAGCAGCTGTGTTTCTTCTTTTTTTCATATGAGGGATCCTTCCGTAAAATACTGACACATGGAACTGACCAAAAGCGCTGTCAGTTCTTTTGTATCAGAATACACCCGTAATATCTGCAAATGCAAGATATCCGGAGAGATTAAATTGTATATTTTTCTGTACGATATTAGAGTGCAGCCTTGCTTACAGTACCCATGCGATCACTGTAGAAACATGGGGGATTTTGCTACGGCTTGCAGGGATGAATAAGTTGTTGCAAAAAAATATTTTTCAGAGTATCACAGGAAAATCCAAGAAAAGGTTTCAAAAAAACACAAAATTCTATATAATATGATACAGGAATCAGCAGGACGTAAATGAGGACCTGCAAAGAAAGGAGAGAAAATGGAAAAATTCAGTTTAAAAAATAAAATACTGATTGGCGTGACCCTGTTTTCCATGTTTTTTGGAGCAGGAAATCTGATATTTCCGCCTTTTCTGGGAGCCCAGGCAGGCACACACACCTGGAGTGCGTTTCTGGGATTTGCGGTCAGCGCAGTAGGGCTTCCGATTCTGGGAGTGATCGCAGTGACAAAATCAGGAGGGCTGGAGCATCTGGCATCCAGAGTGCATCCCGGGTTTTCTTTTGTATATATTATGATCCTGTATCTGGCAATTGGTCCCTGTCTTGCAATTCCCAGAACTGCAAGCACTTCCTTTTCCATGGCAGTCGTGCCCTTTATGCCGGACGGAATTTCTGCAGTGATCCCACAGCTTCTTTATTCAGTAGTATTTTTTGGGGCAGCCACAGCTGTGGCCATGCATCCTGAGAAGCTGACAGAATATCTGGGAAAAAGACTGACGCCGATTCTTCTGGTGCTGATCATTGTGCTGTTCGCTGCAGGAGCAGTTACTGCAGCAGGAGGAAGCAGTGTACTGGATGCGGCAGGGGCAGAGCCGGCGCAGCTTTATGTGAAAGGCGCGGCAGTACAGGGATTTCTGGATGGATATCAGACCATGGACACTCTTGCTGCGTTGAATTTTGGCATGATCGTGGCTTTAAATATTCAGGCAAAAGGGATAAAAAAGGAAAAGGCGGTAGTGAGGGAAACTATTTCAGCAGGATGGATCGCCGGTATCCTGCTTCTGGCTGTATATGGCATGCTGACTTACATAGGAAAAATTTCCGGTATTACTTTTGCCGGAGCTGCAAATGGCACAGAGGTTCTGGTAGACATGGCAGGCATTCTTTTTGGAAAGATGGGAACCATTATTCTCGGTGTGATTTTTGTGATCGCCTGCTTTAATACCTGCGTGGGGCTTTTTAGCTGCTGCGGAAAATATTTTACAGAGATTTTTCCAAAAATCAGCTACAGAGGCTGGGTGTTTGTGTTTGCCTTTGTTTCCATGGTGATCTCAAATGTGGGACTTGATATGATCCTGCAGTATTCTGTACCTGTATTGAATGCCATTTATCCTATGGCGATTCTTCTGATCATTCTGGCGCTGGTCCATCGGTGGATGGGCAGATTCAGAAGTATTTATCCCTGGACAGCTGCTTTATGTGGAATCAGCAGTGTATTTATTGTGCTGGATCAGAATGGGATCATCATTCCGGGAGTAACTGCTGTGATAAAAATGCTTCCGGCTTACGAAGCGGGATTTGGATGGCTTCTGCCTACTTTTGTGGGAGCGGCAGCAGGAATACTGACAGATCTAATAAAAAAACAGACGGTATAAAAGGAGGAGAAAAATGCCAGTTTTTGATTTTAATCATACACCGGAAAAGGGAACAGCTCCGGAATGTACGTATACTACTTTTTTGTCCGGAGAACCTGAGGCGACGGCGGAAAAGCCTATTCTGATTTTGGATAATCAGAAAAAGCAGTGGCCTCATCATTCCTGTGGAGTATTTACCAATCCGGTTCATAGAACTTCTTTTGAATTTAAAGAAGAGAGAGGCGTTGTCAGCGCAGATATACGGAAAATTGACGCCCGCTTTGTAAGCCTTATCAAATGGCTTGGAGAGAATCGGATCAATGTACGCCTTTCCGGAGAAAACCGTCCGGAAGGATACTGTGTTTACCGAATCCGTGAGATCGCCTTCGGAGGAGGAACAAAGCTTTCAGCAGAGGACGGTTTCCTTCAGTTTATGATTGAACGTCTTTTTGCCAGCAGTGCGCCTGCGGAGACTGCCTCAGATGAGGAAGAGGCAGAGGATGGAGATGAGATGAAGCTTACCAGTATTCAGAGTATTACGGATTTTATGACCTGCGCAGGCCGTACTCTGCCTGATAATATCCGTCTCTGGGCAAGAAGAAATCTTGCAGTGGCCCGTTCCGCAGAGGTTTCTCAGGAGGAACGCCGCCATGCACAGAGAGCCCTTTCCATTATGATGAATATTCAGTGGAAAAATAATTATTTTGAGTCCATTGACCCGAAAGAAGCCAGAAGAATCCTGGACGAAACCCTTTACGGAATGGAAAAGGTAAAGCAGCGCATTATTGAGACGATTATTCAGATCAACCGTACCCATACCCTTCCGGCCTACGGACTTCTTCTTGTGGGACCTGCGGGAACAGGTAAATCTCAGATTGCCTATGCGGTGGCAAAAATCCTGAAGCTGCCGTGGACAACTCTTGATATGAGTTCCATCAACGACCCTGAGCAGCTTACCGGAAGTTCAAGGGTTTATGCAAATGCAAAGCCGGGAATTATCCTGGAGGCGTTTTCCATGGCCGGGGAGTCCAACCTTGTGTTTATTATCAACGAGCTTGACAAGGCTGCAGCGGGAAAGGGAAACGGAAATCCGGCGGACGTACTTCTGACCCTTCTGGACAATCTTGGATTTACAGATAACTATATGGAATGTATGGTTCCCACATCCGGCGTTTATCCCATTGCAACAGCCAATGACAAATCTCAGATCAGCGCTCCTTTAATGTCCCGTTTTGCAGTGATCGAGATTCCGGATTACACACCGGAAGAGAAAAAAGTGATTTTTTCCAAATTTGCACTTCCCAAAGTCTTAAAGAGAATGGGGCTGGAACAGGATGAGTGTATTATAGAAGGTGAAGCCCTTGACGCAGTGATCGAGAGATATGCGGATACTTCAGGAATCCGCGATCTGGAGCAGGCGGCAGAGCATCTGGCAGCCAACGCTCTTTACCGGATCGAGGTGGATCATGTGAAGCAGGTGGTATTTACTTCAGAGATGGTGAAGGAACTGCTTGAATAAGTTTTGCTTAGTACACGGGGAAAAAACCATAGAAGACTTAAATAAGAATTTTTCGTTGCATTTCTTTTCTTCATCTGCTATACTGGCATCAGTATCTGGAAGATCATTTCCGGAGCTGATGCTTATTTTAATTGAATAAACTGGTTCGAAACCCTCCCAGTATAAAAAACTAGGTTCTTTCAGGTATCTTTCTTTTGATGATGCCTTTTTCTGCGGAGGATTTTACTTTTATGGAAAAAGCTGTCGAAAGGAGGATTTTTTTATGTGCAGAATTGTAATTGACTGTGATCCGGGAATTGACGATTCCCTTGCCCTTATGCTGGCTCTTGCTTCGCCGGAGCTTAATATTGCGGGGATCACAACTGTTTCCGGAAATGTTCCTGTTGATATGGGAACGGAGAATGCTGCAAAGGTACTGAACTGGATGGAGCGGACGGACATCCCTATCTATAAAGGTGAGGCGGTTCCTTTGAAGCGGAAATATATTGATGCCATGGACACCCACGGGAGGGATGGAATGGGAGAAAGCTTTTATCCTGAAGTTTCCTGGCCGAAGCAGAACAAAGATGCAGTAGAGTTTCTGGAGGAACTTCTGGAAAAAGAAAAAATTTCTATTATTGCCCTTGGGCCTATGACAAACCTGGCTAGTCTTTTTTTGAAGCGCCCGGATCTGATCGAACAGATTGATGAGCTTGTTTCCATGGGCGGAAGCTTCAAAAGCCATGGAAACTGTTCGCCGGTTGCAGAATATAATTACTGGTGCGACCCTCATGGAGCTGCAGTGTGCTATGAGGCTTTTGCAAAAGCAGGCAAAAAAATCCACATGATCGGACTTGACGTAACCCGAAAGATTGTCCTGACGCCGAATATTCTGGAATATATCTGTCGGCTTGATCCGAAAACAGGAGAGTTTATCCGCAGGATCACAGGTTTTTATATGGATTTTCACTGGGAATACGAGGGTATCATTGGCTGTGTGATCAATGATCCTCTGGCTGTAGCGTATTTTACAGACCGGGATATGTGCACAGGTTTTGACAGCTTTACGGCAGTGGAGACAGAGGGAATCAGCATTGGACAGACAGTGGTAGATTCTATGAATTTCTGGAAAAAAGAACCGAACAGCCATATTCTTACAGAAACTGACGGAAAGCAATTTATGAAGCTTTTCCTTTCAAGAATTTTGAAAAAAAATGATGGAAGCAGATACAGAGAAGAAGACCTGGATCTTCTGGATGAATTGTAGGAGGATGAAAGTATGAAAATTGAAAACAAAAAAATAACTACTTATCAGATTTGTCTTGTGGCGCTGGCTGTGGGCGTTAATATTGTAGGAGGACAGATCGCATTGTTCTTGAAGCTTCCCGTATATTTGGACAGTATTGGAACAATTTTTGCAGGCGCGGTTCTGGGACCGTGGTTTGGAATGATCCCCAATATTTTAAGCGGTATTTTTATGGGAATGACTGTAGATATTTACTCTTTGTATTTTGCTCCTGTAGGAATTGTGACAGGATTTTTAAGTGGCCTGGTATTTCAGAAAATGTCAGTAAAAAAAGGCAGGATTTTCCTGGCTGCAGCTGTGATCTCAGTTCCGGGGACCATTGTGAGCGCTTTGATCAATGCGGTTTTATTTGGAGGGGTAACCTCATCAGGGTCATCTATTCTTGTACAGATGCTTTCCAAAACACCTCTGGGACTGACAGGAAGTATTTTTACAGTTCAGTTTCTCACAGACTATGCTGACAGATGTATTTCTGTTTTTGCCGTAAGTGCGTTGATAACGGCAATGGGCGGAGGAATGGTAGCAAAGCTTTCAGGAAGGATAAATAATAATGGAACGATATAGCAGAATAACAGATAAAAATAAAAGAGAGATCGTACTTCTCAGAGCATTTCCCTGCGTGTGGGGAAAATGTACCTTCTGTGATTACATTGAGGATAACGGAAGGGACGAGGCGGAAATGGTCAGAGAAAACCGGGAAGCTTTAAGGGAAATCACTGGAGAGTTTGGCGTTCTTGAAGTGATCAACTCAGGAAGCTGTTTTGAACTTCCAAAGGAAACGCTGGAGGATATCCGCACAGTAGTCCGGCTGAAAAATATAAAAAGACTGATTTTTGAAAGTCATTGGATCTATCGTAAACGACTTCAGGAAATGCGGGATTATTTTGGAATTCCTGTTACCTACAAGATGGGTGTGGAGACCTTTGATTATGATTTCCGGGAAAAGGTTCTGAACAAACATGCGGACTTCAAGACACCTATGGAGGCTGCGGAATACTTTGATTCGATCTGCCTGATGGTTGGAATCCAGGGACAGACAAAGGAAATGATCCGAAATGATATCGCCTGGTTAAAAAAATATTTTAATCATGGAACGGTAAATGTTTTTAATAATAATTCCACTCCCATCAAGAGAGACGAGGAGCTTGTGCGCTGGTTTATGGAAGAGTATCAGTGGCTTCTGGATGATCCTGATGTGGAAGTGCTGTATGAGATTACTGATTTTGGCGTAGGCTGAAAAAGGCTTTCAGGTGAATATCACATGTCCGGGAAGGAAAACACAAAAACTGTATTGCTTTATTTATAGCAGAAAATGATAAAATTCCGGTGGAAGTTATTCGTACATCTTACAGAGAAAAGATTTTTTTGTAAGATACACGAAGCTTCCGCCGGAATTTTTATTTGAGTGTTACAGGAATAGGCGCAACTGTACTATTTAAAATACAGTCCCATTCATAGTTTTTTGGGCAGTATTGCAAACAAGGACTGTGCTGACGATAAAGCGTATAAAAATATGGGACAGTTCAGCACATTTGATAAAACTGAGGGAAAAGAGGCTTCAGTTTAATTTTGCTGATAAGTTCTCAGGAAGTCGGCAATATTTCTGGCTGCTTTTTCCAGAACCTCTACACGGGGCAGATATACAACACGGAAATGATCCGGTTCCTTCCAGTTAAAGCCGCCGCCGTGGATCAGAAGGATTTTTTTCTCACGGAGAAGATCCAGGGCAAATTTTTCATCATCTGTGATGTTGAATTTTTTCGTATCAATTTTCGGGAAAATATAAAATGCTGCCTTGGGTTTTACTGCAGTGATTCCCGGGATGTCTGTAAGGGCTTTGTAAATAAATTCTCTTTGTTCATAAATCCTTCCGCCGGGAATAATATAATCATTTACACTCTGATGTCCGCCAAGTGCAGTCTGTACAATAGACTGAGCCGGTACATTGGAGCACAGACGCATATTGGATAGCATATTGATTCCCTCAATATAATCCTTTACATGTTTTTTGTTGCCGCTTAAGATCATCCAGCCAATACGATAGCCTGCGATCATATGAGACTTGGAAAGACCGCTGAAGGTAACACAGAAAAGATCCGGCGCAAGGGAAGCAATCGAAATATGCTTTTCTCCGTCCATAACAAGGCGGTCATAAATTTCATCAGAAAAAATAATAAGCTGATGACGTCTTGCAATATCAACAATTTTCTGAAGGATCTCCTCAGGATAAAGGGCGCCTGTAGGGTTATTGGGATTGATGATAACAATCGCTTTTGTCCGGTCAGTGATCTTTTTTTCAATATCGTCAAGATCCGGATACCATTCGGACTGTTCATCGCAGATATAGTGGACCGCTTTTCCTCCTGCCAGAGTGGCGCAGGCTGTCCACAGCGGATAGTCAGGAGAAGGAATCAGGATTTCATCTCCATTGTCCAGAAGTGCGGACATGGAAAGATTGATCAGCTCGCTGACGCCGTTGCCCGTATAGATATCTCCAATAGAAACATTGGGAATATGCTTTAACTGCGCATACTGCATAATGGCTTTTCTTGCGGAAAAAAGTCCTTTGGCATCAGAGTAGCCTTCGCATTCGGTAAGCTGCTGACGCATATCGTAAATAACCTCATCCGGTGTGCGGAACCCGAAAGGAGCCGGGTTTCCGATATTTAATTTCAGAACGTGAGTGCCGGCCTCCTCCATTCTTCCGGCCTCTTCTACAACGGGACCTCTTACATCGTATAAAACATTGTCAAGCTTTGAAGATTTTTTAAATTCGCGCATTGTTATTCCTCCTGTAGAGTATGTGTTTGTTCCGGCTGAACCAGATTCAGACCGGGATGGTTCAGAATAAGCAGCTGATGAAGCCGGGGGAGCCACAGCTGATTCGGCAGTCTGTGAAAAAGCGGATTTTTTTCTGGCATCTGTCTGAAATCCGGCAGTACTGAATTCGGAAAAGGCGCTGTCCTGATCGTGACCCAGCAGCCATTCTGAATCGGTGTGGAGAGTCTGTGCCAGAAAAATCAGGATATCTGTGCGGGGAACAGTTTTTCCACTGACATACTGGCTGACATGGCTTTTGCCAAGCTTCACTCCTGCAGAAGCAGCAGCCCGGACCAGATCCACCTGTTTCATATTCTGTTTTTCCATTGCAGCCCGGAGTCTGTCGGCAAACGATTCTTTTGGCATGGTCTGTACCTCCTGGAAAATACAAAAGTTCAATTTTAGTTTGTGATATATAAAGTTCAATTTAATAAAGAGAGTATATCACAGAAAGTTCAAAAGTTCAATATAAAAGTAGAGAATCAGATAGTGGGAATGAGGGGGGATGTATCATAAAAACATAAAAAGAAGTTTTTGATTTTTTAATAAAGGCACATTAAAAAGGTAAGTGAAAAATAAAAACCTACTTGTATTTTCACATAAACAGCGTTATAATATGAATTACCGACATATGTCGATAATGAAAACGAGGTGATTTCATGGCAAGGCCAACAAGATGCAGGCGAATATGTGCGGAACCGGCGTATGACAGTTTCATTCCGGAGGGAATCAGCACTGGAGAGAGAACCGGCCTGACACTTGATGAATATGAAGCAATTCGCCTGATCGATCTTCAGAAATGTACACATGAACAATGTGCCAGACAGATGGATATTTCAAGAACTACAGTGACAGAACTGTATGAATCTGCCCGCTATAAGATTGCAGACAGTATAGTGAACGGCAAGGCGCTTGAGATTTCCGGAGGTAATTATCGGTTTTGTGACGGTACGGCAGATTTTTGCTGCAATACAGATTGTGGAAGGTCTGAAGAGACCGGCTGTGAATCAATTATAAGGATGAAAGGGGAATTTACAATGAGAATCGCAGTAACTTACGAAAATGGACAGATTTTTCAGCATTTTGGACACACAGAGCAGTTTAAACTTTATGATGTTGAGGACGGTAAAGTAACAGGAAGTCAGGTAGTTGACACTAATGGACAGGGACATGGCGCGCTGGCCGGTTTTCTTACTCAGGCAAAGGTTGACGCCCTGATCTGCGGCGGAATTGGCGGAGGCGCTCAGAATGCACTGGCAGAAATGGGAATTAAACTTTTCGGAGGTGTTTCCGGATCAGCAGACGAGGCTGTAGAGGCTTATCTTGCTGGAAATCTTAATTACAACCCAGCAGTTCACTGCTCTCACCATGAGCATGAACATTCCTGTGGAGAACATCATTGTGGAGAAAACAAACACGGATGCTCCGGTAACTAAACAAAATAAATATCAGACAGAGAGAACCCCGCAGTTTCAGACTGCGGGGTTTTTAAAAATCTTTCTTTACAGATGACTCTGTTTCGTATAGTATGATAATACAAAAAATGAGAGGAGTCATTTCAGAATGAGAAAGATAGATAAAAATTTTTGTGCGTGGATGATGGCGGGGGCTCTTGCTGTGGGAACTTTATCCGGGGGATGGACTGCCCCGGCTCAGGTGTGGGCAGCCTCCGAAAAAAAGGAAGAGAAACAGAAAACAGACGAAAAAGCACAGGAGCAGCAGACGGAAGCCGCTACTGAGGGAACGATTCGTCCTTCGGATTATGTGCTTCAGCCTCAGGAAAGCTATTCTTATGCAGATATGGGACTGTCTTTCCAGCTGCCGAAGGAACTGCTTGAAAAAATGGAAAGCAAAGAGGTTGTAATGCTTCCGGAGGCAGAGCTTACAGAGGATGGAAGTAAACTGAAATACGGACAGGTAAGCTGGAGCACCATGATGGAAGAACAGAGAGAAGCTGAGGTTGACAAAGTCGGAGACGGATATATTAAATGGAAAGAAAGTCTTGCCCGCGTTGGCGCGCTTGGAACCTATCATAAGGATCTGGAAAAGAAGCTGGATGAGCTTACCGGATGTACAGAGCATGAAAAAATAGGTGCCAGTGAGGACGGAGATTATATTTATTATCTGAGTATTAATAAAGATGCAGATAAAGAGCTGACTGGATCCCTGAAAAAAATAGAAACAGAAATAACCAGAATGGTTTCTTATAATGAAGAAGAAATGGGGGAAGGCGATTCTGTGGGAAGCTTTACCACAGAGGATATTAACGGAGAAGAGTATACAGAAGCTGTTTTTCAGGAGGCAGACCTTACCATGGTCAATGTATTTGCTACCTGGTGCGGCCCTTGTGTAAATGAAATCCCGTATCTGGCGGAGCTGGATGAAAAGATGAAGGATAAAGGAGTTCAGGTGATCGGCATTGTAATGGATGCGGTAAAGGGTACGGAAAAAGATGAAGAGGGAATAAAAAAGGCTCAGATCCTTGCAGAAAAGACAAAGGCTGAATATCCTTTCCTTCTTCCGGACTCCGGATATATGAACGGCCGCCTTTCTTATGTACAGGCATTTCCGGAAACATTTTTTGTGGACAAAAACGGAAATATTGTAGGAGAAACCTACAGCGGAAGCCGCAGTCTGGAAGAGTGGGAAGAAATTGTGAATACAGAGCTGGAAGGCCTTAAGGCAGATCAGGAGCAGGTAGATGGAGAGAAAAAATAAAAAACAGCCGTTTTCTGTGAGAATTTCAGAAAGAACAGCTTTTTTTCTGGGCATCAGTATTCTGATTCTGGGAGCCGCATTTATGATATTCGGCATCTGGCGGGGAGAAATGGCAGTTGTTTTTGAAAAGGCAGTAAATATTTGCATGGAGTGTATTGGCATTGGATAAGAAAAAACGTACAAACGAGTGGGGACGTCACAGAGTACAGATCCTCTGGGCGTTTCTGACAAACAGCTATCTGGTAGGTTTTGCAAAAGGAAAGATTTATCAGGGAAAGCTTAAAAATCTCTGTGTTCCGGGACTGAACTGTTATTCTTGTCCGGGGGCTCTGGGAGCCTGTCCCATAGGGGCAATGCAGGCAGTGGTGGGAAGCTGGAATTTTAAACTTGCTTTTTATGTAGCTGGTTTTCTGATGTTTGTGGGCGCGCTGCTTGGCAGATTTGTATGCGGCTGGCTTTGCCCCTTTGGCCTGACCCAGGATCTGCTACACAAAATTCCCTTTCCAAAAAAAATCAGCACCTTTCGGGGAGACAGGCTTCTCCGTAAACTGAAATATGTGATTTTTCTTGTGTTTGTGATCTTGATGCCTATGTTTGTGGTGGATCTTCTGGGGCAGGGCGCGCCGTTTTTCTGTAAGCTGATCTGTCCGGCAGGAACTCTGGAAGGCGGTGTTCCTCTGGTGCTTCTCAATCAGGGAATGCGCAGTGCAATAGGCTGGCTTTATGCATGGAAAAATCTGCTTCTGGTAGCGATCATTCTTCTTTCTGTGATTATTTACCGGCCGTTCTGTAAATATATCTGCCCTCTGGGGGCAGTGTATTCTCTGTTTCAGCCGATTTCTGTATTCCGGTACAGAGTGGATCAGGAAGCCTGTACACACTGCGGAGCCTGCGCAAAGATATGCAAAATGCAGGTGGATCCCTCAAAAAGCCCGAATCATATGGAGTGTATCCGCTGCGGTCAGTGTATAAAAGTATGTCCCACATCGGCAATAACTTCTAATATCAGAAGAAATAAAAAACAATAATCAGGGGAAGAAGGTTTAAGTTCGGTTCCTGTTACAGAATCAGAGTGTCTGAGAAGGGCACTCTTTTTATTTTAGAACACGATACATAAAAACTGTTGTCTTTGTTCTACAGAACAAGGATCAGATGTGCTATAATAGTCTGGAGAAAGCTGGTTGCCGGAAATTCTCAGAAACTTTTTACTGAACATAAAAAATACAGGAGTGTGATTTATGGGAAAACAAAGAACAAACCGACCGAGGCGAAAGAAAAAAAAGAAAGGAGATCTGCTGCTGACCCTGGCTCTGATCGCTGCAATTGCGGTATTCTGTTTTGCGGCCTATAATCTGTTTCATATATATACAGAGTACAAAAAAGGAACAGACGAGTACAACCATATTGAGCAGATGGCAGTGACAGACCGCGCACCGGAAGATGAAGAACCGGTGGATGCGGTTTCGGGACCAAAGCCGCCGATATCGGTGGATTTTGATACGCTGAAAAGTGTAAACCCGGATGTGGTAGGCTGGATCTATATAGAAGCCCTGGATAATATTAATTATCCTGTGGTACAGGGGGATGATAATGAAACCTATCTTCATACCACATACGAAAACAATTACAACTTTGCAGGAACAATTTTTGTGGACTATGAGAACAGTAGTGACTTCAGTGACTGCAACACATTAATATATGGTCACAATATGAAAAATGGCTCTATGTTCGGAAATCTGAAAAAATTTACAGAGGATCAGGCAACCTATGAAAAAAGTAAATATTTCTGGATCCTGACTCCGGAAAAAAATTACCGCTATGAAATCATTTCTGCATATACAACCGGAGTAAACAGTGATACTTACACCTTATTCAAGGGTCCGGGGGAAGAATACCAGAACTATCTGAACACAATCCAGGGATATTCAGAGATTAAAACAGAGGCAACTGAGCTTACGGTTAAGGACAAAATTGTTACACTTTCCACCTGTACAGGAAATGAAGCAACCAGATTTGTTGTGCAGGGAAAACAGGTAAATGCAGAACCGGTAAGCTGAACAGGCAGAAAGGGGAGGCGAAAGTTATGCAGAACATCATTGAAAGACTTCAGGAAATCATAGACAGATACGACAATCTTGTGTTTTTTGGCGGGGCAGGCGTTTCCACAGAAAGCGGAATACCGGATTTCCGGTCAGTAGACGGTCTTTATAATCAGAAATATGATTATCCGCCAGAAACTATTTTAAGCCATACATTTTTTATGAGACGGCCGGAGGAGTTTTATAAGTTTTACAGAGACAAAATGTTGTGTGACACAGCCAGGCCAAATGGAGCGCATCTGAAGCTGGCGGAGCTTGAAAAAGCCGGCAAACTGAAGGCTGTGATCACACAGAATATTGATAATCTTCACCAGATGGCAGGAAGCAAAAAAGTCATGGAGCTTCATGGAAGCGTGTATCGGAACTATTGTATGAAATGTGGGAAATTCTATGATTTTTCCTATATGAAAAACAGTACCGGCGTACCTCTTTGTGAGTGTGGGGGTATCGTTAAGCCGGATGTGGTGCTTTATGAGGAAGGGCTGGATCAGCAGACCCTGACAGATTCTGTTCGTGCAATTTCCCAGGCGCAGGTTCTGATCATAGGAGGTACGTCCCTTGCCGTTTATCCGGCAGCCAGTCTGATTGATTATTTCAGGGGAGAATGTCTGGTTGTGATCAATAAGGCTCCCACGCCAAGAGACCGCAGCGCGGATCTTCTGATCAAAGAGCCTATTGGACAGGTTTTTTCACAGATAAAAGTAAAAGGAGAATAGCAGATGGGTTATATCTATGAAGTAGGAGATGTGGTGACACTGAAGAAAGGCCATCCCTGCGGAAGCAGAGACTGGGAAATCCTCCGTGTGGGCGCAGATTTCCGGTTGAAATGTACCGGTTGCGGACACCAGATCATGGTTCCCCGTAAAATGGTGGAAAAAAATACAAAAAATCTGAAAAAAGCAGAGCCGGGCAGCTAAATAGCCCGCCAGATGAAAGGAGGCAGCATTTTATGTGGAATAAAATTAACAGGATCTTAAAAGGACAGCTTGTGACCTCGCTTCTGTACACGCTTCTTGGTCTGTGTTTTGTACTGATGCCTGTGGACGCGGTAAACGCCATCTGCAAGTTTGTGTTTGGAATTCTTCTGATACTGGCAGGAATTTACCATATTCTGATCTATGTACTGGAAAAAATGAACGCCACACTTCTGGATCTGCTTTCTGGAGGAATGCTTCTGGTGATCGGGATTTTTCTTTTTTACAATCCACAGATCGTGGTCAAGCTTCTTCCGGTTCTTCTTGGAACCTTTGTGCTTGTAGATTCCGTGTGGGTGCTGAAGGGAAGCCTGCGTCTGAAAAAGTCAGGAAGAGGAGAATGGAAAATTCTTCTGATCGGAAGCCTTGTCTTTATAGGACTTGGAATTGCAATGATCATGAATCCCTTTACCATGATCAAATATACAGTGATCTTTGCGGGATGTGTCATGCTGGCAAATGGTGTTGTTGATTTTGCTTTTCTGGTTCTGATCCGTCGGGGAATGAAAAAGGCTGAAGAGACTGTAGAAGAAGCTGTGGAGCAGATGAAGGAAACCGGGACAAAGACAGAAGAAACGGAAACTGGCGGGGAAACGGAAATGGAGCCGGAGTATACAGCGTGGAGTGACCGCAGAACAGTTTCCGAACAAAAATCTGAAAAAGAGGATGCGCCGGAAGATTCAGAACCAGTGACCTCACAGCCGGAAAATTCAGAACTTACTGTTTCAGATGCAGAAGAATATTATAGAAAACAGGCAGAAAAAGGAACAGAAGAGGAATAATCAGATATACAAATATTGATATTTTTAAATATCATGAAAAACAAACATATTTCTTGAATTTTTATCATGGAAGAATTGTATTCTCAATTCTATAATAAAAGCAGGTTAAATCAAACGGGTAACATGTTTATCTGTATTTTATAGAAAAGGAGAGGATATCACATGAAAATGAAAAAACTTACAGCAATGGGTATGGCTGCACTGATGGCAGCAACAATGATTCCGGCAGTTCCTGTTATGGCAGAAGGCGAAGGAAAAGTATATTACCTGAACTTTAAACCAGAGGCTGATGAAGCATGGCAGAATCTGGCAAAAGCTTACACAGAAGAAACAGGAACAGAGGTAACAGTTGTTACAGCAGCATCCGGTCAGTACGAGACAACACTTCAGTCTGAAATGGCAAAAAGTGATGCTCCTACTCTTTTCCAGGTAAACGGTCCTGTTGGTCTTAAAAACTGGAAGGATTACTGCTATGATCTGAAGGATTCTGAAATTTATTCTCAGCTTACTTCTGATGCCTATGCGCTGAAGGACGGAGAGAGCGTACCGGGAATCGCTTATGTAATTGAATCCTATGGCCTGATCGTAAACAAAACTCTTCTTGAAAAAGCAGGCTATACACTTGATGATATTAAGAGCTATGATCAGTTAAAGACGGTTGCAGATGATATCCAGAGTAAAAAAGATGAACTGGGAATTAAAGGCGCCTTTACTTCCGCAGGTATGGATGCTTCCTCTGACTGGAGATTTAAGACACATCTTGCAAACCTTCCGATCTATTATGAATATAAAGACGAGGGCGTGGATGACGCAGCTGAACTGAAAGGTACTTACCTTGAAAACTACAAGAATCTGTTTGATCTTTACATTACAGATTCCACCTGTGATCCTGCAGAGCTTTCCGCTAAAACAGCAGACGACTCCAGAAATGAGTTTGTAAACAGCGAAGCAGTATTTTATCAGAATGGCTCCTGGGAGTATGCAGAGCTTGCAAAAACCTTCAGCGATGAAGAGCTTGCAATGATTCCGATCTACTTTGGTGTGGATGATGAAAATCAGGGTCTTGCTACAGGTACAGAGAACTACTGGTGCGTAAATAAAAATGCTTCTGAAGAAGATATTCAGGCAACTCTTGATTTTATGAACTGGTGTGTAACTTCTGAGGATGGAACAAAGGCTATGTCAGAAGATATGGGCTTCACAATTCCTTTCAAAACAGCACAGAAATCCACAAACGTATTTGTAAAACAGGATGCAGAGTATACAGCAGCTGGCCTTACACC
>OGYI01002199.1_pt1 | contig 15511 bp, 13 predicted proteins | sample 1576521 | NCBI WGS metagenome assembly OGYI01 (sample SAMEA3541484, study PRJEB24748) | human gut metagenome | biome: human gut; feature: human-associated habitat; material: faeces | place: China | collected 2012
CCAGCCGGGAGGCGGAGCGCTTGGGGCTGATGCCGTATCGTGCCAACATTCAGCAGGAAATCAGGTTCATCCTCTCAACTCCTCTCTTGTTTTTTCTTATCCTACCACGCGCCGCAAAAAAGCAGCCCCGTCCTCTCCCCGCAGCCCTATCAGCTTTCTGGCGGACAGCGAAGAAGAACAGCACAATAGCCAAAATGCGGGAGAAGGTGCAATTACCTTCTCCCACAATGTTTGCGGTTTAAAAAGAACCTGATACAAGGCTTTCCATGAGCCTCTTTTTTCGCTGCGGCAGACGGACTTTTTGTGCTTGCAGCGTGAATTTCCAAAAAAACCGGTTGAAAAGTTGATAAGAATATGCCATACTAAAACTATACACTTGCGGGGGAAGGAGTTTTGTACCGTTTGTGCCGCAAAATAATTGCAGAAGGAGAACTTGATAACGGCGATGGACAAGCGGATGTTCATGCAAAAGATAGACGATTGCCCAATTATGATTTTCGATTCATCGGACGATTGCAATTACAACGGAACACAAAACAAGGAATAGAAAGGGGAATGTTTTATGCTAAAATTGTTGTTAAGTGTCTTACTCTGCGCTGCGTTGGTGATGGGGTTACTGCCTACTGCCGCTTTTCCGATGGAGTTGGGTAATACCCCTGAGGCGGTGGAAAAGGCTCCGACTTCCGCATTGGAGGAACAAACCGTCAACGAGGAGCTGTTGTCCGAATATGGAGAACAGAAAAATGTGCCGAAGGCAGCGGATCCGGCAGCACAGAATGATGCTGCGGAGATCTATGTCAGCAGCACCGGTAACGACGAACAGAATACCGGCACAAAAGATCTTCCCTTCGCCACGCTGGCTAAGGCGGTCGATGCTGCGGCTGATGGTACAACGATCTATGTCATGAGCGATCTGACCATGGATCAGTGTGCCCGTTTTTACGATAAGAGTCTTAAAATCACCAGTGGAGAAGGCGGTCCTTACACCATTACACGCAGCGCTGATTTTAAGCAGCAAAGTGACACAGCCCGCAGCTGGTATAATCCCGCCATGATCGAGGTTCAGTCTTCATCGGCGAGTTCTGTCGGCCTGACTCTTTCCGACATCGTTCTGGACGATGCAGGGATGCACGAGGGTACTGTATTCGCACAGGCTGTCAGCGGTGACGGCAACGGGGATAATACAGTTTATGTGCAGGACGCTATCATTGCCTCCAACGCCACTGTGCCCTGCACCGTGACGCTGGGTAAGGATGCTGTGCTGCGCAACTTTGGCGGCATGTCCGCTGTGCGTGCCACCGACCAGGCAAAAATCGTCATGGAAAGCGGCAGTGTGATAGAGGATACCCTGACTGGTTATACGAGAACAAAAGGCTCTGGGGCAGACTCAGTCGGTCCGGCAGGTGCGATCTGGCTTCAGGGCGGTACACTCGTGATGGAGGAAGGCTCGAAGATCCGGAATATGGACGGTCGTGGAGTTTATGCAGACGGCGGGAAGGTTGAGATCGGCGGCGCCATCAGCAGCATTGCCGCAAACAAGAGTGCAATGTGGCAGGCGAATAGCGGCATCGTAATTCATCTGCGCAATAACGCAGAGGGAACGCTGACCTCCACCGCGCTGATTGAGAAAATCTCCAGCGGCAGCATAATCTACTGTGCGGGTGGTGCCAAATCCTTCAAAATGGAAAACGGCTCCAAAATCACGGATTGCCCCAAGCTGAACGGCAATGTCATCTATGCAAAAAACTGCACCGTCGTGATTGACGGTGAAATCAGCAATGTGTATGCCACAGGCAACCATATCCTGCAAACCGACGGCGGCACAGCGGTGATAATTGGAGAAAACGGAAGGATCCTCAACAATCACGCATACTATGGCGCAGTTTATATCAATGGTACGGATGAGCACTTAGACATTTACGGGAAAATCAACGGTAATATTTGTGCGAATCGTGGCGGCGGTGTGGTGCTGTCCAATAATGGCGGAAACCACAATGCAACCATGTATGAAGGCGCTGAGATCTGCAACAACAAAGCCGAGCAAACAGGCGGCGGAGCCATGATCTCTAAAGGCGTCTTCACAATGAACGGCGGTACGATCTCCGGCAACATTTCCGGTACAAACAGTGCAAAAGGCGGCGGCATTTTTCCGGGTGGGGGTGGGCAGGTCGTAGGTGCTGTTCTTGCTGACCAGTTCCGCGCCGGGGGAGACGCTGCCGCCGTTGGCGTTGTAGGTGATGGTGAGGTGGTTTTCCTTTACCGTAAAGGTCTGATAGGCGGAGTTGGCATAGGACCAGTTATTGGCGTTGGTGGATTGGACTTTGATCCGGTAGGTCCCCGCCGGCAGCCGCTCCATGGAGTAAGGGGATTTCGTATAGAAGTAGTATCGATAGTTTTCCTGCCAGGAGCCATCGCTGTTTTTCCGGTCCACATAGATATTATAATGGGTGGCGAGGCTGACCGGAGACCAGGAGACGGAGATCAGGTCCCCATCCCCATAGACGGAGGAGAGCTTCCCCACTTGGGGCGCAGCGGGCTTGGCAGGGGAGCTGGGGAGGATGGTATCCTTGCCGGAGAGATTGGCCTTGAAATAGATCAGGCCCCCGATGGTTCCGTCGTACTCCGACAGGAGCTTTTTGGAGGCGGCGCCTGGATCGTAGAGCTGGGCATCCCCGCCCACCGTCCGGGCGATGGGAACGAAATGGCCGCTGTTTTTCACCCGGGCGATGACATAGTAGCCGCTGTTGAGAAGATCGTTGATCTTGGTGACCACGTCGGCCAGCGGCGTGGAGACGGAGAAAAAGGTTTGATTGACAAAGTAGAACCGGGGAGAAGAAGTGGAGGTGATGCGCCCAAAGGAGAGCAATGCGTCTTTGGAGCGGTCTGAACTGTGACTGATGTAGCCTTTGGAATCCAGCCAGTCCCGGAACACACCGGGGTTAAAGGTGGACGGATCATAGGCCCCGGAGTGGCACATGAGGATGGCGATGGAGGTGACCAGACAGCCGGAGCCGGCCATGGTGTGCAGGTCCCCGAGAGCGGTGTTCCCCCAGGCGGAATCTCCCTGCCGCCAGGTGGTATAATCGGTGCTGTATGTTTTGCCGTTGTAGGTTGCCGTCCCAGCCGCCCGGGCCAGGGGGGCGGGGAGAAGGCTCAACGCCAGAACCAGGGCCAGGACACCGGAAAGGGCTCGTTTTTGTTTCACGGTGGAGTACCTCCTTTGCACGAAGTCGGGAGAGGGAATCTTTCCCATCAGTATTACATAGATTTGCCAAAATGTCCAGACAATCCAGGGATTTTCCAGAATTTAGCGTCAAAAGGACAGAAAACACCCCGGATCAGCCCCAAAGACTGATCCGGGGTGGAGAAGAGGCGGGGGGATTACTTTAAGTTGAAGAATGCGTCTTTCCCCAGATACTGGGCCACGTCATCCAGTTCTTCCTCAATGCGGAGCAGCTGGTTGTATTTGGCCACCCGGTCGGTGCGGCTGGGGGCCCCGGTTTTGATCTGGCCGGCGTTGAGGGCCACGGCCAGGTCGGCGATGGTGGTGTCCTCGGTCTCGCCGGAGCGGTGGGAGACCACGGCGGTATAGCCGGCCCGGTTGGCCATCTGGATGGCGTCCAGGGTTTCGGTGAGGGTGCCGATTTGGTTGACCTTGATGAGAATGGCATTGGCCACACCTTTCTCAATGCCGGTCTTCAGGCGCTGGGTGTTGGTGACAAAGAGGTCGTCTCCCACCAGCTGAACCCGGGAACCCAGCGTCTTGGTGAGCAGGGCCCAGCCCTCCCAGTCGTTTTCCCCCATGCCGTCTTCCAGGGAGATAATGGGGTAGGTGTCAGCGAACTTTTTCCACATGTTCACCAGCTGCTGGCGGGTCATGGTTTTCTTGGCTTTGGGCAGGTCATAGCAGCCGGTTTCCTCGTTGTACCACTCGGAGGTGGCGGCGTCAATGGCGATCATAAAATCCTCATAGGGGCGGTAGCCGGCGGCTTCCACGGCGGCCACAATGGCCTTCAGGGCATCCTCGTCCTTTTTCAGGTTGGGGGCGTAACCGCCCTCGTCTCCCACGCCGGCGGCGGGGGTGCCGTTCTCCTTCAGCACCGTTTTCAGGGTATGGAATACCTCCGCGCACATGCGCAGGGCGTCCTTCCAGCTCTTGGCCCCCACAGGCATGACCATGAACTCCTGGATGTCCACATTGTTGGTGGCGTGGGCACCGCCGTTGAGGATGTTCATCATGGGGACGGGCAGGGTCTTGGCGTTGACTCCGCCCAGATAGGTATACAGGGGCAGGCCCAGACTCTCACTGGCGGCCTTGGCGCAGGCCAGGGAGGCCCCCAGAATGGCGTTGGCGCCCAGGCGGCTCTTGTTGGGGGTGCCGTCCAGCGCAATCAGGAGCTTGTCGATGGAGGGCTGATCCAAGACGTTCAGGCCGATGAGAGCCTCGGCAATGTCTTTGTTTACATGCTCCACTGCCTGGGACACGCCTTTGCCCAGATAGCGTCCGGCGTCGCCGTCCCGCAGCTCACAGGCCTCATAGATGCCGGTGGAGGCGCCGGAGGGTACTGCGGCCCGGCCCATGGTGCCGTCGTCCAGGTAGACCTCTACCTCCACGGTGGGGTTGCCCCGGGAGTCCAGGATCTCCCGGCCCAGAACGTCAACGATTTCGATCATCTGCTTCATGTTCATACGCTCCTTTTGCTGTGTTTCCCATAACCCGCCCCTGTGGGGCGGTTAGTTGATAATAAGAGTTTTGCCGTCCATCTCTTCCGGCTGGTTCAGCCCCATCAGGTCCAGCATGGTGGGGGCGATGTCTGCCAGCCGGCCGTCCCGCAGGCGGACCGCGGCGCCCACAATGCAGAAGGGGACCGGGTTGGTGGTGTGGGCGGTGAAGGGCTGGCCGTTCTCATCCAGCATCTGGTCCGCGTTGCCGTGGTCGGCGGTGATGAGGGCCACGCCGCCCAGGTCCGTGGTGGCATTGACCACCCGGGCCACGCAGGTGTCCACGGTTTCCACGGCCTCCACGGCGGCCTCAAAGACACCGGTATGACCCACCATGTCACAGTTGGCGAAATTTAGGATAATCACGTCATACTTGCCGCTCTCGATTCGCCGGATGGCCTCCTCCGTGATGGCGGGGGCGCTCATCTCCGGCTTGAGGTCATAGGTGGCTACCTTGGGGGAGGGGATGAGGCAACGGTCCTCCCCGGGGAAGACCTCCTCCTGACCGCCATTGAAGAAGAAGGTCACATGGGCATATTTTTCCGTCTCCGCAATGCGAAGCTGGGTCAGGCCCAGTTTGCTGAGATACTCGCCGAAGATATTTTTCAGCTTCTCGTGGGGGAAGGCCACGGAGACGTTGGGCATGGTGGCGTCGTACTCTGTGGTGCAGACGAAATGCAGGGGGAGAAACCCACGCTTGCGCTTGAGCTTATCAAAGTCGGGGTCCACCAGGGCGCGGGTCAGCTCCCGGGCCCGGTCGGGGCGGAAATTGTAGAAGATGACCCCGTCCCCGGCGTTGAGGCGGCCCTCCCGGGTGCAGATCACCGGCTCCATGAACTCGTCGGTGATTCCCTCGTCGTAGGAGGACTGAATGGCCTCCAGAGGATCATCGAAAAAGTGCCCCGTGCCATTGACCATGGCGTCATAGGCCCGCTGGAGCCGGTTCCAGCGGCTGTCCCGGTCCATGGCGTAGTACCGTCCCATCACATCGGCGATCTGTCCAATGCCCAGGGCCTGTATTTTCTCCTGGAGTTGGCGGACATAGTCCCGCCCCGAGGTGGGGGAGACATCCCGTCCATCCAAAAAGACGTGAATATAGAGCTGTTCCAAACCGTGACGTTTGGCCAGCTCCAGCAGGGCATACAGATGGGTGATGTGGCTGTGGACCCCGCCGTCGGAGAGCAGACCCATGAGATGCAGGGCGCTGCCTGTTTCCTTGCAGGCCTGAATGGCCTCCAGGTAGGCGGAATTCTCGAAAAAGGTACCGTCCTCAATGGCGTGGCTGATTTTGGGCAGGTCCTGGAACACCACGCGGCCGGCACCGATGTTGGTGTGTCCCACCTCGCTGTTTCCCATCTGCCCGTCGGGCAGCCCCACGTCAAGGCCGGAGGCCTCCAGCTGGCAGAAGGGATACTGGGAAAACAGGTAATCCAGCTGGGGGGTGGCGGCGGCCAGAACCGCGTTGCCTGGGATTTCCTCGCCCAAGGCGAAACCGTCCATGATGATAAGTGTCGTCGGAGTTTTCATAAAACCTTTCCCTCGCTGCCCGGAGCCGGAGCTCCGGGCCAGTGTCTTGTCAGTCTTGGTTGGCGGTCTGAATGATTTGGAGGAATTTTTCCGGGTCCAGGGCGGCGGTGCCGATGAGACCGCCATCCACATCCTCCTGGTGGAGAAGGGCTTCCGCATTGGTCTCGTTCATGGAGCCGCCGTACTGAATGGTGGTGGACCGGGCGATCCGGGCGCCATAGAGTTTGCGCAGCACGCCCCGGATGGCGGCGCAGACCTCTCCGGCCTGCTCGGGCGTGGCGGTGTTGCCTGTGCCGATGGCCCAAATGGGCTCATAGGCAATGACCACCCGGCGCATGGCCTCAGGGCTGACCCCGGCCAGGGCGGCCTTCAGCTGGTAGGTGATGAACTCCAGGGTGACACCCAGCTGCCGCTGCGCCAGGTCTTCCCCCACGCAGAGAATGGGCCGCAGGCCCGCGGCCAGGGCGGCGTGAATTTTTTTGTTGATGATGAGGTCGCTCTCTCCGAAGTGGGCCCGGCGCTCGCTGTGGCCGATGATCACGTACTTCACGTCCAGGTCGGCCAACATGGCGGCGGAGATCTCTCCGGTAAAGGGGCCGCTGGCCTCCCAGTGGAGGTTCTGGGCTCCCACCGCCACCCGGCTGTCCTTGAGGAGCTTGACGGCGGCGGGAATGTCCACATAGGGGACGCACAGGACGATGCTGCACCGCTTGGACCGGGGCAGGGCGCCCTTCAGACGCTCGGCAAAGCGTTTGGTCTCCGTGGCGGTTTTGTGCATCTTCCAGTGGCCCGCGATGATGGTCTTGCGATATTTTCTGTTCATGAATCCGCGTTCCCTCCGGCCTGTTCCTTGTCTGCCAGGCAGGCGATGCCGGGGAGGACGAGGCCTTCCAGGAATTCCAGGGAAGCGCCGCCGCCGGTGGAGATGTGGGAGAGCTGATGGGCCAGACCCGTCTGTTCCACCGCGGAGGCGGAGTCCCCCCCGCCCACGATGGTGACAGCGTCGGCTTGCTGGGCCATGGCGGCGGCCACGGCGCGGGTGCCCTGGGCAAAGGCGGGGAACTCAAACACGCCCATGGGGCCGTTCCAGATGACCGTGCCGGCCCCCCGGATGGCGTCGGTGAACAGTTGGATGGTTTTGGGGCCAATGTCCATGCCCATCAGGTCTTCGGGGAAGTTCTGGGCGTCCACCAGCACAGGCGCGGCGTCGGGGGAGAATTCCTTGGCGGCCAGGTTATCCAGGGGCAGCAGAAGGTTCACTCCCATCTGGGATGCCTGGTCCAGCATCTGCCGGGCGTAGTCCACGTGGTCAGCGTCCAGCAGAGAGGTGCCGATGGGGCGGCCCTGGGCGGCCAGAAAGGTGTAGGACATGCCGCCGCCGATGAGAATGGTGTCTGCCTTCTGAAGCAGATTTTTGATGACGCCGATCTTGTCGGCCACCTTGGCCCCGCCCAGGATGGCCACCAGGGGGCGCTTGGGGGCTTCCAAGGCAGCGCCCATGAACTGGAGCTCCTTCTCCACCAGCAGGCCGGCCACCGAGGGCAGATAGTGGGACACCCCTTCTGTGGAGGCGTGGGCCCGGTGGGCGGCCCCGAACGCGTCGAAGACAAACAGATCAGCCAGCGAGGCCAGTTCCCGGGAGAAATCGGGGTCGTTCTGCTCCTCCTCCAGGCGGAAACGGAGGTTCTCTACCAGTACCACCTGACCAGGCTGGAGAGCGGCGCACTTTTCCTTGGTGTCTGGTCCCAGCACGTCTTGGGTCAGAGGGACGGGAATGCCCAGCAGCTTCTCCAGGTGGTCCCGGGCGGAGAACAGGGAGAGCTCCTTTTTCCACTGGCCGTGGGGGCGGCCCATGTGGGAGAGAAGAATGACCGCGGCATTGTGCTCCAGCAGATAGCGGATGGTGGGCAGTGTGGACACGATGCGGGTGTCATCGTGAATGATCCCGGTGGTTTTGTCGTGGGGAACGTTGAAATCACAGCGCAGGAGGATCTTTTTCCCGGATACATCAATGTCCCGGATGGTCTTCTTGTCATAATTCATCAGAAAAAAGCCCCTTCTTTTCATTTTTGTCGGCGGGTCGTCCGGGTTCCACTCCGGTCCGGCGGCGGTTCCGCGGTGTCGGGTCAGAACCCTGCAAGAGAGGACGGCGCTGCCTTCCGATCTCCTTCCCCGCACAGTTGGGGGAAGCCCAGCTGGCGGAGTGCCTCATAGGTGAGAACAGCGACAGAGTTGGCCAGGTTCAGGCTGCGGGCCTCCGGCCGCATGGGGATGCGGAGGCACCGGTCTGGATGGGCCTGCCGGAACCACAGGGGCAGGCCGGCGGTTTCCTTGCCGAAAAAGAGCCAGCATCCGTCCCGAAACTGGGCCTGGGCGTAATCCCGCGGTGCCTTGGTGGTGGCCAGCCAAAGGTCCGTAATCTCGTTTTTGTGAAAGAGGTCCTCTATGCTATCATAGACGCGCAGGTCCACCATGTGCCAATAATCCAGCCCCGCCCGCTTCACTGCCCGGTCGCTGATGTCAAAGCCCAGGGGGCGGACCAGATGCAGACGGCTGCGGGTGGCGGCGCAGGTGCGGGCGATATTTCCCGTGTTCATGGGGATTTCCGGTTCCACAAGAACGATATTCAGCATGATATCCTTCGCCTCGATCCTGACAAACTGTCGTGATGATACAGCCTGCATTTTACTGCAATACGGGAAAAAATTCAATATAATCCCGCAATAAACCGATAAAAAGGGAAAAATTAAGCGGTTTCCTCAAAATGGAGGGAGCGTTTCTGGTAAATTCAGCTTGTCGCACAAAAGGGAAGGGGGAAAGAAATGCAGGAATCCCTTCTTTTTTGGGAAAATGACGGAAAGCGGCCGGGTGGGGAGAGGGCCTTGTGTTTTCGCGCGGTTTCCACTATAATGGAGCGGAAAAAAGACAGGCGGTCCGGGGGCGGAACAGGCCCGGCCGGGCGAACCTGATCCGGGTGTAAGCCCGAAAGAAAGGAATGGTCAACACCATGAAATTAGGCATCGTGGGCCTGCCCAACGTGGGCAAGAGCACCCTTTTCAACGCCATCACCAACGCGGGGGCGGAGTCCGCCAACTACCCCTTCTGTACCATTGACCCCAATGTGGGCATGGTCACGGTCCCTGACACCCGGCTGGACAAGCTGGCCGAGATCTACCAGCCCAAGAAGAAGACCCCGGCGGTCATCGAGTTTGTGGACATCGCCGGCCTGGTGAAGGGGGCCTCCAAGGGGGAGGGCCTGGGCAACAAGTTCCTGGCCAACATCCGGGAGACCGACGCCATTGTCCACGTGGTGCGCTGCTTTGACAACGACAACATCATCCACGTGGAGGGCAGCTGTGACCCCGCCCGGGATATTGCCATCATCGACCTGGAGCTGGTCATGGCCGACCTGGAGATGGTGGAGCGCCGGATTGACAAGGACACCAAAGCGGGCAAGGGGGACAAGAAGTTCCTCCACTCGGCGGAGGTCTTCAAGGGCCTGCGGGACTGGCTCAACGAAGGGAAATCCGCCCGCAGCTACCCCTGTGATGAAGAGGCCCGGGAAATCCTCCACACGGCCGACCTGCTCACCCTGAAGCCGGTGATCTTCGCCGCCAACATGGACGAGGAGGGGTTCAAGCACCACGACGGGAACCCCTATTACCAGGCGGTGGTCCAGGCAGCCCAGACGGAAGAGGCCCAGGTCATCCCCATCTGCGCCAATGTGGAGGCGGACATTGCCGCCATGGACCCGGAGGACCGGGCGCTGTTTTTGGCGGATTTGGGGGTGGAGCAGTCCGGCCTGGACCGGCTGATCCAGGCCAGCTATACCCTGCTGGGCCTCATTTCCTACCTGACCTGCGGGGAGGATGAGTGCCGGGCCTGGACCATCACCCGGGGGACCAAAGCCCCCAAGGCCGCCGGAAAAATCCACACCGATTTTGAGCGGGGCTTTATCCGGGCCGAGGTGGTCTCCTTTGCCGACCTGGAGGCCTGCGGGGGCTCCATGACCGCGGCCAAGGAGAAGGGCCTGGTCCGGTCTGAGGGGAAGGAATACGTGATGCAGGACGGGGACGTGGTCCTGTTCCGATTCAATGTCTGAGAGAAAATCCGTGCTCATCACCGGAGCCTCCCGGGGCATCGGGGCGGCCACTGCCCGTCTGTTTGCCCGGCAGGGTTATGGGGTGGGAATCCACTACCACACTGCCCAGGCCAGGGCCCAGGCCCTGGCGGAGGAGCTCAGGGAGCTGGGGGTCCCGGTGGGCCTGTACCCCTGCGACGTGTCCCGACCGGGGGAAGTGAGGGAGATGACGGCGGCCTTTCTCCGGGACTTTGACACCTTGGATGTACTGGTATGCAACGCGGGCATTGCCCGGCAGGAACTGTTCACGGACATCACCCAGGCAGACTGGCGGGAGATGCTGGGGGTCAACCTGGACGGGGTGTTTCACTGCTGCCAGGCGGCCCTGCCCCACATGATCCATCGGAAGCAGGGAAAGATCATCACCCTCTCCTCCATGTGGGGGCAGGTGGGGGCCTCCTGTGAGGTGGCTTACTCCGCCGCCAAGGCGGGGGTGATCGGCCTGACCCGGGCCCTGGCCAAGGAACTGGGCCCCTCGGGGATCACCGTCAACTGCGTGGCGCCGGGGGTCATTGACACGGAGATGAACCGTCAGCTCTCCCAAGAGACCAAGGCCGCCCTGGCGGAGGAGACCCCTCTGGAACGCCTGGGCACCCCGGAGGATGTGGCCCAGGCCATTTGGTTTCTGGCCTCCCCGGCAGGGGATTTTTTCACCGGGCAGGTGCTCTCGCCCAATGGCGGGTATTTGATCTGAGGACAAGAATTTAGAAATTGTTCATATTTTCCAGTAGATTCTGACGGGACATCAGCGTATGCTAAAGGGGAATGGAGGTGGTATGGTTGGCCAATCACAACGCCCATACTTACTTCGGCCTCCAGGTGCTGGGGCAGCTGCCTCCAGACCTGCGAGAACTCTGCACCGAGGATCTGCCGGTGTTCCACCTGGGCCTCTATGGTCCGGACCCGCTGATTTTCTCCCTTTGGACCAAGAAAATCTCTGATCGTCTCCACAAGCGGTGGCGGGAGGAGTCTCTGCCTGACTTGACCGATGCCATTCAGACGGGAAGCCCCACAGCCCGCAGCTTTGCTGCCGGCTATATCCTGCACCACATGCTGGACGACACGGTTCACCCGGTGATCTATGGCTGGATGGAGGAGGGCTCCTCCCATTTCCGGCTGGAGATCGCTTTGGATTTGCTTCTCCTGGAAGAAAAGCGCCGGGCCAATTCCCCCAAGCTGCACACCGAGGGAAAGGGGCGCACCGCGGCCACGGCGGAATCTGTGCTCAAGCCCATGGGGGCCCGGCAGTATCTGGCCGGTCTCTGGCGCATGGCCGCACTCAGCAACTGTTTCTGCGGGCCCGGCCGGCCCGCGACAGGCGGCATCCGCGCCCGGGAAAAGGTACAGGCCCGTGAGCTTCGGGACCGGATGGAGGCGCAGATTGCCCCGGCGGCCCAGGAGTTGGCGGGAATTTTGGTACGGACGACAAGTAGATAAGGGCAAGAAAAACCACGCCGGTTCTGGAGGACAAACCAGAACCGGCGTGATTTTTTTCGTGGAAGGGGGGAGCCATCCCATTAAGAGGGGCGCATGGGCAGGCGCAGCTGGCAGAGGAAGGTTTCCCCCTGGAAAAAGGTGGCTTGCCCGCCGTGGGCCGCGGCGATCTGGGCCACCAATTTTAACCCGGTTCCGTGGGCTGGGCCACCGTCCTCCTCCTGGTACAGTGGTGGGGCAGGGGCATTGGGGGTGGTGTTTTCCACCCAGAGCAGGCATGCCTTGCCTGTCTGCCGGGCCCCCAGGCGGATGACAGCCCCCGGGGGGTTGTGCCGGACGCAGTTGATGAGCAGGTTGTTGAGGGCCCGGCGAAGGAGAAACTCGTCGGCTTCCAGGCTGGGCAGGGGCTGGTCCGGCAGGTCCAGCGCCAGGGAGAAACCCTCCGCCAAACCGCTGTTGAGAAAATCCGCGGCGGTTTGGCGCAGGAAGGGGGCCAGGTCCAGCTTGGTTTTCCGAAGGGCCTGCATCTGGCAGTCCAGACGCATGGTGAGGTTCAGGTCGTTGACCAGGTCCCGGATGGTCTGGCTCTGCCGGCGGATGATGGCGGCCTGGTCCCGGCGGGCCGGGGGCAGGGCGGAGTCGGCCTCCAGCTGTCCCGCATAGCCCATGACCATACTCAAGGGGGTACGGATGTCGTGGGAGATGCCGTTAATCCAGTCAGACCGGGCTTCATCCCGGGCCTGCTGGTCCTGCCGGAACCAGCGGCGCAGCAGAAGGGCGGCCAGGGCCAGCACGCAGATCAGGGAGAGAAAGAACAGGAGCACCCCCCAGACAGGCAGCAGGTGGAGGATTTGCTCCGAGAGGGAGATGGTGAGCTTCCAGGTGCTTCCCTTGGGCGCGCCTGCCACCAGCAGACCGTCTGGACGGATGCGGGTCTGGACGGGGTAATCCTCCAGGTACCACCGGGTAAAGGCGGCGACATCCAGCAGGTCGTACTGGTCAGGGACCTCCGCCGGCTTGTTGTACTGCCACAGGACCTGACCGTCCCGTCCGACCAGCATGAGCCAGAGGTCCTGCTGTGCCAAAAGGTCCTCTCCTGTGAAGTGATAGCGGCCCTCCTCCAGAACCAGGGACTGGGAGAGCTTTGTCAGAGGGGCGTTCCAGAACTGGGTGATCTGGGCGGAGCGGAGGACCAGGGCCAGGAGACCGGCCAGGCAGAGGGTCAGAATCAGGATGGCGGAGAGGGCCACCAATCCGGCGGCCTTCCAGAGGTGCTTTAACTTCATGGGGCTGCCTCCCGCACCAGACGGTAGCCCAGGCCCCGGACGGTGAGCAGGTGCTTGGGGTGAGAGGGGTCGGCCTCCAGCTTCTCCCGTAGGCGGCGGATGTGGACCATGAGGGTGTTCTCATAGCCCACCATGGGCCCCTCCCACAGGGCCTGACAGAGGGCGTCGATGGTGACAATGTTGCCGTGGTTCTCCCAGAGCTTTTTCAGCAGGGCAAACTCCTTGGCGGTGAGGGGGACCTCCCGGCCATCCCGCCGGAGGGTTCCCGTCCCCCAATGGACCTCCGTGCCGCCCAGCCGGGCGGGCTCCTCCTCGGAGGCGGCGCGGTACACCCGGCGGAGCACTGCATGCAGCCGCAGCAGCAGCTCCTGGGCCAGAAAGGGTTTGGTGATGTAGTCGTCGGCGCCCAGTCCCAGGCCCCGGAGCCGGGCCTCGTCCTCATCCCGGGCGGAGAGAAAGAGCACCGGGACGTCCCCCTGCTGCCGCAGCTGGCCCAGCAGAGAGAACCCATCGCCGTCGGGGAGCATCACGTCCAGGAGAATGGCGTCGGGATGGACCTGGGCCCGCTGGGTTAGGGCCTCCCTGCAGCTGCCGGCCAGGCAGACGGCGTAGCCGGCCTGGGTCAGGATTTCCTGCACCATCATCCGGAGGGCGGGTTCATCGTCCACCACCAAAATCTGATAAGCCATTGAAATACACCTCCTATTGTTCTTAATAGTATAACGGATTTCCGGGGTATTTCCAGCCACCTTGGGAAAAAAGTAAGGAAATCGTAAGGTGGCCTTCATGGGGCTGTAAGGCGGGCGCGGTATTCTTTGCCCTGTAAGGAGGTTTGCGCTATGCCGATCATTGAAACCAGAAACCTGTGCAAACGCTATGGCACGGTCATGCGGGTGACCAACCTGGCCCTTCAGGTGCCGGAGGGGAGCATTTACGGCTTCCTGGGGCCCAACGGCGCGGGGAAGTCCACCACGCTGAAGATGATCCTGGGGCTGGTCCGCCCCACCCAGGGGGAGATTCAGGTGTTTGGCCAGCCCATGAACCGGGGCAACCGGATTGCCGTGCTGCGCCAGGTGGGCAGTCTCATTGAGAGCCCCAGCTATTACGGACACCTCACCGGGGAGGAGAACCTGCGGATTGTGCAGACCCTCCGGGGCCTTCCCCCAAAAGCCATCCGGGAGGTGCTGGAGATCGTCCGGCTGGAGGGGCAGCGGGGGAAAAAGGTCTGCCACTATTCCCTGGGGATGAAGCAGCGGCTGGGCATTGCCACGGCCCTGCTGGGCTATCCCAAGCTGCTGATTTTGGACGAGCCCACCAACGGCCTGGACCCTGCGGGCATCCAGGAGATGCGGGAGCTGATCCGGGACCTGCCCAGCCGGTTTGGCATGACGGTGGTGGTCTCCAGCCACCTGCTCAGTGAGATCGACCAGATGGCCGACACCGTGGGCATCATCCGGGAGGGGGTGCTGGTGTTCCAGGACACCCTGGCCGCCCTCCATGGGCGCAGCCGCCACCATCTGGCCCTGCGAACCACCAACAATGCGCTGGCCGCCCAGGTGCTCAGGGAGAAGGGCATCGGCTGGACGGAGGAGGGGGACTATCTGGTCCTGCCCATTCTCCCGGACGAGCAGGCGGCCGGGTTGTGCCGGGCTCTGGTGGAGGGACGCCTGGGGCTGGTCCGCCTGGAGGAGCGGCAGAAGAGCCTGGAGGACATCTTCCTGGAGCTCACAGGGGGAAAGGAAGTGAGCCTATGAAGCTGCTGCGGATGGAGTTTTTCAAATGCCGCCGGAGAAAGATTGCCCTGATCTGTCTGGCCTTTGTGGCGGTGCAGCTGGCGTGGATGGGCCGCACCTTGACCCAGATGGAGCCGAGGGAATTGGCCCAGGGCTGGATGTCCCTGCTGTATAACCTGGCGGTCATCGACGCGGTGATGCTGCCCCTCACCATCAGTGCCCTGGCCAGCCGGAACTGTGAGATGGAGCACAAGGGGAGCACCTGGAAGCTCTGGGAGACCGTGACCACGCCGCAGCGGCTGTTTGGGGCCAAGCTGGCCTGGGGAGCGATTCTGGTGGGCGGCATGCTGCTGCTGCGCACGGTGCTCCTGAGTCTGTTGGGGCTGGCGGTGGGGTTTCCGACCCAGATCCCCTGGGGGAAGCTGCTGCTTTCCTTTGCCCTCTGCTTTGGGGTGAGTTTTGTGATCTATGCCTTGCAGCAGGGCCTGTCCCTTTGGTTTGTCAACCAGGCGGTGCCGCTGGCGGTGGGGATTTTCGGCAGCTTTGTGGGGCTGTTTGCCCTGTTTTTTCCCCAGTGGGTCCAGCGGTGCGTCATCTGGGGGTACTATGGGGTGCTGATCCAGGCGGGCATGAACTGGGACCCGGTCCCCCGGGCCACGGAGTTTTAC